>Ga0265797_10007651_pt1 | contig 14656 bp, 9 predicted proteins | sample P2T30metagenome_FD_192433 | JGI IMG/M metagenome (GOLD analysis project Ga0265797, IMG submission 192433) | Plant litter microbial communities from East Loma Ridge, Irvine, California - P2 T30 | ecosystem: Environmental > Terrestrial > Plant litter > Unclassified | place: USA: California... | reverse complement strand
TTTTCTTCTGTAACTTACAACATTGGGGCGTTTTGATTGTCCTCTTTTTTTTTTCGATATTTCGGTCTGGTCCGTTGCGGGTGGCTTTTTCTCTTTTATTATCATGTCCGGATTGGTCGGAGGCTGGTCTGTTTTTCTGCACTATACGCATTGGCTGCCCTGTCGCGATCCCTTGGTCAGTTTTAGCGAAAGAAAGCATTGTTGAATTTTAGCGTGTAGAGACAATGGAAATGAAGTTTCGTCCTATTTTTTTTCTATTCCGATTTACCGTCAACAACACCAAAAACAGATGCGGAGAGAGAAAGTGTTCCTAATCTCAGTTTACTTGCCTCGATTTTACCTACATGCACTTGGACCAAGGACCAGCCTCACATGACTGTGTAATGAAGGAGAAAGTGAAGGGTGAAGTGGAACGAGCAAAGTAAGTTTTGGGATATCGTACAGTTGTGTATGAATGTTGCAAATGTAATTACATGCTTAGAAGCAGAGTAGGGGTCTGCTACCTACTTCCTAGGTAGTCCCTTGGTCTCCTCACCCACGAATCGAGTCAATAAGCGTACATGCCCAGCCAGCCCCAAGCGCCTCATCCTAAAAAAAAAACGCCCTTGCGAGTTCTCATCGACTCGTGTAAAATCGCTCATGCTTTCTTTTTCGTTGCTTCAACAGGTCTCAAGAACAACGCCAAATCGCTGTGCACCGCACAAATTATGCCACCGCCATCAATTCGACAAATTTTCCGCCTTTTGCTGTATAGCCCGCAAACCACTTTTGCTTTTGTACATCAACACTCAGCCTTCGGTGCTCAAATAGCGTCCACAAAGCAAGGCCTCTAGTGGAAGAAGTACTTGCTCTGCTTCAACCTCTTGACATCAAAGTCGCCCTTGGCGGGGACATCTGGGAAAGCCATTGGCAGCCAGACGTAGATCTTGCGCGTCTTGTAATCTTTGGCGCCCTTGGTGCTGGTGAGCCCGGTGGCGATGGCTTTCGAGCCCCTGACGCCGACATCTGCTGCTGCAGAGGGGTCAGAGGCCGCCACACCCTCGGTCGCAACAGAGACGTCGGAGGCGTCGGGGGCGGAGGGTGCGTTTTCGCCGAGGATGCTGGCGTCGTCGGGAATGTCGCCGAGGGTCTGGCCGGCCATCTCGTTCGGGAGGGCAAAGGCAGACTCATCGGATTCGGCAGCCATGATGCTGGCGGGCGTGACCATGGCTTCGCCCTGGGCACGCTCGGTCGGATCTTCACTGGAAAGGAGGTCGAGGCGCTGCTTCTCGAGTGCAAGCTCGGAAGCCTGGCCTGATTTCCTCTTCATGTCCTTGCGGAGGACTGAGATCTTGGTGCCGACCTTGCTGCCGGCGACGACAGAGGCGAGGTACATATGGTCCTTGTAGCGGGCGCGGAACTCCTCGTGCAGACGGCCGATGACATCTTCACTGTGCATGGCAACGAAGGCGTCACGGAGTACTTCACTCATCTTTTCAATGTCGCAGGCGTGCGTCCAGAAGGAATCGTGGATACTGGCGAAAGTCAAGCCGATCTCGTTGCATTTGAGAGCGCTGAGCATCATATGTGTGGCGTCGAGCGAATGGATGAAATTGGGCGGGAATGCTTGCAGCTGCTTACGCTTGCTCACAGGGTCCCAGACCTGCGGATCCTGCAAAGTGACCTTTTGCAAATTGGTGCTGACGCTGCGAGCGCTGGACGAGCGGTAAGGTTGGGACACAGGCATGCGAAGGGGTGTGGTCCACGTTACGCTGGACTTGAAGAGAGGCTTCGCACTATCCATCTGCTTTCGGTTATCCATGGCTCCTCCACCCGGTGTGAGGGAATCCTGTGTGTCTTTTCTCAGCCTTTTCGTTTTCAGCGCCTTTGCTTTCGCTTCCTTTTTTGCTTCTGCCTGTGAGTCGATCTCCGATGTCAGTTGTGTAATCTGCTCCGGACTCAAGCAAGTTGAGATGCGGTCCGCACATGTTCCCAACCAGACCTGAATGGCTTGGGCACCAGTGAACATGGACCCGAGCGACTTGAAGATCTTGGTAGTAACGTATTGCGAGAGGTTTTGGTAGTTGACTTCATCGTAGCGACCGAGATCTGGAAGAATGTCCTCGATCTGCTTCTTGACTTGTTGCCTGGCACCAAAGAAGGTCACACCGTAGACATTGGTCATGACCGGTTGCTTGACAACCTTACGGGTGATCTTGCCTTGCAGCATCTTCGCGATGGCATTGCCATCTGCTGCGTCCTTTTCAACCTCTTCTATGACAGCCTTGGCAACTGCTGTGTAGATGTCTGCTGGTCGGTCACCAGGCTCCAAATTGACCTGGGCAGCACCTGCTTGGTCACCACCGAGTGCAGCATAGTGCTGCAAGCCATTGCAGGTACCGTCTTGATGTGTCGGGAGGTATGAGACGTATTTTGTCGGGTCTGGAGAGTCTAAAGCGCTTGTCAATTCGAAGCACGCAGCAAGCGTCTGCCACGCGTCTTCGGATTCAAGCCACCATCGACGGCCGTCAAGAGGGTTGCGGACTGAGTCATAGATGTCGTCGAGGTGTTCCATGGTGTAGGCTTCACGCTCCGACAGACTCGCCTTGTCATATCCGGCGACGTTTGCGAGATGGATCTTGAGCCATCGCAGACCAGCCTCGCCAAGCTCCTTCCCGTCTGCAAACATGAGCACAGCCCTAGCATTATCGGCGCCCATGTGATTGAGGTAAGGTGGAATGGGGTATGCGCGACCTCTGAAGTCCAGGTTGTGCGGGAAGTACAGTGTCTCGTTAATCACTGCATTTGCGATCTCGAGCTGGAAATTCTGGAAGCATCGTTGAGAGTGCAGTCCAGTCTTCTTATTCTCAACTTCACGAACCTCAGCCAACCATTTGCGTCGTGGCTCCGGATCTGCGGAGGGCTCAGGCTCTGGAGGCATGTTGAAAGTTGGGTGGAGGGGTGCAAAGTTACCAACTGCTAAGCCCGAATTCCAAGCCTCGAGCTGGACCTTGAGAATGTTGTGGTTGATTTTCCAAGGCACCTTGGAAAGCGCATTTAAGCCTGCGTAAACTTGCTGCGTATCTCCCTTTGCATGGGCTGCTAGGAAATACTCTTTACCAGACTTGTCCCCGATTGGCAGCCGCAAAATAGGGGTCGGATATTGCAGATACCCGCCCTCATTCCAACTAGTCCATGGCCGGGGTTCGACGATCATAGGCAGACGCTTTGCTAAAAGTGATCCCAAAGGTTCGTTCTCGATCTTCTTCATCAGCGAACTGTTTGGCACAACCACGCCAATCCGCCTGCCCTGCATGTATCTCATGCGGTGCATGAACGCTGGCTGCATCTGTGTGATCTTCTCCTTCGTGCGAGGGTGTTCCCTCGTTACGGGAAGTTGCGCAGTCTCGATGAGTTTTGCCACAAGCATCGCTCCCATCTTGACTTTGACGTCAAGTGGCCAGGCCATCGAATCGATGTTGAGTTTCGACTGCCCTTTGGGCGTAGTGCCGTCGGGCTCCTGCGCAAGTGTCTGCTCTCGGAGCTGCTTTACGATCGCGTTCCGGCGGTTGGCCACTGTGCCTGACTTGCGCTGCATCCCAGACCCAGACCTCTTTGATGAGTCGATCGCGCACTCTTGCTCGATGGCCTTGCCGATGCCCGTGATGAGAGTGCTCAGCTTGATCTCACGATCCATCCCTCTGGGACCCAGGTTTTCTTTGCCACTATCCTTGCCATCTTTGCGATTTTTGCCTCTTGTAATTAGGCCCATTGTGTACAATATGGTATTGGCGGCGACTTTGCGGATGGGCAGGATCTCCATGTATGGTGCATAAGCGGCACGGTCGCCACTACCCGAGCGCTGCTGGGTCAAGGATTTCTTGCAAGCCTCCAACTCTTCCGCCAGTGCTGGTAGCAACGCGGCATACCATTGCCACATAAGTGCACCGACTGGCTTGGTCTGCAACGCCGATGAAATTCCAATCCTTTTGAGCTCGCTATCCTCCTTGCGCCATCGCTCGACCGCAACGTCCACGGAAGTCTCCTCCATGATGAGCTGTCGCTCGTAGGCGCGCGCCCGCTGTGCTTCCATGGGTGCGTCTGAGGGCAAAGGGGGCAATTGCGTGAATGCCTCCAGTGATTTCTTGACAGTGTCCAAACCCTCGCCTTTTTGTTCGGTTCGTAGAATGCCCGGTAAATCATCGTGAGAGATCATGTCCGGTCTGCGGATATGCCTCATATCTAGTTCCGGCACCTCTTGCTCCTGACTTGCCAGCTCCTCGCTGTCGGGTTCCAGTTCCTCGTAGAACTCGGAAGTAGCAGCTCCAAGAATGGTAAACTCGTTGTCGTCGTAGTCTTCGGAAGACAGCACTTCGTCGTATTCCAGCTCTCCGAGTTGATTCGCCATATCCACATATCTGCGAATCGCCCTGTCTCGTTGCGAGCCCTGCAGTCCGCGAATGGCGGCTCTGGTCATAACTACCAACATCTTCACATCCGGCTGTACGCCCTTCCTGAAGACCTCCACCTCGAACCATTTCTGCATCTTGTGCTGATACGACGGGCGCTCTACGGACGAGGCCGCCGCGAGATGCCGCAGTAATTCTTCGAGATAAGCCGTGTGTGCGTGTAAGACTTCTGGAGAATCAATATGACTTGACTCGGAGAGTCTCTGGATGATGGCCTCTGCCCTGGCCATCCGACCGACGCGCAATGTTGTGTACAAATGTTGCAGCAAATCTATTGCAGTGCCCACCACGCCGTTCTGAACTCTTATCATGGTCGTCTCTTTCGCAACCGTGTGGTTGATGATGATCGGATCCGAATAAGGCCTCAAGGTAGCCAGGGTCTCCTCCGGCGTACTTTTTGAAAAGTCCCAAGGAATGTTCGCATCTCCGGACGATCGATTCAGTGAATCACTGGCACCAGGTTGATAGACATGGTCATGACGAACTGTCAAGGGGTCGGCAGAGGTAGCTAGCTGCCGTATTTGCGCTTTGGCTTGCTGTGAGATCTTGGAATCGCTTCGTCTTCGAGGTCGAGGCGCGGGTTGTGATGATGCCGTGTGCGAAGCGCTCCATCTGAGTTGTGCCGGTGCGAGCCATGGAAGGTTGAGTTGTGCAAAGGAGGATGCGAGGAGTCTGGACGTGTGACGCTGCTGTCTCCGGCCGGCAGATCGAACGAGCATCATCGCCGTGGCGGTTGTGTGTTATTAGTATATGATCAATGACGGGGAGGTGTTCAGGCGACGACACGCCAAACGCCAAGTAGGGCGGTAATGATATATTGGCGGGAGAAGGTGGTGGTGGCGGAGGTGATGGAACGAAACAAAATCTCTCGATGTCAGGCACACGACCTGGCGCGAAAGTTCGCCTCCCATCGATAGGAGAAGGGTAAGCTTTCCACGGGTAAGCCTCGGAAGAAAGTTCAAACTGAAACCCTAAGGTACATTAGACATTGAACAACCCTGCTAACACTCATCTTTTGATGGCACAACAAATGCTACCTCTTGTATTGAGACATATGACTTTGGTCAGACTCAAGCGATGTTGGTAGTAGCCTGTCCTGGTTGTGTCATGGGCAAGCCACCAGGCTACATGATTTGCTCATTCTTTCAGTTAGATGTACATATACATATAGAAGCAATGATAGATCCCTATGTTCCAGGGACGAACGCACGTATAAGCCCACCTCCAAATAAGTGGGAAAGTCATTCAAGACGGTACATGAGACGAATTGATGGAAATACATGACTTGCACGGCGATGTAATAAAGATGTTAATGACTTGACCTTCGAGATGGAAATTCTAGCAAAGGGTATCTGTCCGGAAACGAGTATAACGTGAAATAAAAGAATAGAGAGACCTCCAGTTCCGTCTCTTCCTTGTTCGTTCAAGTCGTATCGTCGTAAGCAACGAGTGATGTGGACGTTTATTCCATGCTCGATTGCACGAAATTGACCTTTAAAATGGCCTGCTCGGGTTACCATTCAAAAGTCGGCGGTTAAAGGCTGCAGCCGGGATCCCAAGCCGTTGACGGCAAGCGTGTCGTTTTCCCAATATCTTGCAAATGTTTCAATCGGTCAAAATCACGAAAAGTGCTTTTCAACGTGATGGTTGACGGCAGCCTCATCACCCTCGAAATTTGTGCAAACTGGACATCTCGATAAGGCCGTGGCGCCAAACTGCGAGGGATCAAGCTGCGACACCTCTCGCTCTTCAATTCCCAGACCACGCACCCGATTCGCCAGTCCCTGATCCGCAGTGCTCGCAGTCCGCTGTGTTGAGTTGCGACTGTAGAAGTCTTCGTCTGGGTTGGTGACGGCGTAGTTACTGCTGCCTGCGCTCTCACGCTTGGCCGCTTGATTGGGGATATCGGCCCGTGTGTAGCTCGCGCTCGACAAACGTTGTGCTGGATGTTGTTGTATGCTGGTGCGGGTTGGGTGCCCGGGGTTTGGTTGCGGTGGTGACAGGGCTGGTCGCGAATTATTGCGAGGCGGGAGGGGTGGGCTTTGTTCGAGGGCTGGGCTAGGCTGTCGTGATGAGACTTGAGGCTGCATGCTGCTGCGGTGCGGTCTCAAAGGTGGGGGTCTACTGGCTTCGGGCTCGATAGAAGGCACACTCGTGTCAGCCAACTCGGCGTGAAAGGTAGGGCCGCTAGAGCCAGTGGCCTGGTTTTGTGGTTGTTGTGGGTGGTAGAGCGAGCCTTCTACTTCGACAGGATCTGACGAGGGCTGCGCGTTGTACGGGACGTAAGACGACTTCTCAGCACCAGCGTTGGCATGCTGATGGTCTTCAGGTCCCTGATAACCTTCTTTCTGGTATGCGGGCAGATAGCTGCTGTTGCGGCGGCTTTCCCGTCGATTGACCAAATTACGATAGGTGGTGTACTGGCTGTCTGTGTATTCGCCAGATACGTGTTTCGGACTGAGACCAGGACTGGGCAATGCTGGGCTCTTCATGCCTGCGTCCCGTGGTGAGAGCGAATTTTGGTTGTACACGTTCGGATTCGATGTCTTCAGTCTTCCATCCTCAAACATCGCATGCAGTACACCTTCGTCCAAAAGCTCTGCTTTACGCGTCATGCGATCGACCATAACACCGGCTGCGGCCTTCATCTCTTTCTTCACAAATGAGGTAAGGGCAACATTGCACGTAATCTCCACGTCCTCACGTAAGTACAAGCCTTCCAGCGGCGTCTCTACCCCGAGTTCGCGCGGTTCCTTCGGCTCCCCAGGCTGATTGCCTCTGACCGTCCATTTGTTCCTCAAGTCAACGCCCATTGGCGCATAAGTGTGCGTCTGCAATCCGTTGGGCAGATCATAGAAGACACCCTTGAAAGCTATCTTTTTCTTGAAGCCGAAGCCCCAGGTGATGATCTCGGTGATCTCGTACCATTGCGCGAAGAACTCGTCGGCCGCGGCGTCGCGCGGCGCGTCGATGGGCTTGTGACCAGTGACCAGAGGGTTGATGGAGATGACCTCGCCGTGCGAACGCAGCATGTCCAGGGCGAGCTGCCGGGGGATGTTGCTGGGTAAGGGGGTGATCTTAGTGTAGACGGTTCGCTTGCCCATCGCGTCGTTCATTTGGCGCAGCTGGTACCCCAGCGGCGGAGCAGTAGATGCGATAGAGATGCTGTATGGTAAAAAATGGGAAGAGAGAAGACGGCAACACGAATGAATGCCGCCAGACAAGAACTCACGGGAGATACAATAGCAGCAACAGAGGGGGGCATCCTTCGAGTCGTCTTACTGTGATGAGAGTTCCAATTAGGTGCTCGGCGATCTGACATGCCGAGCTGATGGCGCTGGCGCAGCAATACTAATGACGTGGTAAAGTTAGTATTAATAGCCTTCCGGCCGAGGAGATTGCATGGCATCAATGAGGGATGTATGTCGACGGTGAAGGTATGCTTGTCTCATCAGTCACCGTCTCTCCCCAAGTCGGAGCGAGGTTCATGTAGGCAAGTGAGAAAAGTTAAGATGCGGCATTGGTTTTGTAATGTAGGCATTCACATCCACCTGCGCCGGCGAGCGAGTTTAATCGACGACAAGGTCGCAGCCATGCTCTCTTTGCCGAGCCAATCAACATGCTGCATCGCGCCAAGTATTAATGTACCCTTGCCCTGCATCATTGATATAATGTATGATCGAGCTTGTCAAGAATGACTTGGACTTCCCCTCGTCGTAGCATCGGGTTTTCAGTCTTGGCGGCGGCTCAGGTACAGTATCGTGTGTATCGTCATGCATTTGGCATCGTCTGGGCAACAATGATAGTACAACGGTAAGATACACTCGATGGTACGGTGGCGATATGCTCGAAGACGTAACCATCAAGGGACGATCCCTTGAAAAATGCCGAGTTCTCTCTCGATACATCTCACCTGCAGTGCAGCATGGTAAGAGATGACATTATTGCAGCCTCGAACAGACACATTAAACACCAACACCTCACACTCTCTCGATCTGTGTCGACTCGTTCGCCGCCTTTTCCTCCTCCATTTCATTCACGCCAGGCTCCTCGCCCGGCCTAAAACCTTTGGCTCTCCTAGCACCAATCTCCTTCAAGCTACAGCCACGCGATCGCATTCCTTCATACTGTCTTGCCAACGCAGCCTCCTCTTCACGTTCATTCTGAGACATCTCCGGCCCCCAGAAGACGAAAAACAGGATGAAAGCCCAAGCGGCACCCATGAAGATCGCTACATATCGTTGTCAGAAATCACAAGTGCAGTGATCAAAAGTGTACACCTGAAGCAACTTACCAATTACTTTGCCACAGTCAAACCTCTCTACGCCCGTCGCAGTGGGAGGCAAAGGGAATCTTTCGCCAATCGTCGCCTCGATGGTCGCCGAAGCCGAAGACGGGAGGTTGCCCAGCTGGTTCGTCAAACCCGCCGCCAAAGACCGCAGTGCGGGTGGGCTAAGTTCGATCTGATGGATTGGAATCGGTCCGAAAATGCCTTGCACGAAGAATTGCTGAAAGAAACCTGCCGCGACCAACGACGAAGTGTCGCGTGGCAGGATGTAAGCGGGTACGATGGCTCCGCCGAAAACGCAACCGATGATCATGACGAGACGACGGCCGAAATAGGTCGACAGGTACCCGAGGAGTGTACTTCCAACGATGGCGCCTATTTGCCCGACTGCTGTGATGACAGTCGTTTGAGTCGGACTCGTGCCAGCTTGAGTCTTCAAGAATGTCGGATAGAGGTCTTGGCTGCCGTGGCTGATACTGTGGAATCCCGTCAGGAGGACGACCATGTACGCCAATATCACCCAGTTCATCTTGATGGCGCGCCCTGCTTCTCGGCCGAAAACTCTCATACGTGCTGCGCGAGACAACTGCTCGTCATTGTTCAGGTGCTGAACATGGGCCGCTTTGGCTTCGCGTTCGGCCTTCATCACGAGGAAAGTGTTCGTCTCTGGGAGGCACAAGCGGAAAATTATGATGAGGACGGGAGGCCCAGCGCCAAACCTGGTTTGAGTTAGCTGGGTGGATTCGGACGCGAGGATGTCTCGTCAAGTTCACCGGTACAAGCTCCGCCAGCCATGAGTTGTGGTCGGCACCAGAGCTCGATAGAAGACTGTTGCAAGCAGAGTTCCTGTTGCGTAGCCTTGCTGCGCTAGATGTCAGCTCCACAGCTTGAATTGAGCAAAGCAAACGTCCAACAACTGCTGAGACTGCGATTACTATCACGTACCTGGTACAGCCCCGACAAGATACCGCGAGCATCGTAAAGAAGGTCTTCCAAAGCAGTTGCGGCAGCGGGTCCGTATAGCCCACCCCTGAATGGAGGAATCAGCTCAAGCACTCCCGCTTCTACTCAGTCATTGGACAACTTACATAGCAATCCCGTACAACGCCCTGACGGCCAAAAATTCCGACAGAGTTCGCGTGAACCCAGTCGCCAGTTCCAGGATGATGAAAAGACATAAAGTGCTGATCATCACCCATTTACGCCCATAGCGATCGGAAATCATACCGAAGATGAGTGCGCCAACAGATCTTAACATCAGCGTGATGGTGATGCCCTGCGAATTGGATTAGTTAGCGAATAACCATGCGTTTCACACGGCTCGCAGAACAAAATTCTCACCCAGGTCATTTCCGAATTGTCCACGCCAAACTCTTTTGCGACCTCCGTCACAGTCAACGATACGGTGGCAAAGTCGAACGCATCCCACATCCTGTAGCAGAGCAGAGTGTACAATCTCAGTATACCATACGTAACAAAGATAGAAGCGCGAGCCTGGACGATTAGCACGGGTAACTCACCACCCTGAGAACCCAACCCAAAACAGCAGCCAGTGGTGGGGATCAAGCTGCCTCAAGATAGCGATGGGATTCTGCATCTTGGTCCTTGGAGGCCGGAGTGAAGTTACACGAGTGCTTGTGTAGCGGCTGATCTGTGAGGGGGAATAGAGCCAACCCAGTGCCATGTTGTCGCGCATTTTCCTTTAAAGCGGAGCCGGGAAACGTTTACGGTGCTGTTTGGAGGTTGACCGTTCAACGATTGATGGCAGCAAGTGAGACGAGGCATATCAAAAGTGAGTGAGTGTAGACATAGAAGCAGAGTTCTAGGGAGTGAAAAATATGACAGGATAGGCTGTACATGAATGATGAGGTATTAAGTAGTCCTGGTCGTCTGGGCCCACAATACATGCGGCGAGGAACTCTACCTTGATGCTACAGGGTAGAATTTCAACATGGTAGCATCAACATCCCGTCAAATGCAGACGGGCGTTGTATCGTCAACGAGCTGCGACGTACTTCTTGTCGGCGCTGCAACACGAGATCGTTATCTTCATGAAATCTTTCCCAACCAGAAATCGAATTTGGAGCTGGAGGATAGACCGGTGTCAGCAAGGGGTGACGTGAACGCTTGATTCCACCTACACGAATTGTAGGTGAAGTGTGTTAGCGGTGGCGATCGTGTGTCTGAAGTTGGCAACTGCAGCAGAAGGATCATCAGAGTGTTGATCAGCGTGTCGGAACTTCGGAACTCTGATCAACGAGTACCTAGGCAGTAAACGTAGATTTGTAGAGAGGAGGATGAATGCCATTTCTTTTCCCACACTTTCGACCCCAATTCGTCAACAGCGGCCACACTATTGGCCTTTGGCCATGGAGCGGCAATGATTGCACAGGTGTCAGGGTTGCGTTGAAAACCCACAGCTTCTCTCGGAAGCGAAAGCGAAAAGTTCAGGCGAGCAATGATAGACCTGTAGGGATCCAAGCTCTCGTAACTTGAAAACGTCGGAGCTGGGGAAGTAGAATGGAGGGAGCAAGGAGTGAGGGCATAAGCATAATGACATTGCGGTTTCGTCCATTAGCTGTGGTTGGTGCCGGCTGTCGAGGTCATGTGGCGATCGATTTGTGTGTTGTGACTTTTGATCTCGAAATGCGAGCCTAAGTATTCGTATACCGGTTGCCTAGTCAAGCATGTGGAAATGTGTGTGCTGCAATGGACAAGCTCTGTGGACCAGCTTACCTTGGATTTCTGACCCGAACTCCCACAACGCTTCAAATGCTTGTCTTCTCTTTTCCACCGGGTCCGATTGGCTCGAAGCTCACTCACATGGACGCATCACATCAAGCAGCCATTTTTGCGGCTAGAGTGCAGCTCAGACATGGCCACCCTCATTTTCTTGCCGTTGACGCGGATGAAAACCTCGACAATCCATTCGTACCACACCTTGCGGTCGTCGGTCTGGCGCCACATGCTGACTTCGACCTCGGCATTATCGGGCATGTTGATGGGCGTCTGTGGTCAAGTTAGTACAATTTAAAGGCTAATAGGTCTGTCACGGAGGCGTACCTTGAGCGGGAAGAATATCGGAAACCAACTGATCATGTCGCAACTCTTCGCCTCCATCGTGATCGGATTTGTGCTGAGCTCGACCTTCTCACCACCAGGGCTTGCGTACAGTACCGACTCAAAGTAGCCGGCGAGACCATGGCATATTCCGCGATTCTGGATGGAGAATTTCACCTTGCAGGTTCGTGAGTTGTGTTCATTGCTTCCATCTCCACCAACAGCGCCACCAGCTCCGCCATGCTCTGCGCTGCCACCCCTGCGTGCTTCGGCCTGCTCAAGAACCGCTGTAGGAACAGGGTGGGAGAATACCCATGCATCCTGCACGTCGGCTACGGCGGTCTGGTCGTCGCCTGCTTGCAGCGAGAGGAAGTCAAACTGCTGGAACATGACCACGTATGGGATCTCCCACTTCTCGGAACCGCCCCGGTTGAGAAGGTCATTGTAGAGACGAGGCGTAGCGATGGGAGTCATGTGTGCGCTGTAGCTTTGGGGAATGTTGACACCGTAGTCGGAATCGAGAACGTGTTGCACGCCATCGAGGCATTCGGGCGAGAGCTCGTTGTCTGCAAAGGAGCCGAGGAGTTCGGAGACGAGGATGTCAACTTTGCGGACTGTGCCGTTGATGACAGGGCCTTTCCATGCGCGCATGTCAGTCTTGACGACTGTTACGTTCTGGTTCCAGAGAGGATCAATGATGTTTCTCCTCTGAAGGTGCACGTATGCATTTTGGTTCTTCTCAACAGCCCATGCCTTGATCTTGACGCCACTCGATTTGCTGGCTAAGAGAGCCTTCGACACGAGTGGCCCTCTGCCAGCGCCGACGACGGCCACAACAATCTCCCTGCCGCCTACTTTGGCGGAGAGGTCTTTCAATGCGAGAGCAACGGCACGTTCGTACCAGTCGTATTTGATGGGGTCCTTCTCGAATACCTCGTACGTGACGCTCTCCAAGTTGTCTGATAGAGGCTGGAGTGGGGATTGCATGTAGTCCTGGTAGCCTTGTCCGAACTTCTCAATCGGCGCACGTACTGGTTGTGTCTGTTGCAAGTGGCGGAGGTAACGGAGGTGAGAAACCGGATCCTGTGCTGTCACTGAGTTTGCAGCTTCTGCAGGAGTAGGGTCTGCTACTGTGGCGGGAGTCCCGCTATTGACATCGATGGGATCGACGTCTCCAAGGAGAATCCACGGTGTTTGGCGAAGGCGCATGAACTGTGTCAGGTATTGTTGGTGGCTTCTAGAGAGAACCGGGAAGCCCTTTGCATTACGCAAGAATGTGGTGTGAGGGAACACAAGGCTTCGAACGGGCTCGGAGTACCAGCGAGACTGAAGAGTCTTCTGTGGGAGTTGGCGAGGAATCTCAAGGGCTGCCATGGTATGCGCGTTAGTGCTGTTTCAGATGCAGAACGTGGAAGTATAGAGTGTACCCTTCCTCTAGTAGTTTCGCTCGCAAACGATTCCTAGAGGGAGGAACAATTGAATGACAGCGACAAAAGGAAGGACCGAAGCAAGACCTCGAAGAAAGTGAAGTGAGTAGACGATGCGGCAGGGTTGGGCTTACCGACTGAAAGGCGCGAGTCGTAGTCGCAGACGGTTCTGAGAATGTCCCAAGTATCCCAGGAGCTGAAGACGTCTTCGGAAGGGTCATCTTCTTCAGGCAGCGCGACATCCTGCTCGTTTGCGAGCTCGGCCAAGTGTGTGCCATCACCGCTCTGATGCTCGAGCTCACCCATCATTGGCAGAAGAACGTTGAGATGGATATAGGGACCCATACCCAAAGCTTCGGAGACAGCGCGAGCATACTGAACAACATTGGAGCCCTGCAACGGACCATTCAACATCACATGCTGAATGCCACAAAAGGCAGCATACGCCATTTCCAAGTTAAAGACTTGCAAACTGATGTTAGCGATGAGCGGATCGGCTGAGCCCAGATCAATCCAAGAGCTGACAATAGCAATCAGTGCCGAGTTGCTGTCATCGGGTGTGAGCTTGGTGTCCTTGGGTGTAAACGGAGAGATCAAGGGCATCGGGACGTTGCCTGGAGTAGCCGACTTCGACAGAGTTTCGGCATGCGCTTCGACTTGGGCAACGACCTTCGACTGAAAGTCTGGCGTAGAGATAGGAGTCGTGAGCATGTCATATCCAACATCCTGCGCCCCCCTCAATATTTCACTTGGGCCGTTGGGTGCTGGTCGACTTGTCTCATGCTGGCCGATGAACCACAACTCAATGGGCTCAGATGGCGGGAGATCGTTGGTGGTGTCCATCTTCTGGGTTTAGAATAGCACACTTGATGGGTACTATGTAGCTGTTGGGTCGGCAGACGACTCGTGTGTTGATTTCGCTAGACCACTTTTTGTTCACTTGGAAAGAGTCGATGCGCGCGATGGAAAAAAGCCCAAAGACCCGAGCTTAGGCCGAGGGCACGTTTGTTATGCTGTACAGTTGATACCAACTGAAGGTACAAAGAAGCCATATAGATGTAATATGACATACAAGATGAATCTTGTCTTTTCTCTTCTTCTCTTATGCTGTAATCAATTGATAGAGCAAAAGGTTTAGTATATATTGGTATGCTATAGAATTAGACAAACTTAATCTAAATATTAATATAGTAGATAAGCTATTGAATTCTTATATATAGATATATAATAATTGTTAGAAGTCTTTAGAAACTTTATTCTTATTACTATATATATAGATTAAAACTTTTAAGTAAAAGTTAGATAACGTCACTGTAGGGGAAGTCGATCAGTAAGGGAAGTCGATCACTTTTCTGACTTCAAAATTTCAAAAATCACTAACTAACTCACTAACGCCATAACTAACTACCTAATCAAGCTAACTCATCAACCGA
>Ga0265797_10007649_pt1 | contig 14659 bp, 12 predicted proteins | sample P2T30metagenome_FD_192433 | JGI IMG/M metagenome (GOLD analysis project Ga0265797, IMG submission 192433) | Plant litter microbial communities from East Loma Ridge, Irvine, California - P2 T30 | ecosystem: Environmental > Terrestrial > Plant litter > Unclassified | place: USA: California... | reverse complement strand
AGGATATGGTGAGGAGGGGTGGGAGTGAAGATGACACATACCTTGTTGATTATGCGATTGGGGGGTTTGGTAAGCAGTCAAAACTCCTGGGGTATCTAAAAGGAAAGACAGAGAGCAAGGAAAGGTCGTGAAAGGCTAGCTAGCTAGGAAGTGGTAGTTTGCGTGCTCTTCGGCGGAGATGGTCGACAGAACGTGCTAGAATCAGAAAGTAAAGCTCAAATACTGTAGCCCACTCCCGCGGCCGTCAGGAAGGCACGTGCATTCTTGGCAACCCAACACTAACCCTGGAGATGGTTGACTTCCAGTGGCTTGGAATACCTTCCACTGTTGGCTGGTGAGGTTGTATGGTTTTACAGAGGTGATGGTTTAATGAAGTCGTCCTGTGAGCCAATCATTAGCGTGACGCCAGATTCCTCCAAGCTGTGGGTGACATCTTGTCATCCAACCCGCTAGACACCGACAAGAAAGCTGGTAGGAGTGGACTTGGACCTGCGGTACACCAACACTAGGGTAGCAACGAACAAAACCACTACAACCAATGATGATATGATATGCTGCTTATCGTGATCGTCACTAGAGAAAAAAATTACACACAAGCAATGCTGCCGTTAAACCTTGGTCGCATACGACAAATCTATCCTGACTATCTACAATAAAGGAAACGCTTGATATTTTGTCATGTCACGTTGCAATCTCGTTCAAGAAGTCTACTCGTCGTCGCCGAAGAAGACCTTGACGGGCAACCAGGCGTCACCGCAGACCTTGAAGCGGTCGGGCAGCGAGCTGAGCTTCTGCATCTCCTCGTCGGTCAGGCTCCAGCCGTCGAGCTTGAAGTTGTCCTCGATGCGGGAAGCAGTGACAGACTTGGGGATGACAGAGGTACCGCGCTGCAGACCCCAGACAAGGAGGACCTGGGCGGTTGATTTGCCCTTGGCCTCGGCGATCTTAGCAAGAGTCTCGTCCTTGGCCAGAGGGCTGTTGGTGCTGCCGAGGCAGGAGTAGGCGGTGCAGTGGATGCCCTTCTCCTTGCAGTAGTCGAGGAGCTTGGGGGAAGGGTTGTTGGGGTGCAGCTCGATCTGGTTGACGGCGGGGACGGTCTTGCAGCTGGGGTCGTTGAGGAGCTTCTCCATGTTCTTGATGCCGAAGTTGGAGACACCAATGTTCTTCACGCGGCCGGAGGCGGGCAGCTTCTGCATCTCTTGCCAGGTCTTGATGAAGTCCCAGTCGGGGAGGTGCTTCTTGAGGTCGGTGGGGTCGGAGGAAGAGGGCCAGTGGATGAGGTAGAGGTCGACGTAGTCGGTGCCGAGATCCTTGAGGGAAGAGGTGATGCCCTCTTCGACACGCTTGTGCCACGGGTTGTCGAGCTTGGTGGTGACCCAGATCTCCTCGCGGGGGACACCAGAGTCCTTGATGCCCTGGCCGACCTCGGCCTCGTTGCCGTATGCGAGGGCAGTGTCGATGTGGCGGTATCCAGCGAGGAGCGCAGCCTTGACAGCCTCACGAACCTCGTTGGGCTTGGACTGCCAGGTGCCCAAGCCAACAGCGGGCATCTTTGCACCCTTGGGGATATTAGCTGTGTTCTTGGATCGAGGTGCCGCGGCGATGACTTACGGTGTTGAGGGTGAAAGTCTCCTTGGTCCAGTTCTTAGACATGATTGTGGTGTTGTGTGTTGTTGTTTTGGGTGAAGGGTATTGGATTTGGTTTGAGAGGAGAATGAAGTTGTGAGAGAAGAAAGAGAGGACTTAATCACAAGAGCGAGAGGAGGGAGTACTAAGTAATTTGTTTGGCGTGCTGGATAAGATGCGCAGTCGCATGAACAGTTGGCTAATGAGGCATATGGCCCCACCATCGTCACCAAGTCGCAACAGCCCACCATCACTCTTTCCCTGAGCCCCTCCAAACACCGATACGAAAGGCTGTGATTGGTGGAAGACTTCAGGCTGAATGCATTATGCGGCGGCAGAAGGCAGAGACGACGTGGACGCACGTGGCACCCGCGATCAACCTCCACATTGCCTTTGATATCATTGGCGATAGTCGTCTCGGCGATATGAGGTTCATGCTGTGATGCATGTCCTGCAGATGTGAAGTCATGCAAGCTCTACGGTAGATACATGAGCCCGGCAGATCATGTGATTGTGCTATGTCGTTGAATACACTGACAGAACAGCTGTCGGATCCAGCGAACCACCAAACAGACGCTCATGCACATGCAGCCCTAACGTGGTCAACATTGTTGTGTAGGTTTAAGGCAATCCAAACTCTCTTCCCTTTCGTAAAGCATCGGACAACTATCGTGCGCGTGGACTTTCCTCCACATCGGGAATCGGGAAGGGCAAGAATCGAGTGGACAGCCCTGGACTGTCTACTGCTGCATTCAGTCCCACCAAGGCCAGCCCAAGACGCTTTTAGCCAGCCACCACACTAACTCTCCATCATCATCATCGGCTGGTCCACCCGTACCACTCTACTTCCTACTCACATCCCGCCATGTCGCGTTTCGTGAGCGGCGGCACGGATGAAGAGCCGACGCAACGCGACGAAGCCTGGCTGAAAGCTCAGCAACAGCTCGATGCCGCCGCCATAGCCAAGCAAGAGGCAAGCAGGGCCGGCAGCGGCAAAAGTCTCTACGAGACGCTGCAGGCTAATAAAGGTGTCTGATGCCCTCCTCCTGTCTCATGGTGTCGTCGCGCGTAGCAAACACCGTCTGGCCTCCAGTGCCGCTGCTGCCGCTGATAATGCTACGCGCTGCGAGCCATGTCTACAATACTCACTAGAACACTGCGGCTGACCGGGGTAGGTTGATCGCCGCAGCTGCGAAACAAGAGGCCTTCGATGAAGCAGCAAAGTTGACCAACCAGTTTCGTTCGCTGGACGAAGACGAGATCGAATTTTTGGACTCTGTGCAGGAGCGCGCTAGGGCCAAGGAGCTGGCGGAGAAGAAACACACCAAAGAGCACTTGGAGGAGTTCCGCAAGCAGCAGGAAGAGGCCGAGCGGGCTGCCAAAGAGTTGGATGCTGCCGCTGCAGCGCCTCCCACGGTGGGTGAGACATGGGCTGCTGGTCCGAGGAAGCGCAAAAAGGGCAAAGACAAGGACGGCATCGGTGGGCTGAAGATTCGAAGGACCTCTACTGGAGACAAGGCGAAAGAGAATGGGGATGCAAAGTCTGAAGATCAGGCTGTTGATTCGAGTCGGGCGGCAGCAAAGACTGCGGACAACAAGAAAGAGAACGACACAGAGAAGGTCGCAGACAAGCCTCCTGCTTCGAAGTCCCCTCCGCCTCCCGTCACAGCAGCTGGCTTGGGTCTAGGCGCGTACTCTTCCGACGAAGATTAGCGACAGGGTATAGAAGGACTTTGGAGATCCATGCACCCCTTGCGCACCGGACGTCTTGTTCTCTGACAGATTGTATCCCGATGGGATGGCTGCTGAGAAGCTGCACCAAAGCAGCCGGAGCCACAGCGTGTGCACTTGAAGATCTGGTCTTAAGCACACGACACCTCAATGGAGAGCTGTAAGCAACGACCGAGAGACCAGCTATTGGACATGGCTTACGGTGCTTGTGCAGTGAAGCTAAACATCTTTGCATTACATGAACATACAGGTAGTTGTCTTATTCTGCTTTGTCGACTGCAGGTCAATCGTGTCGTAGAAGCCAATTTGCCAAAATCAACCACTTTGGTGGACACAGCAAAATTCAAGTCTTTGTCGATGTTCATGCCCAATTGACCGCGTCCGAATCAGAGATATCTATAGCACTACAGCGCTTGCAGAGGCATTCGTCACTGCCACAAGTGAGATGACATCGACATCGACTGGAAGTCGGTGAGGTTGTACCGAGATAGATAGACACCAATTCAGAGACGTGTCGCTTGTAAATGATATAATCGCACTCCCACCAACAGTAACCACGGTAATTGCAGTACACCGTCTTTGAGAGAGGCTGAACATAAACATCATGAGGAATGCCAAGTCTCGTGATGGGAAAGAATTTCTCCACGCTCAAAACCCAGTCCCCGACTCTTTCGCCCGCTACCGGCGACGGTATGTATTTTGATTACCCCTTCAAAATGGCATGGTATCCACACATTCGCTATTCCAAAGTCAGCGCGCCGGTTGTGCCATAAATCACCAAGACGTAGGCGCCGCCCGACTCAAAGGGTTTTCTATCGTCAACGTAGGTCTTCTGCAGTAAGAAAGTCGACACCCGCTCCCTCTCCTATCCTCCAAGACTCATCACCCGCATGATCAACACACGAAGACTTCAAAACTGTAAACACGAACGAACCAGCATGACATTCACAATGTCGACTGGCGCGACAGACGTCGGCAATGGAGTCACCGATTCACGAGTACTCATCATCATGACTGGAGGTACAATCTGCATGCGTCCAAGTCCTGAAGGTCTCATCCCGGCGAAAGGCTTTCTGGACGCTGGTATGGCCCCTCGGCCGTCTTTCAACGAAGGCTCTGCTCCTGGTACCCTCGAAGCTTTCCCGGAGCATGATGGGCCGATGGTCTCCCTGAAGAGCCTCAGGACTCCTCGCAGCCGTTACGGACGACATGTGCGCTTCTCAGTCCTTGAGTTTGAAGAGCTGCTGGATTCCAGCTCTATCGACTCGAAGGGTTGGACGCAGATCGCCAACACGATCTATAAGAACTACACGCTCTTTGACGGGTTCGTCGTCCTCCACGGCACAGATAGTCTGGCCTACACCAGCTCAGCGCTCAGCTTCATGCTCAGCAATCTGGGCAAGCCAGTAGTCCTGACGGGATCTCAAGCGCCGATCTTCCAGCTTCAAAACGACGCCACAGACAACTTGCTAGGCTCTCTTATTGTCGCAGGCCACTTCACGATCCCCGAAGTCGGCCTCTTCTTCAACCACAGGCTCTTCCGCGGCAACAGATGCACAAAAGTCTCAGCAGACCAGTTTGCAGCCTTCTCCGCTCCCAACTTCGCGCCTCTCGCCACAATCACATCCTCCGACATACACGTCGAGTGGAACGCCATCTACCGCCCACACGAGATCAAGCCATTCAGCATCCAAACCAGCCTCGAAACTGCCCACGTAGCCTGTCTGCGAATCTTCCCGGGTATCAAGCCCGAAATGATCGACGCCGTGCTACGCGTGTCTGGTCTCCGCGGTTTGATCCTCGAGACCTTTGGCGCAGGCAACGCCCCAGGCGGCCCCGACAACATGCTCATCAAGATCTTCTCCGATGCAGTCCAGCGCGGCATCGTCATCGTCAACGTAACGCAGTGCCTGACTGGCAGCGTCAGCCCCCTCTACGCCCCTGCCATGGTCCTCGGCCGAGCAGGCATCGTACCAGGCCACGATCTCACAACCGAAGGCGCCCTGACGAAACTCTCCTACCTCCTCGGTCTGCCCGACATCACCACCGCCGAAGTCACGCGCCTGATGTCCGTCTCCCTGCGTGGCGAACTGACCGAGCGCTCCGGCATGAAGCAATTCAGCCACTCGTCCTCTGCGCAAGAAACCCAAGCCGCCCGCCAGGCGCACCTCAGCCGGCTCTCGTACGCCATCGCCGAAGGCGACCTCGCCGCTTTCCGCGACATCATTACCTACGAGCCCGAGTGGATGCTCAACGAGGCGGACTACAGCGGCAGCGTGCCGTTGCACGTTGCAGCTGTGGGACCCAACCTGGAGATCTTGAGGCTGCTGTTGCAGAAGGGTGCCAGTGTGCATATGCGCAACAAAGCTGGAAGGACGCCGCTGTTTCTAGCGGCTAATGCGGGTCTGGAGGATCGCGTGCGGTTGCTGAGGCAGTCTGGCGCGCATTTGCATCCGGAGGAGAGTGGAGTTGCGAAGGTGTTGTGTGAGAAGGGTGATCCGCTAGCGGTCAAGTGTTGGGAACTTGCTGGTGTTTCTGTTTAGACTGAGATACTCTTTGATGTAACGAACACTTGCAACAGAAGAGACAGCTCCTCTACTTCAAATAGTATCTCTCCTAGCGACCCGAAAACCCAGCTTCTAATACATGTACCTATAGCTACGTGACCTCTATAAGGTAATCAGGAGCAGCCACCTTACGTGACAGTAGGAGCACACAGATAGCTTACTTCATGACACCATCATTTGCATACACTACAACGTCACCTAGTGATTGTAAATCCCTACATGTAAGCGATACATGTATACCTACAAAGGTGTGCAAAGTTTTGCACCACCCTCCTCTCTCAGCCTCGCCCCAGCGAACGTAGACAGTTACGTTTGTCTGCGACGCCTACCACTGCTGCCAAGTTGTGGTGGCGCAGCTGCGACCAATGTACCGCTTATTGCATTAACTTCTCTACCTGTTCAGTCCTACTATGCCATGGAAGTTCGGCAGCCCACTGTCAACTTGTATATCCGACTACGTTAACGCAAGGCTCACTTAGCTCGATCTTGTGCGTCTAGCACAGCCCATATGCCATCGTCGCCTCATGTGCGCAAAACGATCATGCAGTAAGACGGCCACGCAGTAAGACGCTCAACTATTGGGCGACTACAGGGGCGCTCTTAATAGTCGTCTCACCTTGACTTGGACAGCACTGCGGTCTCCTATATCTGCATGCTGATTGCAACTCATCGACGCTTTCCTAACATTTTCACAGCCTCATCATCATTTGCCATCACTCTTACGCGAATGATTTCATCTCAAGTGGCGTCTCCGCGAGGTAACACCTCTACGCACGAACTGGTCTCATAGTTACTCATTCAGGGACTAACGCCATCACAATGCTTTGCGATGCTTGCATCGACTTGGTGCAGAAAGACCTTACGACCGGTAAGCCCAACGGGCCAAGCTTGAAACGCACAACAACTCCGGCGCCAGAATCACAAAAGCAAATCCGCGACACAAGCAAAGCATCTATGCTGCAGCAACCGGCACCCACACCGGAAGCGGCGAGCCGTTGATCTCTTTTACGTTCATGCCAAAGATGCTCGTCACGAAAGACAATGGCGCATATGGAAAAGCCACTCGTGTGATCATTTGCCCTTGTTGTGCCTGCTCTTTGATGGACCCCGCTTCCATGACACTGATGGAGCTCATCAGAAGAGTACAAGAGTCCATGAGAAATCTCTCGAGCACATTGGCTTGCTGAAGGATGTCTCGTAGGATCAAGCCTGGACACCCGATATACTTTGACACGGGCAAACTCCCTTTCACAGCGTCTATGATCTCTTGCACAAGTAACTGATGTCGCGATCCCCCGGCCGAGTTACCGTGTCAGAACAACGCGCTGATCGCCGCTCGTGGTAAGCGAGGCCTGGAGTAAAAGACGAATCTAGAATTCGGGACCCTTCGCAAGCACTCAAACGCCAGTCGACTTTGCAATCGTACGCGCCCGGATATCAACGCGCTCAAGTGCGATACTTGCCTAACTGCGCTCTACAACATGTTTGCGACACTACGATATATTGTAAAATCACTCCACACTCATACGTCGCGGAGCCAGACAAACAGCTACTGAGATACAGACTTTGTAAGAGAACAGCTCATCAGATGCCATCAGACGGCAGGAGTCCCAAGGACGCATGGAGTCATGCATGTGATATAGTGACGCAACTCACTTCGGCTGCGCGGTGATTCCACTGCATGAGGTCGTTTGTCCCACTAAGCGCAGCCAAGTCTGCGTTCTCCGTCGAAGAAAGCCGCGGGGATGTGGTATCTCATCACCAGCTCTCTTTCTAGCGTAGCCTCGTCCATATGGCTCTGTTCATTGCAAAGGCCCAGCGAGACCTGTTCATTCATCAGAGACCCTGACTCACTTGCCATCGTTGACGAAATGAGCGCCAAGTCTCTCCCACTGAGATTCTGCCGTGCTTCCCCATCTTCGATTCGTAGCCAGGTCCGACGATCACGCCTGATCACCGTGTCGATAGACGTTCATGACAACCATGCGTTTCCGTTCATAGCGCCTTGCGTGCATCCAATTGATTGTGAAAACGGCAAGGAAGGTCGTGAAGATGGTAATGAAGGCGGCCAGTGAAGTCACGATAGAAAACACCGTGAAGCCCCAGCAAGCAGTCTGAAACGGAGCGTTCTGACCGAGGGGTTGTGTAGCAAGCCCGACTTGCATAGCTGTGAGTACGACCACAAAGAACCCGAGCCCTACGACTAGAGAAGAAAAGTTCTCGCTAAGAAATTCGGAATAGTCGCTTGGTGCGCCGACGTGCGTATAACCCCGCAGAAAGAAGCCACTCTGGCAGCGATAGATCATGTTCAGTCGGCTCAAGCGAAGTTCTCCGTACCAGAATCGCTGATCCACTGATCTGTACGGACAGTTGTGTATCACTTGCGCCACCCATGTCTTCCACTGTTTCCATTCGATCCCACAAGGAAGCAAGCCGATGTCTTTGGCCAATTTGAAGTCGCTCTCGTATGAAACGAGAGCGCAGTACGACAGTAAGAACCCTCTAGCGCACGCGGCGATCATCGCACGTTGCGCAAAGCTTTTAGTGTCGTTTGATGAACCATTGTGTATGTATCGGTCCTAGAAGCCCACAGCCAGTAGGTATCTCGGTAGAGGCTTGATGTATATGCGCTTTGCCTTCCATAAGAGATGAAGCTCCATCTTTTCGGACAGAACAATATCTCGTAAGAGCGCAGTTTGGTAGGTGAGATGTCTTGGGGGCGTTGGGCGACCTGCTATCCAAAGTTGCTTGTGTATACTGTTCAATTTCTGCACTGAGAGGTCTTTGCTGAGAAACTCGAGTACTTCATCCGACGTCGATGGCACCGTTAACTCGTCATCGATGGTTCGAGTCGCCGCTGGCAGCATGAGTATCGCAGTCGGTATTGCCATTGTAGCCTTGGTTGAAGTCACGCTGGCAGCATTCGGCCTCAAAGTCTTCCACGTGTACGAACGGTGAGTACAGCGCACTTGTCGGTGAAAGAACACAGCTGACGGGCAACAGCTTCGCCTGGCTTCCGTAGACCATTGCTCTCTTCGTCCCCATCGGATCAGCCGGTTCAAACTTCAATCCATCTCTAGAATCATCGGTCTCCGGCGCGACGCTCGCTGCAAGCCGGCTATCCTTCTTCTCGTTGTGCTTGTACATTCCCAACTCGTGGGCTGCCGCAGCTTCGGACTACTACGTCTACTATCCACCAAGCACGCCGAAGTGGAAGACGTTCCTCCTTACGTTCGCCGGGTTGGCTCTATCGTTCTGGTTCGTGGACTTGCTCGGTATTGGATTAGCCTGTGGAATTGTGACCAATTCGGACTGGTCGGACGCATATGAAATCTCTTCGGGTGCTCTTATTGTTGCTGGCTACGGCCCTCTCGGTGGCTTTGGCAAGCTATGCGCGGTCGTGATCGCGCTTGGGGTGATCGCCAACTGCGTGCCCGGCACGTACAGCGCCGCCATCGGCTGCCAAGTCATGGGCCGTTGGAGCCAGATGCTGCCTCGATGGATGTGGGTGGTTTTCCTGGTGACGATACAGCTGGCCTGCGCGCTGGCAGGCCGCAATCAGCTGTTCGTCATCTTCTCCAACTTCCTAGCGCTGATGGGATACTGGGTCATGGTCATGATTTGCATCGTCCTCGAAGAGCATCTCATCTTCAAGCCGGTCCTGGACTGGGAGCGATGGGCGGACCGCGACAGCGTACCCATAGGCATCGCAGCGTTGGTCGCATTCTTACTTGGACGGGTTGGTGCTATTCTGGGCATGTATCAGACATGGTTCGTCGGTCCCTTGGCAGAGGCGTGTGGAGGTGCAGATGTTGGAATGTGGGTTGGTTGTGCGTTTGCTTTGGTCGTCTTTCCGCCGTTGAGATGGTGGGAGAAGCGCCAGTTTGGGAGGTAGAGCTCACGATGATAGAAGCAGCCTCTCGCTCCAGTAGCAACCGAATTATCGCGTCATACTGATTCTATACCGGTCATCTCTTACATGCTATGCGGACTCGACACGCAGCAGCGGCACGATTACCTCTACGAGTACTTCACCCGCCTGAACACCGCCGCCGCCCTGAACGCCGCCATCTTCGAGGAAGCCGACAACTGGGCCTCAGCCACCGTGATCCTCCCCCCAGGCAAGCGCATCGACAATCCATGGAACCTCGTACCGGCTGGCTTCTTCCAGGTGCTATGGAAGCTTGGCTTCGCAGGGTGTAATCGCATGTTGCGCGAGTATGAGCCTGCAGTCACGGCAATGCAACGGCAAGAGCTGGGAGACAGCACGCACTTCTACTACCTCTTCGCGGTTGCTACGAGGGAGGCCGCGCGAGGGAGAGGCTTGTCGTCCGCTCTGATACGGAAGCTTCAGCAGAGAGCTGCGGACAAGGGCGCGCCGGTCTGGCTCGAGGCTACGACTTTGTCTTCCGCGCGCCTGTATGCGAAGCTGGGTTTCAAGGGCATGGGACTAGTCACACTTGGGGAGGGTGTTGCAGCGCCTGATGGTAGCAAAGAGCAGGGCGGCACCGGTGTACCCGTGGATTGCATGGTCTGGCGGCCGGGTAAGGAAGATCGTAGCGAATGACATCTTAAAGGAGCATGTTGTTGTCCGCACCGATCGAGTGTCCGATCACACAGTTGCTGTCTGCGAGGCCTTCCTTCTGTCGGTCTTGAAAGAAAACACCGAGGGAGTATAACGCTACAACTCTCCATGGCGCGCGACTCGATACATTACATAGCCTCGAGCCTCGGCGCAGTCTTTCGAAGCATGCGGCCGTGCGGCCGCGCCCAATATCCCACATATACACGTGAAATATTAGGCAACTCTTCAAAGCCGCAAGGGCCGTCCGCTAGGCTTGAAGGGAGAGCATCTCATCAGTTCGGATAGATCCGTTCAGGAATAACCGACTCCTCTAGCATCGATTTAGTGTCCCGCAACCTCACGAGAGTGACGAAACAATCAACTCTCAATCAGCAACCAACATGTCGTCCGAGAGCCATCCGGGGAACACTAACGTGTCTCAATCCAACAATGCCGAAGTCCAAAGCAAAATCCGCAGCAAGCTGGCAGCGTGGGACACGCTAGCTACATACAAGAATCATGTGCTGTTCAGATTTGGCAGTGAGCTCAAAGCTATCCTCGATGAGGCTGCCTACGATGAAATGTATGGCGTGAAGTTGGTAGCGCCAGAAGAAGGGTAAGGCATGGTTCCCCGTGCCTGCAGTCATCACCAGAGGATCCTAGATCATGCTGACATGCCATCTTCTAGATCAGCTGCTCCTCATGCTACACTAATCATTCTCCAGAAGTTCCTGCGTGCCAACGGAGGAAAATTAACCCAAGCGAAAGCACAATTGCTTGCAGCCTTGAGGTGGAGGAAAGAGTACAACCCGTTAGCCGTGAAAGAAGAGGTCTTTAGCAAGACAAAGTTTGGCGGCCTAGGCTATATCACCAAAGTGAAGGGAGCGAAGCTCGGTCTGCAAGACTCGATCAACAGCGAGGATGTAGTTGTGTTCAACATTTACGGTGCGGCGGCTAGCACCAGCAGGGAGACATTCGGTAATAAAGACGCGTATGTTAGAGGCTGCGTATTTCCCCAGTCGAACAAGCCAAGCTGACCAAAACATACAGATTCGTGCGTTGGCGGGTCGCGTTGATGGAATTGACAATCGCGCACCTCGACTTGCCAAACACCACTTCACAGATCCCGGACTACGGCCAAGGCCTCGACCCGCTCCAGGTACTCCAGGTACACGACTACCAAAGCGTCAGCTTTTTCCGCCAACCCGGCGAGATCAAGCAAGCTAGCACCGAGGTCATCGACCTGTTTCAGCGCTACTACCCCGAGACCGTCAGTTACAAGTACTTTGTCAACGTGCCGTTGCTTATGCAATGGATGATGGGTGCGATGAAGGCGCTTATGTCCAAGGACTCGGTCCGGAAGATGACGTGGACGTCTGATGGTAGTACGCTTTATCAGTATCTGGGCAAAGACATACCCAGAGATTATGGCGGGCATGGTCCGGCTCTGGCGAGCTCTGCGTGGACTGTCAAGTATGACGACGCCATGGACGACAGATGAGAAGACGTACTGGTCCTTGCAATGGCAGGAAGCTTACAAACGGCGTGCGACGTTACGCAAAGAACCTCGACGTACAGTACATGTAGGTACTAACGTACTTAGCAAGCGGGATGATCACGCAAGCGGGATGATCAGAACACGTACTTAACGCATCTTACAACTTCTTCCTCTTATTACATAACAAATTTTGGTTATAATGTCCTCTGAAATAGAGGGACACATTTCTTTAGCTCTTTAAGCATATACTTGTACCTAACTTCTATCTCTCTAGGCTATAGCTAACGCCTATAATGTTTCTTTCTTAACTCTATATATTAGATATCTTAGAGTCCTCCTATAAGCTGATTCAACTATACACTTATGTAAACTCTTAAATAACAAAGAGTAAGTCCTTCTTCAAAAGGTCCTTTAGCTATCTATTAATAGATTCCTACCTTAGTATATAATTATTAAAGAGATAGCTAATATAATACTTTAGGCTAAGAATCTAGCCTACTCTTAAATAGTTAGTACAAAATAGATTACTAATTTTATAAAATACTATCTAGAGCTCTTAAGTATATTTAATTAGAAGTTTAATATCTAAAGAGTAGAAGTTAAGAATCTAAAGCTAATTAGCTTATATATAATAGAGGTAGAATACTACTAGGTTTATATTAGATTAAACTAAGATTAATTTAGATAAGAAAAGAAGAAGTTAGTATAATAAATATAGTTTATTATAATTACTAACTTTAATATATAAGTTAAGTATAAGGCTTCTATAAAAGATAGAAATCTAACTATCCTATATACTAAGAAGACTTATTTATTTCTATACTCTATTCTATAAATATAGAGTAGTAGAGTATATAGAGTAATAGAATAGTAGAGTAGTCTATATATATAGAGTAGTCTATATATATAGAGTAGTCTATATAATTATATAATTTATACTCTATTAGTTATAGTAGACTTACTTAGAGCTAACTATAGATTCTATACTATAAGTATCTCTAGAATCTCTAAGTATTATTATACTACTTCTCTTCTAGGACTAGCTTTATTCTTAAAGATTATTAAGAAAGTTCTATATCTTAGATCTTTCTTATTATTATAGCTATATATAATATCTATTATTTATTACTATAATAGTACTACTTACTATCTTAACCTTACTAATTTTCTTAATAACTTTAGAGATACTATAGTTTAGAAATATAGTAGCTATATTAAATATAACTATATCTATAAGGTTTATCTTTATTCTAGAAAATATAACTACTATAACTATTAAAACTAGTAGTATAATATTAAAGTAACCTAGTTAGAGTTTCACTATCTTACTAAAGAGAAGTAGAAACTTAAGTACTAAATTAATAAGACTCTAAGTACTTAGGCTAATACTCTTAAGGCTCTATATACTATATATATATATAAAGAGTAACTTTAGTAGTAGATAGACTTAATAGACTATTATACTATAGAGACTATTATAGAATCTTAGATACTAGAAGAGTTAGATATCTAGAAAGAGAAGAAGACTTTACTTCTTAATATATCTTCTAAGAGGCTTACTCTTTAGTTATTATCTTCTATATAGAATATACTAGAGAATATTTCTAATAGATTCTAAAAGAATACTCTAGATTCTTAGCTACTTAAGAATCTTTTAGCTTCTATATTCTTATAATCTCCTAATAAAGTCCTTAATTAGTTTTATAGAGTTGAAACTTAATCTTAGTTTCTAGATATTTTTAGTATAATTATATTCTATCTACTTAATAAGATATTTCTATTAACTATCTTTAAGTTTACTATCTAGAATTGTTTTAACTTCATAAATAGGTTCTTATATTTCTTTACTAATATCTTAGATATCTTATTCTAGTATAGTATCTAGTATTATAGATTCTAGTAAAGATATATAGAATATAGATAGAATATATATCTTCTTAGATAACTCTAGTTTATAGTTAACTAGTTCTTTATATTAAAGAATTCTAAATAGTTCTAGTTTAACTATATCTAATTTCTTTATTAGTTTATTTAACTTAATATTATACTAGAAGAGATAGACTTTATCCTTCTTCTTAAGGTTTAGTCTTTTAATCCTCTTATAATTTATATACTTTATTATCTACTAATAGTAAAACATAAGTTCTAGATATAGGTTCTTATATATCTATTATATCTTACTTACTATAGCTATAGCTACTAGATTCTTTATAAGTACTTCTATAGTTCCTATAAGATTATTTAGTTAAAAACTATATATAGTATAGAATAGTAATATATCTATTATAGTTATTAGTACTTAGTTATATATAATTTATATAAGTAGAAGTAGTAATATCTAGTTATTCTAATAATTATTAATATAATATCAGAGGTACTACTCTAGAGTTTAGTTTAGTTTCTCTATTTATCTATTAGTCTATAGATAGTATAATATACTTATCTTATACTTAATACCTAGATATTATATTAATACTATCTAGAAGTTTAATATAAATAGCTTATCTTAGTTAGAGACTAGTTATTTAGGTATCCTATAATTAGCTACTATATTCTTAATAAAAACATATACTAATTCTATTACTATCTAAGTTTTATAATATAGAATAAACTATCTAAGTTTAGTAAAGTAGTTAGTAACTACTATAATTCTATTATAGAATTCTTAGGGTT
>Ga0265797_10007648_pt1 | contig 14663 bp, 12 predicted proteins | sample P2T30metagenome_FD_192433 | JGI IMG/M metagenome (GOLD analysis project Ga0265797, IMG submission 192433) | Plant litter microbial communities from East Loma Ridge, Irvine, California - P2 T30 | ecosystem: Environmental > Terrestrial > Plant litter > Unclassified | place: USA: California... | reverse complement strand
CGCGTTCCGTTGCGTCAGCGCCTTGACCCGGTCGAGCTGTTCGGAAGGCGAGGGCTTAAGCCCGCCGAACGCCAGCGACGCGTCGTCACCCCACGCGCCACCCTCCCCGATCCATGTCGCTTTCAGGAACTGGAACAGTCCGGACCCGCTGGACGTCGAAGCCTTCACGTAAGGCCGATCGTTGCTTTCGATCCGCGACAGCATCGGCCAATATTCCGCAGGCATCGCGATACGGACAAGCTCCGGGATCGGCGGATAGACCTTGTCGAGCGCGGCAAGCGTTTCCGCCCCCGCCCATCCGTCGACCGTTTCGAGCCCGGCCCGTTCCTGAAACAGCCTTACGAATTCGTCGTCTGTTATCGTCGCCATAGTTTTGCCTTTCACGCTGGCGGAGGGGTTGAAGCTGGCGGAGCTGGCGGGGTATCCGGCAAGACGACCGCCATCATCTTAGCCCCCCACTTCTCCGCTATCTTGATGATCGTCGCGCCCAACGTGCCAATGAAAATCCCGGACATCAGCGCTGCGAACAGCTCCGGAGATTTCTCGACCACGAAAAAGAACGTTACGCCGATTGCGAGAATGTCGATCGGAACGCGGACGAACCATTTCGACGTCTTGTCAGCCATGCCGATAATGACGCGCGTGACCGTACAACCAAAAAGCGCGGCGACCATCGCCGCCGCGCCAAACTGCATCCCTAGGAAGCCCCAAAGGACCACGCCTTTACCGGCGGGGGTTGCCGCTACAGCCCCCGCCGAGAGAGCCGAGAGCCCCGCGCCTATCCGCATCATCGTCCTACACCCCTTGCGACCGTAGCCAAGCTACCGTTCCCGCCGCTAGGATCGAAAGCCCGACGACCGACGCCGGGACCTTTAATTCCGACGCCTGCGCCAGCATTTCAATAGGATACGGGCGCTTGCGGAGCTGCGCAACCATTGCGGAATAGGAAAGCGCTAGCAGGACCAGCCAGCCCGCCGCGAAGGCCAGCGATAGGGGATCAAGGTAGCGTTGCAGCGACAGGACGCGCGACGCTGTCCGGGCCGCGTTTTGATCCCACGCCCAAAGCGAAGCCGCCGCCGTCCCCGCGCGGATGGTAAGGGCGGACGCGGCGAAGAGCCATTGGCCGCGATAGATTGTGACGGGGTGAAAGAGTTTGTCGACGTGGCGATGCGTTATCATGCTGATAATCATCCACCCGACTACCATAGCGCCCAAGCATGTGAATGCCGTCATAGCGGCGAGGTTCGCCCCGAACAGCAACGCGTCGCCGTGGAACGTCGTCGGCATCGGATTGGCCGCGACCATTTCCTGAAGGTTGGTAGCGGCGATAAGGTTTGCGGACATGGTAAGACCCTTTTGAGATAGGGACCGGGAGCGTAAACCCCCGGTCCGGGCGGTTATTCGGTCGCCGCAGGCTCGACAGGGGCGGAAGCAAAGATGCCGTCCGATATCTGGATAAGCCCGTTAACGCCGCTTTCGACAGCACCAACGAACGACCGCAGATTAGGAAACATCACGCTATCAAGCGAGAGCTGGAACAGACCGGGGAGCGCGGCGCTAAGATCCTTGAACCCTTGGCTTTCGACCAGATCCTTGATCGGCTTCGCGGCTTCGCGCGCGGCTTTCGCTTTCTCGTCCGCGATTTGCGCGTAATAGGCGCGAACTTCCTCTTCCATTTTCGCGATCTCTTCGGGCGAGTGCTTCGAGACGGTTGGTTCCTTGGCCATATGTAATCCTCCGGTAACGCCGACATTGGCGAGCCGCCGGGTTACACCTTAGCGGCATCCTCGCGCAATGCCTCTAACAGCGCGAGCGCTTCCGCCACGGTCGCGGCCTTTGTCAGATCCCGCGCACGCTGGCGGAGCGGAGCCCATAGGAGCCGGGTTGCCGCCGGGACGTCCGCCAGTTGCGACCAATCCGATTGCGCGAGAAAGATTGACCGCTGCCCGCGCACGTCGTTCCACGTAAGCTCCGGGTCGCCGCCGACAGGCTCCGGACTGAGACAGCGCCCGCACAACCAATCACCCGATGGAGCTTGCACAATTGCGAACGCGTGGAAGACGTTGCCACATTCCGGGCAGTCGTAAGCCTCCCCCTCTGCAACAGGCTGCCCCCGCTGCAATAGCTCTTCTTCCCAAGTCCAGAGAGGATCAGTCATGGCCGTACCACCGCTGTCGCGGAGCCGCCGTTTGCAGTTGCCGAGCGCTCGTTACCAGATGATTGCGTAACATATGAAATGCTCATTGCTCCTAGCGTTGCAGGACCATCCGCGCTTTCAAGACTATACCCCACGGCGGTTACGTCTGTCCCAAGCGCATAGGATTTCCCCGAATTCCAAGTTATTGTCTTTTGCCCGCCGCTAGACACCTTTTGGTAAACCGTCACGCCCTCCAGCGCAAACCGCTCCCATGCGCCGTTGCGCATCCGCCAGATACTAACGCCCAAGCTCCCGGTTACGGTCCAATACTGCCCGCCGGGGTCGCTTGCATCACCCTGCAAATACGCCGGGCCTGTATAAGATCCGCTAGCCAAAACCGTAAAGTTGCCATTGGCCGAAGGCGGGTTGCCCCCACGCTGCACCTGTTGTTGCGGCCCGCTACTTGCCGCCGATGCGCCCAACGCGATCGTTGTCGCCGCGCCCGGAGTTGAAATGCGCAGCCGGGCAACAAATGAAACGCCGGACACGCTTTCCGCATAGCAACGATAAGTCTCTCCAGCCGCCAGCGGATCTAGCCCGACCGTGTTGAAGTCAATGTTAGGGGGCGCGCCCAGGTCGACGCCATAGCTAATCGTCTGACCGTCCCGAACGTTGAAGCTCTGTTGTTTGAGCTGATAGGACCACTTGGCACCCGAGCCTAGATACACGCCCGACGTTGACGACAAGTTCCCGTCAATCAAGACGTCTTGACCTTGGACCCGGAGAACACGCCGCCGGACACCGTTGACGGTTGACGTGACGGAAAATTCTTCCGCCACGATGCCGACGTTAGAGCTTGTCGAGCCGTTCGGATTAGACATCGCTCGCGCTTCGATCGCCGCGCCAGCGCCGCCAGCATTGGCCGATACTTGCCAGTAGGCTTGCGTCCGCCCGTTCATGTCCGCGCTAACGCCCTGCAACACGGACACCGCCGCGCCGACGTCGACCGCAGACCGTTCGCTTGTGTACGGCGTAGCGATGCCGCCAAGTTCCAGCTTGCCGCGCCGCACGCGAATTTCCGCAGCGCGCCCGCCGGTCTTAACGACACGCATAACGATTGACCGCGTGTTTGCCGGAAAGTTGATATTCGACAATATGACCGGATCGGCGTTTATCGCGAATTCTTTCGCGCTAGCCGTAGGCGTATTCGGGCTGTCGAGCGTGACGTTGCCGCCGCCGTTCGGCGCGTCGAAACCGACTAGATCCATGTACGCGCCCGCGTCGCCGTCGATATTGAAACAGGCAAGATCCACTTGCGCGGTAACACCGACCGCGCCGTCAACGTTGACAGGCGGGAACACTAGGAATTCATACGTTCCGGCTGGAGCTGGAGCGACGAAATACGCTCCCCACTTTTCATCTGTCAGACGAACGAAACCGCCAGCCGCCACGCGGTATCCGGCAAGCCCTAGAGCAAAGTCCGAATTGCGAAGCAAGTTTGCCGAAGTGCGCGCCTTCGCCTCGATCACCGCCGCCCGATCCGCCGCCGCCTTGGCGTTCGTCGCTACCGTTGCGTTAGTGTCCGCGATCTTTGCAAGCGCGCTAGTGGCGTCGACCGCCGCCTTGCCCGCCGCGACTTCGCTTTGCGTGGCTTGGCGAATGTCGAGCCGCAGCCATGTCAGAATGCGGGGGATATTGGTTGCCCAATTATCCCAAGCCGTCATTGCATGGAAGACCGCCGAACCCGTCCCTTGCGTCACGTCGATCAACGTCGAAAACGTGTATTCCGTCCCCGCGACACCGTTCCCCACAGGCCCGGAATATCCGATAGGCGTAAGCCGATCGAACCGGCCTTCATGCGCAGACCCGCCGCCATTGATGTAGAAATACCACCCGGAGCCGGGCAACGCGCCGCCATTGAGAACAACCGTAGCGGTAACGACGCACGGGCCGCGCAACCGCGTCAACGCCGGGTTAATCGTGCTGTCTGTAAAAAGGCCCTGTTGCGGGTAATATGTCGGGTTCGTCGCGCCGTTGTTCGTGTTGCCCTGCAACGCGTAGGGCGAGAACGTTCCCGCTATCCGCGACTGCGGCCCGGTCCCCCATTTCGTCCAGTATGCCGGAGCGCCCGCCGGGTCCGACCAGTCCGCTAGGATCGGATTGCGGTTTGCCGTCGCCAGCGCGACCGATGCGGAAAGGCTGTAGGACTGTTGCGCCGCCGCTGCGGAACCCGCCGCCGCCGATGCAGACGACGACGCTTGTCCGGCGGAGCTGTTCGCCGCGCCGCTAGAGGCTAGAGCGCTGTCGCGGTAGCTCTGCGCGTTGCTGGCGGACGTGCCCGCCGCGTTGGCGCTCGCGCTCGCCGCCTGCGCGGACTGCGAAGACGCCGAGGCCGATCCGTCCGCCGCGCTCCGCGCCGATGCCGCAAGCCCGGCTTGTGTCGACGCCGTGTTAGCGGACCCCAGCGCGTTGGTTGCCGACGTCGCGGCCTGCCCCGCCGACGTGCTAGCTGCCCCCGCCGACGTGCTAGCGTTGTTCGCTTGCGTCGAAGCGCTGGACGCAGATCCCGCCGCCGCCGACTGCGAAGCCGCTGCGCTAGACGCGGAGGTTGACGCCGCCGTTGCGGAACCCGCCGCCGCCGCTTCGGAAGTGATATCCTCCAGGACGATCGGCCCAACGTGTATCAAGTCCGCGACGACGGTTCCGTCTGTCGACTTGACACTAACAAACGGGCGAACGAATTCCCGCGCGTCCGCGACAATCGTAAACTCCCCCGCGATCGTCACGAACCCGGTAGCCGTAGGGGTGACGTCGACAGGTTCGCCGGTTGCCGCCGGGACTAGCTGCCCCAAATAGCGGGGGTCCGCCATCGCTTCCGACGTGCTGTCATGCAGCCCTAGGAAAAACCGAACCTTTTTCGAGTAGCTATAGATTGCCACCCGCGCACGGAAGCGACGCCCGACTATCCGGGTAATAGGCTTTTTGAAGTGCCATTCGAACCCAGCGACGGGAAGCCCGGTGATCCCGAGAATGTAAGACGCAGGCCAGCCGGTATTAGGCCCGTAAACCGTCCCTATCCCCAAGTCATACGCCGCGCGGGACGTCGGGTCGAGCGACGCCGGGAACGTGCGCGCAAACGCGTCAACGGCCCCGTCGCGAGCGGTTGCCGACACGGTGGCACTAGTTGCCGCCGCAGATGCCGAGCCCTTCGCATCTGTTGCCGACGTCGCCGCGCCGCCTGCCGATGTCGACGCCTCGCCCGCCTTAGTCGACGCCGTGTTAGCCGATGCCGATGCCGCTTGCGCAGACTGTCCGGCTTCCGTCGCTTTGGTCGACGCCGTCGCCGCAGAACCGGACGCCGCCGACGCGGACGCCGCCGCCGCGTCCTTTGCGGTTGTAGCATCCCGCGCCGCCGTGCTGGCGACCCCCGCTTGCGTCGTCGCGGTCCCTGCGCTGCCCTGCGCATTGCTGGCGAAGGTCGACGCGTCGTTGCGATACGTTAACGCGTTCCCCGCCGACGTGCTGGCGTTGGTCGCGGACGTCGCCGCCGCCGTGGCGGACTGCCCGGCTTGCGTGTTCGATGTCGCCGCCGTCTGCGCGGAGGAAGCCGCAGCGTCCGCGCTCCCCTTGGCCGCGTCCTTAGACGACGCGGCAAGGCTGGCGTTCGATGCCGCCGACGACGCCGACCCCTGCGCGTTGGTTTCCGACGTCGCGGCCTTGCCCTGCGAAGCGCTCGCCGCAGACGCGGACGTTGCCGCCGCCGTCTTCGACCCGTCCGCCGCCGTGGCGGACTGTCCCGCCGCTGTTGCGCTGGCGCTCGCCGCCGATGCGGAGCCCGACGCCGCAGACGCCGAATTGCCCGCGTCGTCACGCGCCTTTGCCGCCGTCGCCGCCGACGTCGAAGCGCTAGACGCCGAACCCTTGGCATCCGTGGCGGATTGCGAGGCCGCAGACGATGCAGTCCCGGCGGACGTTGCAGAACCCGCCGCCTTGTCCGCCGCCGTCCCTGCGGCATCCTGCGCGGCCTGCGCGGCGTCCTGCGCGGCTTTGGCATTGTCCGCCGCCGTCTGCGCGAGCCCCTTGGACGTATTGGCCAGCGCCGCCGCACCGTCCGCCGCCGTAAAGGCCGCTTGCGCCGCATCGCGTGCCGTCGCGGCATTGTCCGCCGCGCGCTGGCTTACCGTAGCCGCCGCTTCCGCCGCCAGCGCGGACGCCGCCGCCGCTTCCGTGTCGCCGTAGGTATCGCGCAGCTCTTGCACGCCGTTAAGGAAGTCTTCGACACTCTCCCCGCCCGACAGCTCGCCGGTTGCCGGGTCCAAGGTCCCGCCTATCGTGCCATCCGCCGGGAGCGCTTGCGCTGCGCCTGCGATCAACGGCCCGGCCTGCACCGGGCCGAGCTGGACACGCTCGCCGATCACACCGCGCCGGACGAACGACACCGCGACATAGTAGGACGCGCCCGCCGCCACGTTGGTAATGTCGACGCGCGTCGTCTTCGCCGGGAACTGCCCGACAGATCCCCACGCCGCCGCTTCCGTGCGGCGCGCTTCCACGAAAAAGGCTTCCGCCATCGGGTTTCGCACATCACCCTTAAGGATGATCGACGGCGTTCGAACGCCGTCCTTTTCCAGCTCGCCGCCCTTAACGGTCCAGTCCGACGCCTGCGGAGCGTAAACTACGCTTTCATCAGGGACGGACAGGTTCGGGATAGGTGGCGCAACCGACGTATGACCGAGCGCAAAGGGATGCTTTTGCGGGGTTTCCGACACCAGCGAAAAATTGACGTTGCCCGTGTTGACGTCGATTTGACGCTTACGGATGATCGCCATTTGATCGACCAGACCGAGCGCGCCGACGCGTAGGTTAAGCGCGTCGCCCGGCTTGTACCCCATGAACCGGATAAACACGGGGAGCGTGATAGGCCCGAACTCGCGACGATTGACCAATTCGTAAGCCGTCAGCTCGCCCGCTTGCTTCACGTTCTGCACCAGTGGCAACGGCCATTCGCGCGTTTTCTCTTCGCCGTCCGCCGCCACATAGGACGCGACCCGCACGACGGACGCCGGGACCATTTCCCACCCGTGCGCTTCCGATCGGAATTGCGGGACCATGCCGTTAAGCCGGTCGCGATAAGTTTGCGATGCGGAGACGGAGCCGCGCCCGACTAGGTCAGTCTCATTGACCGTGGCAAGCGCGACCTTGGGGGAGTTGACGACTGCGGCGAGGCGCGCGCCCAGCCGCAGGCATTGACCGCCGCCCGCCTGCGCCATCTGGCGCAAGACTTCCCACTTGTTATCTATCGAATAGACAACGCCGCCGATCGTCCAGCCGTTCGCGTCCGCGACGTTGGCCGCATCCACAAACGTCTGAATATCGATCGATCGCGGAGACTGCCCGACCCCTAGGACGCGACGTCCGGGGTTCCATGATCCATCCGCGTTAGCGAAGCCGTTTTGCCAGCGCCCGATTGCCCACGTAAGCGCGTGAAGCCAAGGGTTCGTTGCGGGGCCGCCGCCAACGTAGGTCCTTTCGTCACCAGCTCGACACGGACCGGAACCGCCCGGCCAGGTACTATCCTGCCGGGGATCGTAAACCTTTTCTCCCATGATGATGGCGCCCATTTTGGGCACGCCATTGGAAAACTTTTTGCCTTCCTTCACGTCGAATTTAAGGACGATTACGGACGTCGTGTGCCCGGACATACGAAAGCTATCGTCCAGACCGGGGAAGCCGGGAACGGGCGAAGTGATCGGCGCGGACGGACTTTTCGGGAGACTATACCGCGCCCACATCCAACCGGCATACGTGCCCGTTACCGCGTCCTGCACCGGATAGGACGCCATATCAACAACGTGCGCCTCTACCCCTTGCGTCGTGCCCGCGCCGGAATAGGTGACGACGAACCCCTGATATTGATTATCTTGCCCCCACGTATCCCGCTGCACCACGTTACCGCCGGAATAGGTCCGGCCCATTAGGTACGGGATGCCCGCGTTAGCATCTAATTTGAAGTCGGTTTGCGAGCCGCCGACCGTACCCTTAGCAGCCTTCGGGGGCGAGATTGCGCTAAGGACGGTCGACGCGAGCCCCGCCACGGTCCCGACTGCGGAGACGGTCGCCAGTGAAACGCCGGTTGCCGCAGCGAAGGCCGCGCCGCCTGCAATCGCGCCGACGCCCGTCGTAACCAGCGCCACCGCGCCGACCACCATCGCCGCAGTTTTTAGGACCTTCATTTACAAAACCCTCCACGCGCGCAAAGGCGGTTGATATCCGGGCTCCCCGATCCGCATCACCGTCCCGCCCGGCAAAGTTTCGTGGAACCCGAAGACCGCGTTATTGCCGAGATAGATCACCAGACCGCCAAGCGCGCGCGCCTTCTCGTCTTCCTCCGCCGCCAGCTCGATAATGTCGCCAACCAGCGCCATAGCCGGGACAATCTCCGGGAACTTCGATCCGAGCGCGTCGCCGACCGATGCGAACCCGAGACGCTTAAGCAGCGCGCGAGCTTGCAACATGCTTTTGTAGTTCAACGGCTCGCCGAACTTGAGGGGTCGCCCGAGCTGGCGCAAATGGAACTTCACGATTTGCGCGCAATCCGTCTTTCCCGCTTCGAATGGGACGTCGCGGAACTTTTCCAACGTCGCTTGCGCCGCGTCGCGGCGGATCTCCAGCGGGGTCCGCGTGCGCTTCGGCCCGGTCAGGAATAGCGGATTTTGCGCGTCCGTTTTCGTCGTCAATATTGCACCTGTCGCGAAGTGTTGCCGTTGCCTCCCATCCCACTACCCGCCACGGGCGACGTTGAATAGACCAGACCCGGCGGACGATCGCCCGGCCCCCACATGATCGACCGCGACAAGCCGGACATATACCGAAAGCCGCGCTCGCCCGGCCATACCTCTAGGTGCGATGCCTCCGACAGCCGCCGCCCCTCTTCCTCCATAAAGAGCTTTTCCATTTCGGAAACCAAGGCGATTTCCAGCTCCCGCGCCGACGCGTCTAACGTCAGCTCCGGGACGTCTAGCGAGCCCTCAAACCATAGCCACGGGTTCGCGATCACAAAGCCGTTATCGTCAAGGCACGCAATCCACCAGCGCACGCGGGAACCCTGCATCGCCGGGGATGACAGATCCGCCGCCGCCGACGTGTCGCCGGGGATCAGCGTAAAGGACATGCCGGGTGCTTCGTCGCCGTAGCCGTCGCTTGGCGGATCGATTGCCGCGATCGTGCCGAACACGTCGTCACGCCCGCGAAAGATTACGTTCTGCCATTTGATTTCGCCGGACCCCGTCAACAGCCCGACCGTCCGACCGTCCTTTAGATCCATCTGGCAGAATGCCAGGACAAGCGCGCGGCCCGACGCTAGGGCCGCTTCCATCTGCGGAGAAAGTTCCGACATTATGCGCGTTCCTGCAACGTGAAGGATATTCCGGACAGCCGAGATACCGCCAGCGACCAACCGACCTTGTCCCCCTGCACCAGCCCTTCAATGGTTGGCTTGCTGAATTCGAGGACGTCCAGCGGAGACATAGGCCCCCGGATGCGAGGCCATAGCGGGACAACCGTCGCCGCGTTCGCGCCTAGGATCGTGTCCGCGCGAACTTGATACAGGTAACGCCGCCCGGTCGCGGCGCGGATATGGGTAAAAAACTGGCCTTCCGGTATCAGCTCCGCCGCGCCGCCGTGATTTACCGAGACTTGCGACGCACCCGAGCCGACCCCCGCACCGGAGACTTCCAGCGTCCCGCCGCCCGGCTTAAAGCCCGGTTGCGGCCAGTTCATAATTGCGCCTTGCGATAGCCCTTGCGTCAACCGCGAAACCCATACGCGAGCGGCGCGCGTTTGCTCCGCCGTGGAAAGATCGTGCCACCGCATCGGAATAAGCGTCACGGACAGCCCCCACCGATCCCCCAGCCGGTCTAGCCGCATATCCTCGCCGCCTGCGATCGATCGTTGAACACCGCCCGCGTCGAGAAAATACGGTTCCGCCGACTGCGGCGCGGGATAGGTTGGAAGGAGAACCGACATTAGCCTAGATACCTCGCCCTTGAATTGCTGGCCTGTTCGGTCGCGAGCTGCGCGCCGCCGGTTGCTCCCCGGACAGCCGCGTTATCGTTCCCCGCCGCGATCTTCGACCAAAATTCATCCGACGTCATCACCCCGCTAAAATAATACGTATTCCCGCCCCGTCCGCCGCCGCCAGCGTCCGGCACGACGCGGCCCGGTTGATTGACCTCTAGCCACTCCGGACCGCGCTCGCCGACCCTGTAGCGCTTGCCCGGCACGACAGGACCGCCAAGCGCGCGCCCCCCGCCGTAGGATGGCGTTCCGCCGGTAAGCGTGACAGCCTGTCGAGCCGTCTTGTTCCCGCCGATCAACCCGGAGACTTGCGAGACAATATCAAGCAAGCCGGTAAGCCCGCCTAGAATGTCCCCGCCCTTGAACGACGCCACCATACCGCGCAGGGAGCCGGTAACGTCGCGCGCCATGCCTGCGAACGCTTCGACCGTCTTCGCCGTCGTGTCCTTTGCCGTGTTCAAAAGCTCCGGCAATTTCGTTACGATATCATCAATCCCGCTTTTCAGTGGTTCAAGATCCATCTTGCCCCATTGCTCATTGTCGTTCGTAACCGTTGCGTCGCCCTTACTGGCATAGTCTGCGCCAAAATATAGGCGGGACCGCGCTTCGCTGGCTTGGTCGACCGATAGCCCGCCGCCAGCCGCCCCGGCCTTCTGCGCGCGCGCGATCACCGCTAGCTTGCTTTGCATTTCGACAAGGTCGCGGCTTTCCGGAAACAGCTCGTTGAGGATCGGCGCAAGGTCGCTTTGCAGTTGCTTAAACGCGTCCTTTGCCGCCCCGGTCGCCTTCTTAACGGGTTGCGTCATCACGCTATCAAGGCGCGACATATGCGCGGCGATACCGTCGACCATGTCCGGGATATACGAATGCCCGACGACAGCGTCATACAGCCCGAAAAAGTCGCCCTTTGCCGTGGCTATATTCTTTTTCAGCTCGCCCCATGTCGCGGACAGGCGGTTAACTAGCCCTTCGTAAATTCCGGACGCGAGCTTGCCGATGGTCCCTAGTACGCCGGTTGCCAGATCCGTAACGGCGGATCGGATCATATCGCCTTGCGCCTTGACCGCCGCCGCGCCGAACTTCCACGCGCCGACGTAATCGCCCCGGATCAAAGCAATGATTGCCGACAGCGCGTTGCCAACAATCCGCATTGTTCCGCCGACAATATCGCCGACCGCTTTTAACGTGCCGATGAACAGCGGACCGAACGCATCGCCCGCCGCCTTTCCAAAGTCGAGCAACCCGGACCCGAGCGCCTTGATTGCCTCCCAAGCCGCCGACAGGATCGTAAGCAAGGGAGGCCCTAGGGTTTCGTTAAACGTGTTTGCCAGCCCTTGCAGGATCGGGGAGATTGTTCCCCAATTTTGCCATATGGCATAGGCCGCGCCAGCCGCCGCCGCGACCGCTAGCAGGACGGGAGCGAAGGGCGCGAGCAAAGGCAGGAAGCCGCCCGCCGTTACCGCCGCGCCCGACAGCCCAGCGGTAAACAACCCCCATTGCGTCACTAGCAAGCCGATGCCGGAAACCAGCGGCCCGACAACAAGCATAATCGGCCCGATAGCCGCAGCCACCAGCGCCATACCGACTGCGAATTGCGCAGCCGCCGGGCTGGCTTCGGTCAGCTTATCGAGCATGTCCGTAACGCCTTTGACGATCCCCGTAACCGTCGTGAGAATTCCGGTATTCCCGATTTGAATTTGCAGCGTTTCAATTGTGCCGCCGAGCTGTTCGAGCTGCGCGTTAAAGCCCTTCATGCGTTCCGCAGATTGCGCAGCCGCGTCCGTCTTCGCGATCTTTGCCGCGACTTCGTCCAGACCCTTCGCGCCGAGCTGCATCAAGCCGACAGCGGTCCGCATAGCGTCCTGTCCGAATATCGTCTTTAGCGCGTCGCTCTTCGCTTGATCCGACAGCCCGCCTAGCTTCTGGCGGAGCTGTTCGGCGATGTCCGCCATAGGGCGCATTTTGCCCGATGCATCATAGAACGATAGACCGTATTTCTCGATCATCGCCGCCGCCGCCTTTGACGTCGGATTGAGCGACGTTAGGAACGTCTTGAACGACGTTCCGGCATCGGACCCGCTGGCGAACATCGAAGACGTTCCGGCTAGAACGGAATTGAAGTCCGCGAACGATACGCCGACCGATCCCGCCACGCCGCCCGCTTGCGCCATGCCGAGCTGATAATCGGCGAAGTCCAATTTGCTTTCATTAACCGCGCCGGTAATTTGATTGACCAGCCCCGGCAGATCCTTCGCGGAAATATGGAATTGGTTCATGGCGTCCGACACCGCGACCGCAGCGGGGGCAAGCTCCGAGCCCGTCGCCGCCGCCAGATTGACCGCCGCAGTAGCCGCACCGTTCAGAATGTTGGCCGTGGAAACGCCGTTTTTGGCCAGCTCTTCCATTGCGCCCGCCGCTTCGGACGCCGAAAAGACTGTATCCTTGCCGAGCTTCAAAGCCAGATCGGACATAGCCTTAAGCTCTTGCCCGGTTCCTTGCGTCGCGATTTTTAGACGGATCATCCCCGCCTCAAAATTCGCCGCCGTCTTGATCGCCGACGCCCCGACCGCGACAAGCGGGGCGGTAAGCCCGGCGGTAAGTCCGGCCCCGATCCCCGTAATTGTCGACCCGGTCTTTCGGAACGTGTTCGCCGCGTTGTTAGCGTCCGTCGCCGCTTGCTTTAGGCCCTTCTGCCATCCGCCGACGCCTAGGTTAAGGTCGACGCGAAGCGCGCCAATTACAGCGGATGGCATTGTTACAGGTCCTTTTCGTCCACCAGTTCAATCGACACGTCACCCCCTGCGGCTTGTATCGACTGCATTACGGCTAGCATATCGTCGGGCGTTTGCGGTTCGTCCGACTTGCCGCCGCGTAACACCTTGTCGAGCGCCGGAAGACGCTTCATGCGGGCGAAGGCTTCGCCGTACCACGCGCCCGATATTAGCCGATCCTCCGCGACTTCGTTCGCCTGTCGCCGCCCCTCCATAATCAGGGAAAACCGAAGGGGCGTTACCCGCCAGAACAGATCCGGCGGGAGCCCTTCCCTAATCCACAGGGGTTCTAGGCTTTGCCAGTCCCACCCTTCCGCTGTCGCGGCTTGGTAGGGTTTACCTTGCCCGCCGCCGCCGCCCTCCGCGCCTTACGGTTGCCGTCGTCTTCCGCTTCGGGCTCGACTTCGATCGTCTTCGGGAACGCCGCAATAAACGCCTTGCCGACCGCTTCCGCGACGACCGCCAGCCCGATACGGTCGATAAGCTCGCCCGCCTCGAATAGCGAAACCTCGCGATCATCGATCAACGCAGCGCGGAACATCGCGCGAAGGCGAACGACCGACGTCCCGCCGTCCAGCAATTCCGCCGCGATCATCGTCATTGTCATGCCCGGAAACACCGGCTCGATTTCCGCCATCGCGTTGAAATGAAATGCCAGGACGAACCGGACGCCGCCAGCTTCAAACGCTAGCTGCCCCCGTTGGTCCGCGTCCGGGATCGTAATCGGACCGGCAACCGCGCCCGCCATCCAAGCGCCGTGCGCCGCCTGTATGACTTCCGCCGCACGGTCTAGGCCAATGTCGCCAAGGATGCGGCCCGCGCCCACTGGCGTTATTTCCGGGTCGCCGGGCAGTAGCAGGCAATGGAATATGGCGCGGACCGCACCCGCCGCCGCGCGCCCTTGCTCCATCGCCTTGCCGACTTGCTCCAGCGAAAGCCCCCCGAAGGAAGCCTCCGCCACGCAAAGCCCGTTGGTTGTGAACGTCGCGAGAATGTCGCGACCCTGCGACGTGACAACGCGCGAACTCTCCGGGGACGCCGTCATGCGCTAGCCGCTTCCGTGCGCGTGCCCGTGAACTTGAGCCGAGCGGTTCCCGACATCTTGCCGGAAATGGGAACGCCGCGCGTGTAGCCCGTCACAAGGCAAAGGCCCGTGATGACCCAGAACTTGCCGCGATCAGCCGCAGGAATTGCCATCTTGTAATAGAAGGCATCGGGCGACAGCATCGCGGCCTGCATCGCCAGATCCGTAGCGGAGCCAGCCACAAGGTTAACTTCGATATCTGCCTCTCCGCTGTCGATCAGCGTCTTGATCCATTCCCGACGCATGTCCGGGCTTTCGAAGTGCGTAACCTCTTCGGTATCCGCCGTGTCCGCCGGAGGCGTCAGCGACGTGACTTCCGCCCAATCGACGCCAGCCCCGCCCGTCGCGAGAGCCGCCGCCGTGGCGGCTAGCGAAAACTTCGAGCCGAAGCCCGTTTTCGCCTTTGAGGGAGCAACAGCCATTATTCTGCCCTTTCGTTTGCATGTAGAAACGCGAAGTCCGTCCGCGCGCGGTGTAGGTATAGCGTTTCCGTTTGCTCGCCGCCATCCGCCGGACCGTCGATTTCTACCGCGCGTTCAAAGCGAACCCCGCCGATAATTTCCTCCGGGCGCAAAATCGCGATGGCAATCTCCGC
>Ga0265797_10007647_pt1 | contig 14664 bp, 16 predicted proteins | sample P2T30metagenome_FD_192433 | JGI IMG/M metagenome (GOLD analysis project Ga0265797, IMG submission 192433) | Plant litter microbial communities from East Loma Ridge, Irvine, California - P2 T30 | ecosystem: Environmental > Terrestrial > Plant litter > Unclassified | place: USA: California... | reverse complement strand
TCCGAATGTCGGACCTGACCCCGGCTGTTACCCCAGCTAATACCCCAGCTGAGCCTGAGTCCGTGTCCGAATGTCGGACCTGACCCCGCCGGAGACCCCGGCGGAAACTCGATGCAGCGATGCGCGCTACAATGAGCTTTCCTGCCAGACTATCGCCTGGCAATTCTCGCGAGGTGACGTTTTGGCGGAAGCTTCATTGAATCGACTCAACCCGGCCGGCCTGCGCGTCGTGCTGGTGCTGCAGGGCGGCGGGGCACTGGGCGCCTACCAGGCAGGCGTGTATCACGCGCTGCACGAGCATGGGCTGTCGCCCGACTGGGTGGTCGGTACGTCGATCGGTGCCATCAATGCCGCGCTGCTGGCGGGCAACCGGCAGGCCGACCGGCTGCGGCGGCTGCGCGAGTTCTGGGACGGTGTCGCCCACCGCGACGCGCTCGATCCCGTGCGCCTGACGGACGACGGGCGGCGCGCCAACATCTGGATGTCGACGCTCGATACGCTGTGGCGCGGCGTGCCCGGTTTCTTCAAGCCGCGTCCGCTCGGCATGTTCGCCGCCGGCCTGCCCGTGCCGCCGGAAGAGGCCAGCTTCTACGACACGGCCGAGTTGAGCGACACGTTGAAACGCCTCGTCGATTTCGACTACCTGAACAGCCCCGAAGGCATGCGGCTGACGGTCAACGCGCTTCGGGTGCGCTGCGGCTCGCTGGTCAGTTTCGACAGCCGCGATGGCCACATCTGTGCCGATCACATCCGCGCCAGCGGCGCGCTGCCGCCCGGCTTTGCGCCCGTGCGCATCGATGGCGAGCTGTACTGGGATGGCGGCCTGTACTCGAACACGCCGCTGGAGACCGTGCTGGACGACCGCTCGCAGGTCGATACGCTGTGCTTCATGGTCGATCTGTGGAGTGCGGAAGGCCCGGAGCCGCGCACGCTGGAAGAGGTGCAGACGCGCCAGAAGGACGTCACGTTCGCGTCGCGCTCACGCCGGCACCTGGAGGATTACGTCAACACGCGGCGCATCCAGCAGAAGCTGCGCGAGCTGTACGCGGCATTGCCGGACCAGGAGAAAAGCGCGCAGGGCGCCCGCGAGCTCGATGCGCTCGGCTGCGGCAGCACGCTGCACGTCGTCCGGCTGCCGTATGCGGGGCGCGACTGGCAGATGGCCATGAAGGACATCAATTTCTCGAAGGGCTCGATCGAATGGCGCTGGGACCAGGGCTATCGGGACGCGTTGCGCGCCATCGGTGCCGCCGGCTGGCTGCAATTCGTCACGGAGGATACGCCGCTCGTCGTGCATGAGCTGCCACCGGTGGAGCGGGTGGCGTAGGGCAGGCCCGGCGATAGACAGAGCGGGGACGCAACCAGCCGGAGCGCGGTCGCGGCGCCCGGCCGACCGCCGCTATCCGGCACTTATTCCGACGGTCCCATCGTTTCGTGCACGCCACCCATCTGGTTCGACGCCGTGACGAGCTCACGCACGTGCGCCATGTCGTTACGGTACGTCTCGCGCGCTTCCTTCACGCAGCCGCTCCGTTCGCTGGCCTGGGCCCGCTTGCACTCGGCCAGCGCTTCGTTCAGCGCGGCACCGATTTCCTTTTTCTTCGTGGCCATTTGCGCCTGGACCGTCCGATCCTCCTTCATCCAGCGCGCCGGTTCGCCTTTCGCCAGTTCGCGTTGCTGATGTTGCGCTGCCGCGGCCGGGGTCGTCTGGGCCACCGCGCCGGCCGACACGCCGAGTCCAAGCACGCCGGCAAGCAGCGCGCCAATCAAGGTCTTGTTCATGCTGACTCCTTTACAAGTAAAAAGGGCGCCCGCTGGCGCCCCGCTGCTGTTACAACCTGCCTGTCAACAACATGATCAGCAGGACGACGACAATCAGTCCGGCAATGCCGCTCGGGGCGTAGCCCCAGCTGCGGCTGTGTGGCCAGGTCGGCAGCGCGCCGATCAGGACAAGGACCAGAATAATCAGAAGAATGGTGCCCATGGATACTCCTTGTTGTGGTTATTGGTAAGCTCCGGCTCCGCGGACTGCGGCGATCAGTCCCTGCGGAGCCGTCAGGCTGCGGATGCGTTGCCGCTGGCGGCTCAGTAACGATACACGCGACCGTCAACCATGCGCACACGGCTGCCGGCGCGCAAGTCGTACGCGCTGTCCTGGTTGACGGTACGGTAGTCGCCGTTATCCAGACGCACGCTGATCTGGTAGACATCGTGCGGCGCGTTGCGGCCCTCTTCGACCTTGTTGCCCACCAGCGCACCGCCGATGGCGCCCGCGGCCGTGGCGGCCGTGCGGCCGCTGCCCGAGCCGATCTGGTTGCCCACCAGTGCGCCCACGAGGCCGCCCGCGACGGCGCCGGCACCGCTGGTCGCCGGATCGACCCGCACCACCTGGATCGATTCGATCGTACCGTACGTGGTGGCGTCGGTGCGCGTCGAGTAATTCGTATCGGTCGGATTATTGGTGCTTGCGCAACCGGTCGTCAGCGCGGCAACCGCGATCATGACAGCAGAGAGTGCTTGCGTGGTTTTCATTGCGTCCTCCTCGAAGTTGTGATGCCAGATTAATCACGCCGGCCGCCGGGGTCTGTGCGATGCCGCACCATCTCTTGCTGAGCTATCTGTTGCAAAAATTGCAGGTATGTTCGCCAGCGAACAGAAAGGGTAGCGCAACTGTTGCATACTGTTGTCATCGGAACAAAATTTGCAGAACATTGGAGGGAGCATGAAGCTTACAGTCTGTGCGGCGGCAGTCCTGGCGACGGCACTGGGTGTCCTGCTGCCGACGATGGCCACCGCCGCGGCGTCCCCGGAAGCCAAGGCGCTGTACCACAGCGCGAAGGAAGCAGCCAAGGCGCAATATGAGCAGGCGCGGGCGCATTGCGATGCGCTGGCCGGCAACCCGAAGGATGTCTGCGTGGCCGAGGCCAAGGCGGCGCGGGTGCGCGCCGAGGCGGATGCCACGGCGCAATACAAGAACACATTGCGTGCCTATACAAAGGCGCGCCAGGATATCGCCGAGGCCGACTATGCTGTCGACCATAGCCGCTGCGAAGCGTTGACGGGTAACGACAAGGACGTCTGCGTCAAGCAGGCCAAGGCGACCCGCACGGCGGCACTGGCCGATGCCAGGGCCGACAAGAAAGTCATCGAAGCGCGCAGCAATGCGCGTGAGGATAAACGGATCGCCGAGTACAAGGTCGCCGCGGAAAAATGCGACGCCCTGTCCGGCACGCCAAAAGAGCAGTGCGTCTCTGCTGCTAAAACCCGGTTCGGTTACTGACCGGCCGGACCCAAGCTCGTTCCCGGGCATTTTTTTGACCACACCAAGAAGGAGAATCACCATGAAAATCGCTCAGAAAGTCGTTACCGCCGTATTCGCCGCCGCTACCGTGTTCTCCGTTGTCGGCTGCGCCGGCACCTCCACGAAAGAAGGCACGGGCGAATACGTCGACGACGCTGTCCTGACCACCAAGGTCAAGGCATCGATCTTCAACGAGCCAACCCTGAAGACGACGGAAATCAACGTCGAGACCTTCAAGGGTACCGTTCAGCTGTCCGGTTTCGTGGCCCAGCCAGGCGACATCACCAAGGCCGGCGAAATCGCTCGCGGCGTCAAGGGCGTGAAGTCCGTCAAGAACGATATCCGCGTCAAGTAAGGAGGCGCGGCCGGTGCCGCCCTTGGGCGGTACCGGCAGCACTGCACCATGGATCGCCCGCCCCATCTCGGAACGCCGGCCGACGCGCCGCCGCTCGACACCTCGCCGGATACCGGCACGGACCACGCGGGCAAGCTGCATCTGCCGCTGCACGTGCACGCACGTGGCCTGGCCCTTGGCATCATCGCCACGGTCGCCTTTCTGTTTGCCCTGCAATGGGCACGCAATTTCCTTGTCCCGCTGCTGCTGGGCATCTTCATCGCCTATACCCTCAATCCTGTCGTCTCGTGGCTGGAACGGCTGCACATCAAGCGCGCCTTCGGCGCCACGCTGGTGACGGCCGCCATCCTGTTCGGCTCGGCCGTCACGATGGACAAGGTACATGGCGAGTTTGAAAACATCGTCGACGAACTGCCCACGATCACCCATAAACTGTCGCGCCTGCTGGCATCGACGACGAGCGGCAGCACCAGCACCTTGTCGCGGATTCAGGCAGTCGCGACCGAGTTGGAACAGGCGACCGCCGGCAGCCAGGCGCGCCGCGCCGCCAAACGCCAGCAGCCCGCCACGGCCGAGTCGGCCACGGGCGGCATCCGCGTGATGGACTGGGTCTGGGTCAGCGCCCGGGGCCTGGCCGGCTTCCTCAGCCAGGCCACCATGGTCATCTTCCTCGTGTTCTTCCTGCTGCTGGCGGGCGACACGTTCAAGCGCAAGCTCGTCAAGCTGACGGGACCGTCACTGTCGAAGAAAAAGATTACCGTACACATCCTGGAGGACATCAACACGTCGATCCAGGCGTACATGTTCATGCTGCTCGTCACCAACGTGCTGCTGGGCGTGCTGATGTGGATCGTGCTGCGCGCGATCGGCCTCGAGAATGCAGGTGCCTGGGCCATCGTGGCCGGACTGCTGCACATCATGCCGTATTTCGGCCCGCTGCTGATCACCAGCGCCACGGGTCTCGTCGCCTTCCTGCAGTTCGAATCGCTGCAGATGGTTCTGCTCGTCACGGGCGCCTCGCTGGGCATCGCCACCCTGGTCGGCACTTTTGTCACCACCTGGATGACAGGGCGCATCGCCCGCATGAACGCCGCCGCCGTCTTCGTCAGCTTGCTGTTCTGGGGCTGGCTGTGGGGCGTCTGGGGGCTGCTGCTGGGCGTGCCCGTGATTGTCGTGCTGAAGGTCGTGGCTGAGCGGGTGGAGGGGATGGAAGTGGTTGCCGAGCTGCTGGGGGAGTAGGGGTGCCGGACGCCGGCGGCGCGAAAAGGGCGCCCGCCCGGCAGCATTCATCTTGTCATGGCCGCGTCCACCAGTTTTGCGATCTCGACGCCGATTTCCTCCGCGCTCATGTCCTGCATGTTGCGGATGCCACGTCCATCGAGCGCACGCAGCTTCTTCCGGTACGCCTTCAGCAGATCGCCGCGGATCTGGTTGCCCGCGTAGTGCAGCGCGGTGCGGGTCTGGTCGAGTGAATACATGCCTGTCTTGGCACCCAGGACGCAGGTGGGGATGCCCGATGCGCTGCCTGCCGGAAGGAGCGAGATCGTCTGGTTCGCGCTGCCTGCCTCGCTTCTGAAATTGCGGGCCATGGCCGCGTGGATGTTGCCGGCGATCCTGGGCAGTTGGCGTCTGACCGCATCATCCATCTGCTCTTCCGTTACTACGCCTTCGCGGCGGAACCCGTCGCGCAGCATGGAATGAATCGTTCGCCCAAGGGCGCGGCCGGGCACGAAATACTGGATCGGGAAGCCTTGCTGTGTGTACAGGCGCATCTGCAACATGGCGTAACGCTGCCCCAGCAGCTGCAGTGTTCTGGGCGTCAGGTTCACGACGGCCGTGCGGCCAAGGTCGGCCTCCAGCAGCGCGAGTGGCCGGTAGGTCAGTACGACCAAGGGTTCGCCTGGCGCCTGCGGCGGCAGGGTCCGGTGGCCCCGTTCGCCCCGTTCGCGTACGACCTGATGTCGTGCGGTGCGATAGATGTCACCGATGTACTTGTAGACGCAGGCGCCGGCAGGGTATCCGCCCGCCAGGGCTGCCAGGCGCCGTGCGCCGTCCCAGGGCTGGATCATGGGGACGCCGAGGAAGTACAGCGCCAGCCATGCGGCGGTCAGGTTTTCCATCAGCACTTCGACATGATGCTCCTGCATATTGGTCGCCAGGCAATCCAGCTCCTTGTCCAGCGCAGTCTGGGCCCGCGTTCTTGCTGCGCCGGTCAGATGGCGGATGGCAAGCTGGCCCTGCTCGGCTCGGGTATCTTCGATCAGGGCCAGGGCCGCCGCCCGGAACGCCTCGTTGCGCGTCCGGCGCGAACGCGCCGGCAGGTCCTGCAGTGTCAGCAGCGCGTCGGCAAAACTCGTTATCGTCCGGGTCATGGCGCCCGCTTTGTCCACCTTTGCGCGTATCCGCGCCTGTATTTCGAACAGGCCGGCCACGCCGCCCGGAGCGGCCGCGGTGAGCAGGTCGTCGACCGCGTCGTTGAGGTACGCCACGCTCTTCCAGAACGGTACGGTGCGTGCCTGGAAATAGCCGGCAAGATCGTCCGGGTTCATAGCGTCTCGCACGCCAGGTTGCGCACCAGTGGCGGTTTGTCGGGCCAATGACCGACCTGGCAGGTATTCCTGCCAAAGCGTTTATCCAGCAAGCCCTGGAAGACGGCAATGCACGACGCGCTTGCCCACGCCATCGACAGGCGTACGGTGCGGTTCATGCGCGTGCTGGTTTCGCCGGGTTGGCCCATCAGGAACTCTTCCTTCGGCTGGTTCAGGTACTCGTTCAGGCCAAGCCCCTGCAGGATGGCCAACAGTTCGATTCGCAGCGGGGCGTCATCGCTGATTCCTTGCGCAATCGCGCTGCGGTGCAGCAGCGCAAACACGTATTCCTCGGCCCGGCCGCCCTGGCGCGCCATCGTGCGCACGTTCTCGCGGGCCCAGCCACCCAGCAGGTGCGCGTCGCTGGTGCCGTTGGCAGACAGCTTGCGTACGGTGGAATTGCCGACATTGCCGCGCTCGATGACCTGGTAGACGGTGTCGTCGATGACGTGCATCCAGCAAGGTGCGTGACCGATCTTGATGCGCAGATAGGGGGGCGGCTTGTTCCGATCGTAGTCGGCGCAATCCAGGCGGTGCTCGCGGACCAGCTCGAACACGACCAGGTACCAGGCCAGCCCGAGCAGGTGCCGGAAGAACGTTGCCTTCTCGGCGTCGGTGGGCACGGCGCGCGTTGGCGAGGCACTCATCGGCAGGTCGGCAACGAGCTGGACATGCGCGCTGCATCGGCGCAGATTGAACAGCAGCGTGCGGTTGTCGTTGTCGCAGGCGTCCACATAGGCCTGCCACTGGTCGGTTGCCGCCGCGCCCAGCCACCACTGCTCATCGATATCGAACTTGCGGATGACGGCATCGACGCGGTACGTCGCCTTGCTGTACAGCTGGTAGACCTCGGTGCGCCACTGATTCAGCCCGTCGGCATCCAGGACGATGTCGATGCGCGTTTTCAATTCCGCCGTACGCAGCTTGAGCTCATGCTCCGTATTGGCCAGCCCGCCGTAATGCTCCGCCGCGACGAAGATCGCCACCAGTGCCATGATGAACACGGCCGGCTCGTATTCCCGATGCATGGCCAGGATGAACGGCACCACGGGCACGATGCCCAGGACGGCAAACGCCGCCTTGATATTACGGCTCGCCGTAAACAGCTCGCCCGGTAGCCGCGTCAGCCAGGCGGATACGCCATCCCGGATGCGGCGCAGGGATTGCGCACAGGACGACGCGTCCGACTCATCCACCGCGGCGTTGGGGCGCCGCACCGCGGCTTCCGAACGGCTGCGCAAGCGCTCCGACCAACGGGACCGCTCCCAGGCGCGCGTAAGATGATTGGCTGTCAGGAAAGTACGAAACCACAGCGCGGAGACGACCGTGACGATCAGGATCTTCGCCAGGGACGTCTCTTCGGTCGGCTTTTCATGCATGCGCTCGTTAAGCGCGTCGTAGATGAACGCTTCGTGGACGGTCAGGCAGGCCTGCTGCCGCGACATCGGTACCGCCGGGTGCCGGTGGATGGTCGCGCCCGTGGGATCCTGCCAGAACAGCGACAGGCCGTGGATGGCATGCACCCACAACCTGGCCGGAATGGATGGGTGTGCGCCTTCGGCTTGCGCGCTCGGGCGTGGCGCGTTGCGCGGCATCTGTGCCTCCGGGTCGGGGCATGGGAATCCGCCGGGCCGCGTTTCCTGCTGCGCCGCGTGGGCCTGCTCCCTGGACTCGTTGTAGTGATAGAAGTTCAGTGCCAGCAGGAACGTCAGCACATACAGCACGCCATACAAGACGAGCGAGATGAATTCGACGGGAGTCAAATAGTCGGGCTTGCCATCGCCATGCTGTTCCATCGCCACTCCCGTCGCAGACCGTGCCGTACAGTCCGGCACGACCTGTCGCGGGTGCCTTCACTGAGTTTGGCGCAAACGGGTTCGTTGTCAAGCAACGGCTATCATTGCGATAGCCGCCGCCAGCGAATGTCGTTGGCATCAGACAGCCGTGTCGCTTATTTGAGCTTCAGTTTGCCCTGCTCGTCGCGCGGATGATGCTTCAGGCTTCCCAGCTTCAGCGCATACTGCCGGGCGAATTCCGCCCCCAGGAAGAAGATCTGCGCCGAGTAGTACACCCACAGCAGCATCGCGATGGTCGAGCCGGCGGCACCGAAGCTGCTGGTGACGCCGCTGTTGCCGATATAGGCGCCGATGCCGAACTTGCCCAGCATGAATAGCACGGCAGTGCCCAGCGCGCCGATGATCACGTCCTTCCAGCTCAGCTGGATGCGTGGCAGCATCTTGTAGATCACGGCAAACATCGTTGCGATGACGAGAAAGCTGATCAGGTGGTTGACGAGCGTCAGGATCAGCGTGGCGTCGGGCCAGTAGCGCGACCAGAAGCGCTGAAAGATCTCCAGCGCGGCGCTGACGACGAGCGACGTCAGCAGCAGGAAGCCCAGCGCCAGCACCATGCCGAACGACAGCAGGCGGGTGCGGATCGTGTCCCACACCGTGTTGTCGGTCACCGGCGGCAGTTGCCAGATGTCGTCCAGGCTGGTCTTGAGTTCGGCAAACACACTGGTCGCACCGAACAGCAGCAGGGCGCCTGCGATGATCGTTGCCAGGCGGCCTTCCTCTTCATTGCGCGCACCGGCCAGGATCGCCTGGATTGCTTCCGCGCCCTGCGCCCCCATCATCCCGCGCAATTGGCTGAACAGCTCGCCCTGCGCGGCTTCCTTGCCGTAGAAGATGCCGGCAATGGCAATCACCAGCACGAGGATCGGTGCCAGCGAAAACAGCGTGTAGAAGGCGAGGGCGGCACCCTTGCTGCTGCCACGGTGGTCGAACCATTCCATGACGGCGCAATAGCCCAGCTCCGGCAGCTTCTTGGCGACGTGGGGAAACTTTCTCCAGCTCATTATTACCTCCTGAAACGCAAAAAGGGGCAGCCGCCCCTTTTTGCATGGTGTCCGGCGACCGGCCCGAAGACCGGTCACCCATCGCCGTTACTGCACGCGGCGTTCGATGGTGATCTGTTCGACCTCGACGCGACGGTTCGGTTCCAGGCACTTGATCAGGTCGGAACGCTTCTTGTCGTTGCACTGCACGACTGGTTCGTCTTCGCCCTTGCCCTGGGTTTCCAGGCGATCGGCTGCGACGCCCTTGCCGACCAGGTAGGTCTTGACGGATGCAGCGCGCTGTTCCGACAGCTTCTGGTTGTACGGCTTCGAACCGATGCGGTCGGCGTGGCCGGTGATCGTGATGCCGGTCAGGCTCGTGTTTTCGTTCAGCACGCGGGCGATTTCGTCCAGCTTCGGCTGCTCGCCGCGCAGTTTCGCGCTGTTGAACTCATACAGTTCCGTCGCCGACATCGTCACTTTTTCGAAACGTGCTGGCGGTGGTGGCGGAGCGACCGGTGCCGGTTCCGGTGCGGCGGCAGGTGCCGGGGCAGGGGCCGGTGCCGGTGCGGCGGCCGTTGGCGATGGGCCGAAGGCGAAGTTGAAGCCGACATTGGCGACAACGTTGTTCGAGCGGTCGTGACGGAACTCATCGCTGCCGATGAAGCCGTAGACGCTGCGCACGTCCGCCTGGAACGACACGCGGTCGTTGATCACCGACTGGAAGCCCAGGCCGGCGTTGACGTACGGCGACGTACGGTGTGGTTCAGCCAGGCTCAGGCGACGGTTTTCCTTGTCGCGCTCGGCACCGATACCGAACAGCACGAATGGACGGAAGGTCTTGCGGGAGAACATGTACAGCGCGTCCACGCCCAGCGTCTGCTGTTCGTAGCGGGCGCCGTTCTCGCGGGAACGACCGTAGGTGTAGCCCATCTGGATGTCCCAGTTCGGGGACACGGCTTTACCGAACTTCAGGCCGGCGCCATAGCCGGTCTTGTCGGTAGCCCAGTCCGAATCCGGCTTCAGGCCCATGACGCTAGGCTGAACGTACCAGTTCGGGTTGATGTTGGCTTCCTGTGCCGAGGCGGCAAACGAGGCGCACAACAGAGCGGCGGCGAGAGCAATATTTTTAGATTTATTCACTGATAACTCCTGATGCGTTGAAAGGTTAACTTGCTGCGACAGCAATTGCGAAAAGGAGGCCTGGATGTTTGCTCTTCTTTCTGTATTGCGACAATTGCATTGCTGTTAGGTCAAGTGTAGGCGGCGCGATGCCGGATCTTCGGTGCGCTAGCGCACAAAATCCTTGCGTTATATCAAATGTGTGGGGCGATTACAACAGGAACCCTACCGGAAGTCCATTGTCCAAAGGTGCAGTAGGCGTGCCGCGGCGGTCGCTGGGACGGCATTGGCCGCGTCAACGGGCACGGGTGGTCTGGCCGCATGTTTCATACATGTGCAAGACTCTGTTAAATATTTTTGCAGTTCAGGTACCCCCGGCGACACTGTCGGGCAGGTGTGGGGCGTCCGTCCTTTGCTTCGATGCCGGCTGGAATCGCTTACGGATCAAGGACTTGCCCGTCCATATGAATTTTCCACGTCCCATCCGGGCCACGTTCCGGATAAAAGTCGAGCGATAGCGCTTAAACCATTTTGTGTTCGTTGCCGCACAGACTTGTAGACGTGACAAGAGCAATCTGGAGGCTACAGATTTAGATGTGACACGGCATCCAGGGTTCCGTGTCTTTCGGCTACCGTTATGAAGGAGTGTTCAAATGCATGCAATCCGAGAATCCCACGACCTGTCGAACAGCGAAATGATGGCTGCCCACGATGTCCGCGAGCCATCCGTCCCGGCCTCCAAGGCCCGTCTTGCGCTGGTAGAACGCCCGGGTCCGGGGACTGAGCGCAAGGCATTGTCGCTGGCTCCGATCGAACGTGTACGTTCCACTTCGGCTACGTTGCGTCGCATTGAGAACATGCAGAAGCTGATTGGCGAGCTGCAGAACCATGAAATGCTGGCGGACGAAATCGCCTGGTTCCTGAAATTCTCGCCGTCCGGCGCCCGAAAGTACATCCGTGACCTGCGCGAAGCCGGCGTCATCGAACTGGCCCGCTACATCGAAGGCACCGCCACGTACCTGGGCAAGGCCGTCTACCGCCTCACGCCGGATGCCGAACGCGTGCAGGCCTTCCTGGCCGCGATCGTGCAACCGAAACGCGAAGGCGCGCCACCACGCAAGGAGCGGCCGAGCCTGCGCGAGCAGAGCATGGCAGGCAGCGGCCGTCACTTCCACATCCTGGCGGACGACACGCACTATGCCATCCGCGTCAATCGTGGTCCCGTTACCCGCGATCCGCTGGTGGCCGCACTGTTCGGCGCACCGCAATCGCTGCAGAAAGCCCAGCAGTAAAAGCACTGCGAGAGCACTGCGGCCGGTGCGTCGCAGCACGCATCGCCGGGCAGGTGGTGGTAAGCTTGAACGGTAGCTTACCGACCACCGGCGCCGTTGAATTGCCGGCAACACACCCCATCTGTGGCGGACGTGTGACTCTCCGGACGGCAAAATGGACGCATTGCTCAGTATCGCCCTGTTGGCAGTGGCCCTTGCCACGCCATACTGGTATCCCCGCTGGACCCTGAAGCGTGCACTCGCCCGGCCTCTCCCCGAGACCGCCGTGCGGACGCTGCGCGCGTACATCCCCGTCCACGAAAAATTGACGCCTGAGCTGCGGCAGCAGCTGCATCGGCTCGTCGCCCAATTTCTTCATCAGAAAAAATTTGTCGGCTGTGCCGGCCTCGAGGTGACCGACGAGATGCGCGTGGCCATTGCCGGCCTGGCGTGCATGCTGCTGCTGAACCGTCCGACCAAGGTGTACCGTCCGCTGCACACCATCCTGCTGTACCCGGGCGCCTTTGCCGCACCGCGCCAGGACATCGGTCCCGGCGGCATCGTGACGGACGTGCGCCAGACGATGCTGGGCGAGTCCTGGACGGACGGCCGTGTCGTGCTGTCGTGGGATGACGTGGCCCGTGGCGCCGTCGAATGGAGCAGCGGCCACAACGTTGCGCTGCACGAATTCGCCCACCAGCTGGACAGCGAGTCCGGCACGACCAACGGCGCCCCCTACCTGGGCAGCGCGGAAAACTACCGCAGCTGGTCCGCCGTGCTGTCGCGCGACTTCGCCCACTTGCGCCACGAGGCATGGACGGGCAATCCGGACAGCGTGCTGGATCACTACGGTGCCACCAGCCCCGCCGAATTCTTTGCCGTCGCCACCGAGGCGTTTTTCGGCAAGCCGTGGCAGCTGCGCGAACGGCATCCCGCGTTGTTCGAGGAGCTGCACAAATACTACCGCGTCGACCCGCGCGACTGGCAGGACGCGCCCGTGCCCGAGCTGCCGGAAGCGCCGCCACCGGCGTTGCCGAGCAACCGGTCGTTTGCGTGGGCGAGCTGGTAGACGAACGGCATCGCCCGGAAGCGTAAAGCGGCTCGGCCGGCGCGGCATATGTGCGTCAGCGAACGGAAGCGCCAGCCCTGCCGGGGCAAGCTGACTGCGTTCATCTAGCGGAGAAAAATAATGACAACGATTATCGCAGGACACTTCCAGTTGCAGGACGAAGTCGACAACGCGCGCCAGGCGCTGCTCGACGCGGGCTTCGCCAACGACACGATCAGCGGCTTCTACGTCAGCCAGCCGGGCCAGCACGCCACGCACACGCTCGGCGGTGACCGCGACAAGTCGCCAGGTGCCAAGGACAGCCCCGAGGGCCTCGCCAAGGGAGCGGCAACGGGAGGCGCCATCGGCGCCGCCATCGGCGCGGCAACGGTGCCGCTGACGGGGCCGGCGGGTCCCGTGGTCGGCGGTCTTGTCGGCGCGCACGTCGGCTCGCTGTACAGCTTTTCGCACATGAAGGAAAAAGGCGAGCCGGAGAAGGGCGGCGAGAACATAGCCGAGCCGCGCGCACCGGGCATGATGATCGCGGTCGCGCTGCCGCAGGGCGACGAAGCCCGCGCCATCGACGTGCTGCGCAACCTGGGCGCACAGCGCATCGAGCGGGCCGAGGGCACGATCACCGCCGGCGACTGGAAGGATTTCGATCCGTTGTCGCTGCCGCAGTATATTTAAGCATCGGCGATTCCGTCGGGGACCGGTCGCGCGGCCTGTCCCCCGGCTTCAGGCGTTCAATGCGCCATCAGCACGGGCACCGTCATCGCATCCAGCACCGTGCGGGTGACGCCGCCCAGCAGGGTTTCGCGGAAGCGCGAATGGCCGAAGGCGCCCAATACCATCATGTCGCAGCCGCGCTCGGCGGCCAGTGCCAGCAGCGATTCCCCCACCTGCGACGGACGTTTCAGCAGGCCCTGGCGCGGGCTCGACGCCAGCGTGACCTGCGCCGTCACGCCGTGGCGCGCCAGCCATGCCAGCAGGTCCGCGCCGGGCGGATCGCCGAACAGCACGGGGTGCAGGTCGGCATCGAGAATGGCGACCGTGATCTTGTCCGCCCGCCGCAGCAGCGGCAGCGCTTCGCGCACGGCGCGGGCCGCTTCCTTGCTCGCATTCCATGCCACCAGCACGTCGTGTCCCGGCGCGGGCGCCCCCTGGGTGGCGACGCCGGCCGTGCTGACGGAAATCGACGACAGTGGCCGCGCCGTATGCGGCACCACCAGCACGGCACAACCGGACTCCGTCAGCACCTCGGCGGGGAAGCCGGCGGCGCCATGCTGTTCCGGCAGCGCCTGGCCGACGATGGCCAGGTCCGCATGCCTGCCCAGGAGCGCCAGGCCCGCGCCCGGTTCGTCGTCCAGCAAACGCTCCTCGAACGAATGCACGCCCAGCGCGCGCAGCTGCGGCGCGAAGCCGGCCAGCGCACGGGCGGCGCGCTCGCGCAGCACGTCCAGGTGGCGGGCCAGGTTCAGGTCCTGCTCGTCCACCATCTCGTTCTGGTACAGGAAGCGCGACACGCCCGTCAGCGCCACGCCGATGACGTGGGCTTCATGCTGCAGCGCCAGCTCGGCCGCCATCAGCACGCGCGCCGCAACGTGCGGCGTTTCGTCGAGATGTACGAGGATCGTCTTGTAGGTCATGGTGGGATTATAGAAGTCGTGGCGCCGCGCCCGCGCACCGCTTGCGGCGCACGGCAATGCATGGCGGGTGTCAGCGCCTGGCCTGTTCGATGCGCGTCTGGCACTTGATGCAAAGCGACGCCTCGGGCCGCGCATCGAGCCGCGAAACGCCGATCGGTTCGCCGCAGCTTTCGCAGGCGCCGTAGTCGCCGCTGTCGAACTTGGCCAGCGCGTGGCGGATCGCCGCCAGTTGCGCCAGCCGGTGTTCTTCCGCTTCCGCTTCCAGCTGGTTCAGGGTGCGGTTGCTGGCGCTGTCCGCCGGCGACGTTTCCACTTCCTCCACGGCCGGCGTCCGGTTGAACTCGCTGTTCGGACGGCCCGCGAGCTGCCCGAGCAGGGCATTCTTGCGCTGCTCCAGCGCCGCCTTCAGCGCCGCCAGCCGGTCCGGTGCGAGATCGCTCATGTGCTCTCCGTCTGCCCCTCGTCTGCTTCCCGCGTACTTCTCGTACCTTTAC
>Ga0265797_10007646_pt1 | contig 14665 bp, 16 predicted proteins | sample P2T30metagenome_FD_192433 | JGI IMG/M metagenome (GOLD analysis project Ga0265797, IMG submission 192433) | Plant litter microbial communities from East Loma Ridge, Irvine, California - P2 T30 | ecosystem: Environmental > Terrestrial > Plant litter > Unclassified | place: USA: California... | reverse complement strand
ACGTTCGGCGCCCCTAGTACCGTGACAGGGCGAGGCTTGCGCACCAGAGCGACGACGGCGTCGGCCACTTTCTCGGGGGCCAGTACGCCAGGCGGATACGACAGCTTCGCGCCGGTGTAGTTGGCCGCATGGCCGAAGCCCGGCGTGTCGACGAACGACGGATAGATGTCGCACACGTGGATGTCGCGCTTCTTGCCAAGTTCGGCGCGCAGCGCCTCGCTGAAGCCGCGCAGGCCGTATTTGCTGGCGCCATAGGCCGCCGCATACGGCGTGGCCACGAAGCCGCCGGACGAAATCATGTTGACCCAGATGCCGTAATTCTGTTCGATGAAGATCGGGATGACGGCGTGCGCGTCGTTCATGTGGGTGATCAGGTTGGTCTCGATCACCTTGCGATGGTCGGCGATCGGCACATCGGCGAACTTGCCCACCACGCCACTGCCCACATTGCTGAACCACAGGTCGATCTGGCCGAGCAGGTCGCGCGCGTCGTGCGCGAACGCGGCGACGGCGTCGGCATCGGTGGCGTCGACCACCAGCACGTCGGCATGGCCACCGGCCTGGCGGCAGCGCCAGGCGATATCGTCCAGGCCTTCCTTGCCGCGTGCGCCAAGCACGAGGTGCGCGCCATGGCGAGCAAAAGCGATGGCGGTGGCGGCGCCGATGCCGCTGGAGCCGCCCATGATGACGACGCGAAGATGTGATTGCTTCATGAGAACCCTTTCCGATTGATTGACGAGGCCGTCGATTGATCAATTATTGGGGCATTCACGGGGCGGCGTATTTCGTATTCCGCGTGACAAGTTTATGATGGATGCATGAAATCCAGTGGCGCCTTGCGGCGCAGTCATCTGGGTGGTACGGTCGGCCTGTCGTCAAACAATGGAACCAGGGAGCGTAATGATGGGTGAATGGTCGGAATATTTTGAGGACTTCCCGGAAGAGAATCCAGCCAATGCACGTGGCGGAGAATTCGACCCGAGCGATGCTGCTGCACAGCGTGAGGCGCAAGCAAAAGCTGCACGCAAGCTTAAGACCGAGCAGCGGCAACTGGACGATGAGATCGCTGCAATCGTTCAGCAGCATAAGAAGCCGACTTGAGATCTGGCCGAGGGAATTGCGCGATGTTGAAAATCTCATCGGCGTAGTCGATGCGCAGTCGATGATATACGAGTGAGCCAGGTGTCAGGAACGTATTGACTTCTTTGGCGCCAGCTTGGGCAACGCAATCAGCCGCGTACAGGCCAGTCGGTCATGCAGGAACTGGCGCTCCTTGTCGAAGAACGCCGTCAGTGCCCAGAGCACGATACCAACCGCCAGCGCGATCGCAATCTCGCCCCTGGCATGCAGCCCGAACACGGCGCACACGACCAGCGCAGGCGCGAACCACCCCCACGCCAGCAGATACCGCACGATTGCCGTCCGCCACGGCAAGCGCGCATGGCCAGGCTGCACCACCTTGATGCGCCACGTCTTCATGGCCAGCGTATGCCCGCTGTCCCGCCAGCACCAAGTGAAATACAGGCCGGTGACCACGAACAGATACACCTTCAGCCCATGCTGGAAGATCGCATCCTGGCGGTTGCCGGTGACAACAATATAAATGAGCACGGCGAGCATCTCGACCGCGAACAGCAGGAAGAATTCATAGGCCATCACGGCGAGGCGCCGTTTGATCGTCGGCGTGCCGGGAACCGGCGTCGCGGCCTCGGGCGGTACAAGCGAAGGCTCAGTTGCCTGCATTCGCGGCCTGCGCTGCGCTTGGTTGGCCGCCGGGCGTGGCGATCGCGCCGCCGTTTACGGGCGCTGGGGATACTGGCGCAACCGGCGGCGTGACGGTAGACGGGATCGGAGCGACAGGCGCGGGCAAGACCGCAATCGCCGACGGCGCCGCCGCATCGGGCGTGCCGATCTGTACGCATTCGGCGCCACGGCGCGTGGTGTTAGGCGGGCACGGCATCGGCACGACCAGTTGCGGCGCTTCCGGTAATGCAATCGGCGCGACCTTGTGCGTGTTCGATGGCTTGCTGGCCAGCTTGCGCTTCTGGTCAGGCGAGAGTTGCTTGTAGTTTTCCCAGTTGGCCGCTTTGTCGCCCTGGGCCAGCTTGTTGGTCTTGCTGAAGTTTTCGCGCGCGAGCGTGCGCTGTTGCGGCGTGAGTTTCATCCACTGGCGCATGCGTTCGTGCACGCGCTGCTGTTCGGTCGGTTCCATCGAGGCGAAGCGGGCCGAGACCTCGATCCAGCGCCGCTTGCGCGGGCCTTCCATGCGGTCCCACTCGGACTCGAGCGGCGCGAGCGCCACCTGTTGCACTTTGCTCAGGTCGCGCCACAGCGGTTTGTCGAGCGCCTTCTGCAGCGGGCGCACGCTGGCGATGGTCTCGGTCGCTGCGGGCAGGATGGACGGCGTCTCGAAACGATCGACGATCACCCAGGCGATGGCAGCGGCGGCCAGTACGCCAATGACCGTTCGCAGTACGGGGAAGCGCGATGTCGAGACGTTCTTCTTGGTCATTGCTGGCGCTGCTGCGACTCCAGATAGGCGTTGAAACCCGGGTCGAGGTAGGCGGTCAGCGGCAATTCGTCGGCCAGCACGGCGGCGTCGATGTCGGCCAGTGCGGCCAGTTGCTGCTGCTGTTCGTGCTGGTACATGCCGCCCATGCCGATGACCAGTGCCAGGAGCGGCACGGCAATGGCCAGGCGCGAGGCGGCCGGGCTGGAAAAGAGTGCACCCAGCGCGCGCCAGCCGAAGCCGAACCTGGCGGTGTCAGGCTTCTTGCGCGCCATGGCGGCGGCGCGCGCGGCGGCTAGCCGGTCGACGGTCGAAGCCGGCAAGTGGTCGAGCTGTTCATTCAGCGCGTGGCGTATCTTGTACGCCAGATTGATGTCGTCGGTGTTCATAGTCTGATTCCCTTGGCCTGGAGCGCTGCGGCGAGGGCGTGGGTGGCACGGGAACAATGCGTTTTGACGCTGCCTTCCGAGCATCCCATTGCCGCCGCCGTTTCGGCCACGTCCATATCCTGCCAGTAACGCATGAGGAAGGCTTCCCGTTGACGCGTGGGGAGTTTTTGTACTTCGTCGTCAATCAAGCGCAAGGTTTGGGCGCGCTCAACCTGGTCCGCGCTCGACTCTGCGGCAGCCGAACCCTGCTCGGCTTCGAGTGAGGCAAGTATATCAAAGTCATCATCATCGTTTCCCTCGCCCCGCCCGAAGCCGGAGAACAGGCTGACCCAGGTATTGCGGACTTTTTCGCGGCGGAAGTAGTCGAGGATCGTCGTCTGCAGGATGCGCTGGAACAGCATCGGCAGCTCGGCCGCCGGCTTGTCGCCATATTTTTCGGCGAGCTTGATCATCGCGTCCTGCACGATGTCCAGCGCCGATTCGTCCTTGCGGACCGCATAGACCGCCTGCTTGAACGCGCGCCGTTCGACATTCTGGAGAAAGTCGTTGAGTTCTTTATCTGTGGCCATGCAGGTTCGAGGGAGGCGCGCGGGTTGGTCGTGCTTTAGGGAAAACTGTCGCATCCTAGCAAAAAACCATCCGGCCTGCATCGGAATCGCTCAGGCGCCAAGCCCGTCATGCCCCGTGCATGGACCGCGAAAACCGCATGACGATAGCTGAAATCATTCGTTGTTGGCTCAGGCGTGCGTGGATATCGTAACAACACGATCATTCAGCCAGGTCACCGCCATGCCACTTGATTCTCCCCGCCAGGCTTTTGCCATCCATCCCTTCGCCGGTGCGCCGCTGGGCGCCGAAGTGGTGGGCCTCGACCTGTCGCTGCCATTGACTCTTGAGGATTTCGCGCGCCTGCACCGCGCCCACCTCGATCACCACGTGCTCGTGTTTCGTGACCAGCGCATCACGCCGGCCCAGCAGGTCGCGTTCAGCCGTCGCTTCGGCGCGTTACAGACCCACGTGCTGCGCAATTTTCAATTGCCCGAGCAACCCGAGGTGCTGGTCATTTCTAATATCCAGGAAGACGGCAAGCCCATCGGCCTGGGCGACGCCGGCCATTTCTGGCATTCCGACCTGTCCTATAAAGAGACGCCGAGCCTGGGCTCGATGCTGCATGCGCAAGAGTTGCCAGCGGAAGGCGGCGACACGCTGTTCGCCAACCAGCACACCGCGTGGGACGCGTTACCTGACGATCTCAAGCGCGAGGTCGAGGGCCTGCAGGCCGAGCACTGGTACCTGGCGCGCTATGAAGAACTGCGTCAGCGCAACCCGTACCGGCCGCAACTCACCCAGGCGCAGATCGACGAGGTCAAGCCGGTCAGCCATCCGGTCGTGCGTACGCATCCCGAGACCGGGCGCCGCGCGCTGTTCGTCAGCGAGCATTTCACTACCCGCATCCTGGGCGTGTCGGAAGAGCGCAGTCGCGAACTGCTCGATCTGCTGTTCGATCACAGCACCCGCGCCGAGCACGTCTATCGCCATCAATGGCAGCCGCACGACATGGTGTTCTGGGACAACCGCTCGCTGATGCACCTGGCGGCGGGCTGTCCGGAGCACCTGCGCCGCAAGCTGTATCGCACCACGATCGAAGGCGACGTGCCTTTCTGACCCCATTCCAGGACACTCATGACGCTTAATCAGAAGCTCGTTGCCCTTGCCGCCGCGCTGTCGCTGGCGCTGCCGTCATTGGCCCAGGCCGAAGGAAAAATCCGGGTTGCCGAGCAGTTCGGCGTCGTTTATCTGCTGCTCAATGTGGCGCAAGACCAGAAGCTCATCGAAAAGCACGGCAGGAAGCACGGCGTGGACATCGATGTGGACTGGGTCAAGCTCTCCGGTGGCGCCGTCATCAACGATGCGCTGCTGTCCGGTTCCATCGATGTGGCCGGCGCTGGCGTTGGCCCCTTGATGACGATCTGGGATCGCACCAGGGGCCGCCAGAATGTGCGCGGCATCGCGTCGCTGGGCAGCTTCCCGTATTACCTGGTCAGCACCAACCCCGCGGTCAAGACCATTACCGACTTCAGCGCCAGGGATCGCATTGCGTTGCCGGCCGTGACGGTGTCGGTGCAGGCGCGCATCCTGCAGATGGCGGCGGCCCGGCAGTGGGGCGTGGCGCAATTCAAGAAGCTCGATCCGCTGACGCAGACCGTGCCGCATCCCGATGCAGCGGCGGCCCTCATCGCCGGCAAGACCGAATTGAACGGACACTTCGGTGCGCCGCCGTTCCAGGATCTCGAGCTGGCCGGCAATCCGAATGCGCACGTCGTGCTCGACTCATACCAGGTGCTGGGCGGGCCGTCATCGGCCACGGTGCTGTACGCCACCGAAAAGTATGTGAATAACAATCCGAAGACCTACCGCGCCTTTATCGATGCGCTGGCCGAAGCGGCGCAATATGTCGCGGCGAATCCGGAAGGCGCGGCCGACGCCTATCTGCGCGTGAACAAGGGCAACGTCGACCGGGCGCTGCTGCTGAAAGTGATCAAGGATCCAAAGACGCAGTTCCGCGTGGCGCCGCAGAACACGCTGGGGCTCGCGCAGTTCTTGCACCAGGTTGGCGCGATCAAGAACAAGCCGGCCAGTTGGAAGGATTACTTCTTCGAGCATCCGACCATTGCCAACGGAAGCTGATATGAGTCCCATCGTCCCGTTCAACCTGGTGCCACCGGAGCCGCTGCTGCGCGCAGGGCATGTCACGCTCGAGTACGCAAGCGAGCGCGGCGTCGTACGCGCGCTTGAGGATGTCAGCTTTGACGTCTACCGGGGCGACCGCTTCGTGCTCCTGGGGCCGTCGGGCTGCGGCAAGTCGACGCTGCTCAAGGCCATCGGCGGCTTTATTGCGCCGCATGCCGGCAGCTTGACCCTGAGCGGCAAGCCGATCACGGGGCCGGGACCGGACCGCATCGTCGTGTTCCAGGAATTCGACCAGCTGCCGCCATGGAAGACGGTGAAGCAGAACGTACTGTTCCCGCTGCTGGCCGGCGGCGTCTCGCGCGTCGATGCCGATGTGCGCGCGCGCCACTGGCTGGGCAAGGTCGGGCTGGCGCGCTTTGCCGATGCCTATCCGCACACGCTGTCGGGCGGCATGAAGGCACGCGTGGCAATTGCCCGCGCGCTGGCGATGCAGCCGGCGGTACTGTTGATGGACGAACCGTTTGCCGCGCTCGACGCGCTGACCCGGCGCAGCATGCAGGAAGAGCTGCAATCGCTGTGGGACGAGATCGGCTTCACGATGCTGTTCGTGACCCACTCGATCGAAGAGGCGCTGGTGGTGGGCAACCGCATCCTGCTGCTGTCGCCGCACCCGGGGCGCGTGCGGGCCGAACTCAATAGTCACCAGTTCACCTTGTCGAGCGCCGGCAGTCACGACTTCCAGGCGGCCACGCAACGTATTCATGGGCTGCTGTTCGGTGGCGAGGCCGCGGCGCCTGACACCAAACCCGCGCTGGTGCAACCATGAGCGCGTTCCGTGACCCACCGATCCGGCCCGAATATGTCGTGCCGCAACGCGCATTGCCGTCGCCGGCCTTCGTCGTCGCCGCACCGCGCACCTGGTGGATCGAGCGCGTCGGCTGGCTGCGCAAACCCGCGATCCTGCTGGCGCTGGCCATCGTGTGGGAGTTGCTGGCGCGCTGGTTCGACAACGACCTGCTGCTGCCGGGTGCGCTGCAGACGGCGCGCGCCTTTGTCGAGGGCGTCGCCTCGGGCGAGCTGATCGGTTATGTGACGGTGTCGCTGGCGATCCTGGTGCAGGGTTTTCTAATGGGCGTGGCGGTCTCGTTCCTGCTCACCTGGCTGGCCGTGTCGAACCGCTTCGGGCGCGAACTGATCGATACCCTGACGTCGATGTTCAACCCGCTGCCGGCCATCGCGCTTCTGCCGCTGGCGCTGCTGTGGTTCGGGCTTGGCAAGGGCAGCCTGCTGATGGTGCTGGTCCATTCCGTGGTATGGCCTTTGACGCTGAATGCCAGCGCGGGTTTTCGCGCGGTGCCCGAGACGCTGCGCATGGCCGGGCGCAACTATGGCCTGGGTGGCTTGCGCATGGTGCTGCAGATATTGATCCCGGCGGCGCTGCCGTCGATCCTGTCGGGCCTGAAGATCGGCTGGGCCTTTGCCTGGCGCACGCTGATCGCGGCCGAGCTGGTCTTTGGCAGTACGTCGGGGCAGGGCGGCCTGGGCTGGTACATCTTCCAGAACCGCAACGAGCTGTTCACCGATAAAGTGTTCGCGGGGCTGGCCACCGTGATTCTCATTGGCCTGGCGATCGAGCGGTTCGCGTTCCAGACACTGGAGCGCGTCACTGTGCGGCGCTGGGGCATGCAGCGCTGACGTCACCATCGCGCGGCATTGACGCCACAGCGGCCGCACCAAAATCGGTCATACGCAGATTTCCATCTTTGCATCTTGACCAAAATGGTGCGGCGCGTTAATGTGTTCCACACGCTTTGCACCCTCAAAGCCTCAACGTCATGCGGGAGTCGCCCACAACGCCCCGTCCGCCATGGCACGCTTTCATTTGTAGGCAGTTTGCTCCGACCCGTGCCACAAGCGCGAGAGATGCGTAAGACCGCTACAAACACTCAAGCCTAACGAGTTGCGCCCAGCGTCAATGCGTACGGTCCCTACGGCGACCCGAACCATCGACGTGCACGCAGAAAGAAGTCAAGCCTGAGGGTTGTACGCGCAGCACGCATATCGCCAGGAACGAGCATCCGATCAATCAACCCAATGGGTTTTGAAAGGAATGGTATGAGTTTCGATCCAACAGTCCCCATCACGGGCGCTGAAATAGTGGTGCGTTGTCTCGCGGAAGAGGGCGTCAAACACGTCTTCGGTTATCCGGGCGGCGCAGTCCTCTATATCTACGACGCGATCTTCCAGCAGGATAAATTCCAGCACGTTCTGGTGCGCCACGAACAGGCCGCAGTACACGCTGCCGACGCGTATTCGCGCAGCTCGAACACCGTGGGCGTCGCCCTCGTCACGTCCGGTCCGGGTGTCACCAATGCCGTCACCGGCTTGTCGACCGCCTATATGGACTCGATCCCGATGGTCGTGATTTCGGGCCAGGTCCCGAGCCACGCGATCGGCCAGGATGCCTTCCAGGAATGCGATACCGTGGGCATCACCCGCCCGGTGGTCAAGCACAATTTCCTGGTCAAGGACGTGCGCGAGCTGGCCTCGACCATCAAGAAAGCCTTCTTCATCGCCCGCACCGGCCGGCCCGGTCCCGTGCTGGTCGACATCCCGAAGGACATCACGGTCAACAAATGCCTGTTCGAGTACCCGCGCGAAGTCGAGATGCGCTCGTACCGTCCGGTCGACAAGGGCCACGCCGGACAGATCCGCAAAGCCGTCGCGCTGCTGCAGAACGCCGAGCGCCCGATGATCTATGCGGGTGGCGGCGTGATCCTGGCCAATGCCTCGAACGAGCTCAACCGCATGGTCGAGAAAACCGGCTTCCCGATCACGAACACGCTGATGGGCCTGGGCGCATCGCGCTCGTCCGATCCGCACTTCGTCGGCATGCCGGGCATGCACGGCACCTATGAAGCGAATATGGCGATGCAGCATTGCGACGTACTGATCGCCATCGGCGCCCGCTTCGACGACCGCGTGATCGGCAACCCGAAGCACTTTGCCTCGCATCCGCGCAAGATCATCCATATCGACATCGACCCGTCGTCAATTTCCAAGCGGGTAAAAGTCGATATCCCGATCGTCGGCAACGTCAAGGATGTGCTGGTTGAACTGCTCACGCAGCTCGACGCCGGCAATGGCCATGCGAATGCGCCGGCGCTGCAAGGCTGGTGGAAGCAGATCGCTGAATGGCGTGGCCGCGACTGCCTCAAGTATCCGACGTCCGATACCCTGATCAAGCCGCAGTCGGTCATCCAGCAGCTGCATAAGGTCACCGACGGCGACGCGTTCATTACGTCCGACGTCGGCCAGCACCAGATGTGGGCCGCGCAGTACTACCCGTTCGACAAGCCGCGCCGCTGGATCAATTCTGGCGGCCTGGGCACGATGGGTGTCGGCCTGCCGTTCGCGATGGGCGTGCAGATGGCCAATCCGGATGCCACCGTTGCCTGCGTCACCGGCGAAGGCTCGATCCAGATGTGCATCCAGGAGCTTGCCACCTGCAAGCAATATCACCTGACACCAAAGATCATCCTGCTGAACAACCGCTTCCTGGGCATGGTGCGCCAGTGGCAGCAGATCGATTACGGTTCGCGCTATTCCGAGTCGTACATGGATTCGCTGCCCGACTTTGAAAAGCTGGCCGAGGCCTATGGCCACGTCGGCATGAAGATCGAAAAGCCGGGCGACGTCGATGGTGCGCTGCGCGAAGCGTTCGCGATGAAAGACCGCCTGGTGTTCATGAACTTCATCACCGACCAGAGCGAGAACGTGTGGCCGATGGTCAAGGCGGGCCGTGGCCTGAACGAAATGCTGCTCGGCTCGGAGGACCTGTAATGCGCCATATAATTTCTGTCCTGCTCGAGAACGAAGCTGGTGCGCTCTCGCGCGTGGTCGGCCTGTTCTCGGCGCGCGGCTACAACATCGAAACGCTGACTGTGGCGCCGACCGAAGACGCAACGCTGTCGCGCATGACGATCGTCACGTCGGGTTCGGATGACATCATCGAACAGATCACGAAACACCTGAACCGCCTGATCGAGGTAGTGAAGGTGGTCGACCTGACCGAAGGCCAGCACATCGAGCGCGAGCTCATGCTGATCAAGGTGCGCGCGGTCGGCAAGGAGCGCGAAGAGATGAAGCGCACCGCCGATATTTTCCGTGGCCGCGTCATCGACGTCACCGAAAAGACCTACACGATCGAGCTGACCGGCGCCAAATCGAAACTCGACGCGTTCATCGACGCCATCGACCGCGCCTCGATCCTCGAGACCGTGCGCACCGGCGGTTCGGGCATCGGCCGCGGCGAACGCATTCTAAAAGTATAAAAACGTCGGGTTGGCGGGTCTCCCGCCGACGCGTACGCCCGAATACCACTATCTACACTAATTTAATTACAGGACTCAACATGAAAGTTTTCTACGACAAAGACTGCGACCTCTCCCTCATCAAGGGCAAGAACGTCGCCATCATCGGTTACGGCTCGCAGGGCCATGCCCACGCACAGAACCTGAGCGAGTCTGGCATCAACGTCACCGTCGGCCTGCGTCGCGGCGGCGCCTCGTGGGGCAAGGTCGAGCAGGCTGGCCTGAAAGTGGCCGAAGTCGACGAAGCGGTGAAGAACGCCGACGTCATCATGATCTTGCTGCCGGACGAAAACATCGCCGAAGTCTACAAGCAGAACATCGAACCAAACGCCAAGCAGGGCGCCGTGCTGGCCTTCGCCCACGGCTTCAATGTCCACTATGGCCAGGTCGTGCCACGCGCCGACCTCGACGTGATCATGGTCGCCCCAAAAGCGCCAGGCCACACCGTGCGCGGCACCTACACGCAGGGTGGCGGCGTGCCGCACCTGATCGCCGTGTACCAGGACAAGTCGGGCGCCGCACGCGACATCGCGCTGTCGTACGCCATGGCCAACGGTGGCGGGCGTGCCGGCATCATCGAAACCAACTTCCGCGAAGAGACCGAGACCGACCTGTTCGGCGAGCAGGCCGTGCTGTGCGGTGGTGCGGTCGAGCTGATCAAGGCTGGCTTCGAAACGCTGACCGAAGCCGGTTACGCGCCGGAGATGGCGTACTTCGAGTGCCTGCACGAACTGAAGCTGATCGTCGACCTGATCTATGAAGGCGGCATTGCCAACATGAACTACTCGATCTCGAACAACGCGGAATACGGCGAATACGTCACCGGCCCGCGCGTCGTGACCGAAGACACCAAGAACGCGATGCGCCAGTGCCTGAAAGACATCCAGACCGGCGAATATGCCAAGAGCTTCATCCTGGAAAACAAGGCCGGTGCACCGACGCTGATCTCGCGCCGTCGTTTGACCGCCGAGCACCCGATCGAAGAAGTCGGCGCAAAACTGCGCGCGATGATGCCGTGGATTGCGAAGAACAAGCTGGTGGATCAGTCGAAGAACTAAGGTTTTAAGTTAGCCTCAAAACGTCGTCCCCGCGCAGGCGGGGACGACGTGCGTCTGGCGCGGGCCGACGTGGTCGCTGCGCGCTGCCCGACGATTGCCAACACGTTTCAAAAGCTACTCATTTGCAACTGTCCATTACAAAATCACGATGTTTTCCCAGTGCACGGTATCGTATAAGTAAGTCAGACATTCGTCGCAACTTACAGGAGAACAACAAATGGCATTTGCAAAATCCCTCGTCGCCGCCGCCCTCGTGCTGGCCTTCAGCGCTGCCCACGCGCAGACAGCCCCATCCGCAGCCACCACCGGCACCATGGTCGTCGTCCCGGCCTTCGGCGAAGTCAAGCACGCCAACGACGAAGCGACGATCACCTTCGCCGTCGAAGAACACGACAAGGACAAGAACGCCGCCGCCGACCGCGTCAACCGCAAGATGAAAGAGGGCACCGAGATCGTGCGCCGCGCCGATCCGAAGGCCGAACTGAAAACCCAGGGCTATTACACCTACCCGGTGTACCCGGAAGTGCCGCCGCAGCCAGTGGGCCGCGTTGCCGCCCCGGTCAAGCCGGTGCCGATCGCCTGGCGCGTGGGCCAGTACCTCGAAGTCAAGACGACCAATCTCGCCGCGCTGCCGAAGACCGCCGCCGCCGCGCAAAAGGTCCTGCAGATCAATAACATCAACTTCGGCCTGACCCCGGCCACCGAAAAGCGCCTCGACGACCAGCGCATCGCCGCCACCTATCAAAACCTGAATGAGCGCATCGTCTCGATCGCGAAGGCCATGGGCCGTCAGCCGGCCGACGCGGTACTCGATACGGTCGACTTCGAAGGCTCGGGCAATTACGCGGGCGACGCCCAGGCGGCGCCGGCCATGATGATGCGTTCAAGCGCCAAGCGCGAGATGGATGACGGCATGGCCGAGCCTAGCTTCGAGCCAGGCGAAACCACGCTGCAGATGCGCCTGGTGGGCAAGGTCAAGTTCAAGTAACACGGTGCTCGGGCACGGTTGTGTTCAAGTAAGCGCCATGCAATTGCCAGCCGGGTTAGCGTAGTGTTTCGCTAACACGGGTCCCGCCTCTATAATGGTTGGGAACAGTCGCTCGGCGGCTTACTTGAATACGATTGCTTATGCCAACTTTTCCACGAAGAAGAACACCAGGGGCAGCACCCAAAGGCCCACGATTCTCCCGCCTGAAAAAGCGTTTCGGGCGCCGTGCGCAAGCGCGCGCCGCCGGTGAGCGGGGCCGCGGCATCTACCTGTTGCCGAACGCCTTTACCACCGCCGCGCTGTTCTGCGGCTTCTACGCCATCGTCATGGCGATGAACCAGCGCTTCGACCAGGCCTGCTGGGCCGTGTTCATCGCGATGATCCTCGACGGCCTGGACGGGCGCATCGCGCGCCTGACCAATACCCAATCCGAATTCGGCGCCCAGTACGACAGCCTGGCCGACATGGTCTCGTTCGGCGCCGCGCCGGCGCTCGTGATCTATGAGTGGTCGCTGCGCGGCATGGGCAAGATGGGCTGGGTCGCGGCCTTTATCTATTGCGCCTGCGCCGCACTGCGCCTGGCCCGCTTCAACACCAATATCGAAGTCGTCGACAAGCGCTTCTTCCAGGGTTTGCCCAGCCCGGCTGCAGCGGCGCTCGTGATCGGCTTCATCATGATGATGATCGATCCGGACATCAGCGTCAGTGCGCGCAAGGTCGACTGGGTCGCATGGTGCATTACCGTCTTCGCCGGCCTGACGATGGTATCGAACGTGCCGTTCTACAGTTTTAAGGACATCAACTTCCGCAAGTCGGTGCCGTTCATCGCGGTGTTCCTGATCGCGCTGGTGCTGGCGCTGCTGGCGATCGATCCGCCCAAGGTGCTGTGGCCGATTTTCGTGATCTACGGCCTGTCGGGTTATGCCGTGTATGTGTGGCAGCGTGCGAAGGGCAAGCGGGTCAGCATCATCCCGCTCGACGACGCCGACGACGACCTGCATCGCTGATCGCCGCCCCATGAGAGCACCTTACCTCGCGGCCTGCGCCGCCTTCGCCCTGCTGCTGGCCGGGCTGCTTTCCGCCTGTTCGCCGCTGTCGCTGGTCAATGCCGTCTCGCCGAGCGGCGCCACGCGCACGGTGGCATCGGCTGCCTACGGCGCCAATCCGCGCCACGTGCTCGATATCTACCGGCCCGAAAACCAGACCGGCCCGGCGCCCGTCATCGTGTTCTATTACGGTGGCAACTGGGTCAGCGGCGAGCGCGCCGATTATGCGTTCGTCGGCCGGGCGCTGGCGGCGCGTGGGTACGTGGTGGTGATTCCCGACTACCGCCTGTATCCGCAGGTGCGCTATCCCGACTTCCTGAACGACAGCGCGCAGGCGCTGGCCTGGACCTCGCGCCGGATCGCGGCCTATGGCGGCGACCCCAAGCGCATCTTTGCGATGGGCCACAGTGCCGGCGCCTACAACGCGGCGATGCTGGCGCTCGATCCGCGCTGGCTGCGGGCGCAGGGCACCGCGCCGAGCATCCTGCGCGGCTGGATCGGCATGGCCGGGCCGTATAACTTTTTGCCGGTCGAGAACGAGACCACGCGCCCGGTATTCCTGTACCCGAATACGCCGCGCGATTCGCAGCCGATCAACCACGTCACGGTCAATGCGCCGCCGGCGCTGTTGATCGTGGCGCGCAACGATGCCACGGTGAACCCGGAGCGCAATACCGGCGCGCTGGCCGACCGGCTGCGCGTGACGGGCGTGCCAGTGCGCGAGGTGAGCTTTAGCGGCGTGAACCACGTCACGCTGCTGGCTACCTTGTCGAGTTCGCTGCGCCGCCTGGCGCCGTCGCTCGATGCCATCGAAGACTTCGTGCGCAGCGACGGCGGACGCAAGCTGCCGCCGGTACGGTAGACGGCATTACCAGGGGCTGCGTTCCCGTGGTTCATACATGGGATCCGGCCCGTTCATCATCTGGCGCACCACGCCCTGGTCGTCGAAGTGGACATGCATCATCGAGTTCCACACGCCGGCTTCCTTGTAGCGGTACGACCATACCTCGTAGTTCTGCATCGCCACGCGCGAGCGTTCGGCGGGCCGCCCGATCGTGCGCAATACCTGATCCTTGGTCGCTTGGTCGACCTTGAGGGTGGCAAACTTTTCTCCGGACAGCACCTGCTCGTACGAGATCAAGCGGCCATCCGGCCCGAGACGCGCCATCCACGTATATTGGCCCATCGGGCCGGTCGCGTATTCGAGCGTGCGCGCAGCGCCGTCGGTGTACACGGACGTGGGCGCGCCCAGCTTGGCCTGGACCACATCGGCCGTCTCGCCCGGCAGCGGGGCCGGGCGCGTGGCGCAGGCGGCCAGCAACAGGGCGGCCGTGAGCGTTGTTATTTTCATCATCAGCTTCATTATTTTCACCTTTACGCTGTGCAGAGCCGGCAAACACTGGTTCGATCGGGCGTTTTGCCCTATACTTGCCGGTCTGTCCGAATCCGGATAGTCATTTGATAAATCACGGTGCGTTGGGTTCCGACTCTTGCACCGCATGTGAAAGGTAACATCATGACCGTAGAAACTCTGAACAAAGCCGCGATTATCGCGGACAACGCACGCGGCGAAAAAGACACCGGTTCGCCAGAAGTGCAAGTTGCACTGCT
>Ga0265797_10007645_pt1 | contig 14666 bp, 12 predicted proteins | sample P2T30metagenome_FD_192433 | JGI IMG/M metagenome (GOLD analysis project Ga0265797, IMG submission 192433) | Plant litter microbial communities from East Loma Ridge, Irvine, California - P2 T30 | ecosystem: Environmental > Terrestrial > Plant litter > Unclassified | place: USA: California... | reverse complement strand
ACCTCGGCGATGGTGCGCGGACGCAGCAATTCGGCGAGCGGCGCCGCCGGCGCAGTCTTGAACAGGTCATCCACGGCAGGTTCCCGGTACGGCTTACTGGTTGACGACGTCGGCGCCTTTCGGCGTCTCGAACTTGAACTGCTGCGCGCCCAGGACCGGGTTGCGCTGGAAGTTCGTAAAGGTCAGGCGCGAGGTCTGGCCGAACGTGTCCTTCAGCTCCATCGCCAGCGGCACGCCGCCCTTCAGGCCGATGCTGATCTGCTCGAACGAGGTGTCCTTGGCTTTCGGCATGGCGTTGAGCCATTCCATGCCATCGCGCTCGCCCGCTTCGCTCAGCGTGAAGTTTTCTTCGAGCTTGTTGCTGCCGAACAGGATCGCGGCCGGGGATGAGCCCAGCGCATTGCCGAGCTTACGCACGGTGACCTGGTTGAGGTCCTTGTCGTAGATATAAAGCTGGTCGCCGTCGGCTTGCAGCACTTGTTCGTACGGCTTCTGGTAGGTCCAGATGAACTTGCCTGGACGGGCGAAGACAAAGCTGCCGCTCGATGCGGGGCTGGCCTTGCCGCTCTTGGATTTGCCCAGTTGCTGCTGCGTGAATTCGCCCTTGGCCGACTTGGTGCTGGCCACGAACGATTTGAACTGGTCGAGGGCGGCGGCGCTGGCGCCCGTCGAGAAAGCCAACGCGCTCGTGGCGAACAGTGCGGCGATGATGAATTTGCTTGCTTGCATGTGGAGGTCCTTTTTTTGTCTTATTGGGCCTGCAAAGGCAGGTTGAACTGGCCAGTCGCCGATGCACGTCGTTCCCGCGAAGGCGGGAACCCCAGTACGTCGCGGACCCGCGTCGCGTTTTTGGCCAGCGCGTGAAACTTGGGTTCCCGCCTCCGCGGGAACGACGTGCGAGGGCTAACGTGAACAGATGCCGCTAACAACCGGCACCGCTCTACGAAATTACTCCGCGCTCGTCGCGGGCACCAGGATATCCCGGTTGCCGTTCGACTGCATCGGCGAGACGACGCCACTGTTTTCCATCTGTTCCAGCAGGCGTGCGGCGCGGTTGTAGCCGATGCGCAGGTGGCGCTGCACCAGCGAGATCGATGCGCGGCGGTTCTTGAGCACCACTTGCACCGCCTGGTCGTACAACGCGTCGGCCTCGCCGCCGCCCTCGCCTGCTGCGGCCCCGTCGGCAGCACCGCCTTCTTCCAGCGTGCCGCCTTCGAGGATGCCTTCAATATAATTCGGCTCACCGAGCGATTGCAGATGTTTTACAACTCGATGCACTTCGTCGTCGGACACGAACGCGCCGTGCACGCGCACCGGCAGGCCGGTACCGGGGGGCATGTACAGCATGTCGCCCATGCCCAGCAGCGCCTCGGCGCCCATCTGGTCGAGAATCGTGCGCGAGTCGATTTTGGACGACACCTGGAACGCGATCCGGGTCGGGATGTTCGCCTTGATCAGGCCCGTGATGACGTCGACCGACGGCCGCTGCGTCGCCAGGATCAGGTGGATGCCGGCCGCGCGCGCCTTTTGCGCGATACGGGCAATCAGCTCTTCCACCTTCTTGCCGACGACCATCATCAGGTCGGCCAGCTCGTCGATGATGATGACGATGGTCGGCAGCTTCTCGAGCGGCTCTGGATTGTCGGGCATGATCGAGAACGGATTCGGGATGTGCTCTTCGCGCTTGGCGGCGTCCAGGATCTTGTTGTTGTAGCCGGCCAGGTTGCGCACGCCGAGTTTACTCATGAGCTTGTAGCGGCGCTCCATCTCGTTCACGGCCCAGTTCAGCGCATGGCCGGCCTGGCGCATGTCGGTCACGACCGGCGCGAGCAGGTGCGGAATGCCTTCGTAGACCGACATTTCCAGCATCTTCGGGTCGATCAGGATCAGGCGCACGTCGGCCGGATCGGATTTGTACAGCAGCGACAGGATGGTGGCATTGATGCCGACCGATTTACCCGAACCCGTGGTGCCGGCCACCAGCAAGTGCGGCATCTTGGCCAGGTCGGCCACCACCGGCTTGCCGGCGATGTCCTTGCCCAGCGCCACGGTCAGGCTCGAGGCGCTGTCGCCATACACCTTGGAGCCGACGATTTCACTCAATCGCACGATCTGGCGTTTCGGGTTCGGCAGCTCGAGCGCCATGTAGTTCTTGCCGGGGATGGTTTCCACGACGCGGATGGATGTGAGCGACAGCGAACGGGCCAGGTCGCGCGCCAGGTTGACGATCTGGCTGCCCTTCACGCCGGTGGCCGGTTCGATCTCGTAGCGCGTGACGACCGGGCCCGGGTACGCTGCCACGACCTTGGCGTCGACGCCAAAGTCGGACAATTTCTTTTCAATCAGGCGGCTGGTGAATTCCAGCGTCTCGACGCTGACTGTTTCAGTCACGGGCGGGGCTTCATCGAGCAGCGCCAGCGGCGGCAGGTCGGTATCGCCGCGATGATCGGAAAACAGCGGCGTCTGGCGCTCTTTCTCGGCGCGCTCGGACTTGGGCACGTTGACCATCTGCGGCTCGATCTTGATCGTCGATGCGGCGGCCTGCCCACTCGGCAACACGCTTGGCGCCAGGGATGCGGTCGATTTGATCACCGGCGCCGGCGCCGGCGCCATGTCCAGCGACGGCTCGGCTTTCACGACCGGGATCGGCTCATTCGAATGCTTCTCGGTAAATTTCGCGCGGCCATGATCGACGGCTTCGTCGCGCTTGACGGCCGCGACTTCGCCCTGCTTGCGGTCTTCGATATCTTCCATGCGCAGGCGGAACCAGTCGAACGCGTCGTCGAACACGCCGCCGATGCGTTCGGCCACGGCCAGCCACGACACCTGGAAGAACAGCGAAAAGCCGAGCCCGAACAGCAGCAACAGCAACAGGGTGGCGCCCGTGGCGCCGAACGTGACCTGGCTCGCGTGCCCGATCAGTTGCCCCAGCACGCCACCGGGGGCGCGCGGCAGTTCGACATCCCACGACCACATGCGCAGGTATTCCAGGCCGACGCTGCCGGCGAACATCAGCGCAAAGCCGATCCAGCGCACATAGATTTCGCCATGGTGAACGGGTTCGGCCGCAGCGGTGCCCAGCTTGTCGGTCAGGCGCTGCCAGCCGCGCCAGACCTGGCGCAGGAAGATGACGCTCCACCACCAGGCCGAAAAGCCGAAGATGAACAGCAACAGGTCGGACAGCCAGGCGCCGGCGTGGCCGCCCAGGTTGTCGATGCGCGGCACCGAATTGGCGTGCGACCAGCCGGGATCGCCCTTGCTGTAGCTGAGCAGAATAAGAACAAAATACAACAGGGCGACGGCGCCGGCGATCCAGCGCGCTTCGGAAAGCAGGCGCGACAGACGGCCTGGCAGCGGCGCGCGGGCCGTTTGCTTGGTGCGGGTGTATCCGGAGGTGGCGGCTGGACTATTCTTGCTCATTGCAGGCACTGCGTGGTAACCAGGTGGTAAGTACGGATCGGCGATCCGGACATTCTAAGCGATATATGGTCGCGCTGGCCCCACGATTCATGGCGGAGCGCCGCATCGTCTATAATCTGCCCTCTTTCGCACACCCTGATCGGCAGCAGTTTAGACCTTGATTCTTCTCAAGCCGCCCCCAATTGCCGTGTGTCTATAAACAATCAACGAAGCGCCGCCATGACTACAACTAAACACGCCAAAGTCCTCATCCTCGGTTCCGGTCCTGCCGGCTACAGCGCAGCCGTGTACGCCGCGCGCGCCAACCTCAAGCCGATGCTGGTGACGGGCGTGGAGCAAGGCGGCCAGCTGATGACCACCACTGATGTCGAGAACTGGCCGGGCGACCCGCTGGGCGTGCAAGGTCCCGAGCTGATGCAGCGCCTGCTGCAGCACGCCGAGCGCTTCAATACCGAGATCGTGTTCGACCAGATCCACACGACGTACCTGAACGAAAAGCCGATTCGCCTGGTGGGCGACAGCTTCACCTTCACCTGCGACGCCCTGATCATCGCCACCGGCGCCTCGGCCCAGTACCTGGGCCTGCCGTCCGAGCAGGCGTTCATGGGCAAGGGCGTGTCGGCCTGCGCCACCTGCGACGGCTTCTTCTATCGTAACCAGGAAGTCGCGGTCATCGGCGGCGGCAATACCGCCGTCGAAGAAGCTTTGTACCTGGCCGGCATCGCATCGAAGGTCACGCTGATCCACCGCCGCGACAAGTTCCGCGCAGAGCCGATCCTGGTCGACCGCCTGATGCACAAGGTTTCTGAAGGCAAGATTGTGCTGGAATACAACCAGACGCTCGACGAAGTCGTGGGCGACAACAGCGGCGTGACCGGCCTGCGCCTGAAATCGACCCAGACGGGCGAATTCAAGGACCTGACCGTGCACGGCCTGTTCGTGGCGATCGGCCACAAGCCGAACACCGGCATCTTCGAAGGCCAGCTCGAGATGCACAGCGGCGGCTACCTCGTGACCAAGTCGGGCCTGGAAGGCATGGCCACCGCCACCAGTGTGCCGGGCGTGTTCGCCGCCGGCGACGTGCAGGATCACATCTATCGTCAGGCGATCACCAGCTCGGGCACCGGTTGCATGGCCGCCCTCGACGCGCAGCGCTACCTTGAAGCGCTGGAAGACGATCCACAATAAATCCGTGACGGGGGGCCGCATTCGATGGCAGGCATGAAAGACTTCGCCGAGCTGAAAGGCTTGCGCGACCAGCTCAAGGAAGACGAGCGCGTGCGCGCCATCGAACAGGCCGAGCGTGAAAAACGCGAACGCCTGGCGCGCGAACGGGCAGTGGAATTTCGCAGCTCGATGCAGGGCGTGCGCAAGCTGCCCGAGTCCGACCGCTATGTGCATCGCCCGGTGTACGTCGCCCCCAACCGCCCCATCCAGAAGGGCCCGGTGCTGTCCGCCGAGGAAGAAACCGAAGCCGTGCTACGCGAATCGCTGTCGGACCAGTTCGACGTCGAAGGCATGCTCGACGAAGACCCGGCCCTCAGTTACACCCGCGACGGCGTCGGCGCCGACGTCGTGCGCAAGCTGCGCAAACGCCACTGGCCGATCCAGGACGAACTCGACCTGCACGGCCTGAACCGCGACGCCGCGCGCGACGCCCTTACCGACTTCTTGCACCGCGCCAACCGGCGTGGCGTGCGCTGCGTGCGCATCATCCACGGCGTCGGCTACGGCTCGCCGGGTGGCGAGCCGGTGCTGCGCGGCATTGTGCACAGCTGGCTGGTGCAGAAAAATGAGGTCATCGCGTTCTGCGCGGCCGGCCGTTCAGACGGTGGCCACGGCGCACTCATCGCCCTGCTGCGCGCGGCGCTGCTGGAGTAATCGCCGTTTGTGTGGGCAATGCAACATGCCGGTGTAACAATTGCAACGTTCGTCTTTGCAGTGCCTGCGTCATGTGCCGGTTGATTGTAGAATTCCTCTCGGCCGGTCATTCGCCGGTTATTCAACTTTGGGTGGTGTGATTTGAAGGCAACGCAAGCGGTTACCATGGAGCATGGGCAGCAGGTCGACTTGTCGTCCTGCGCCGACGAGCCGATTCACATTCCGGGCTCGATCCAGCCACATGGGGCACTGCTCTTCTTTACCGCAGACGCACGCCTGGCCGGCTGGAGCGAAAACGCCCCCGCCATGCTCGGTGTGTCGCCGCAACTGGGCCTGGGCCTGGATGCGCTCGCACTGCCGGTGGCCGCCTTTGACGCCATCAGCGACTCCATCGACACCTTGCATGACGACGACGCCGGCCCCATCGTGGCCGGCTTGTCGATTGGCGATGCCGAATACGATTGCGTCGTGCACGCCGCCAACGGCCGCGTCACCGCCGAATTCGAACTGCGCGAAAGCTCGAGCGAAGAAGTGTCGCAATTTGCCGTCAAGGCGCACGGCTCGATCGACCGCCTGCGCCGCCAGAAAACCATCGAAGGCCTGCTCAACGCCGCCGTGACACAGGTGCGCGAGTTCACGGGCTTCGACCGCGTGATGGCCTACCGCTTCCGCGCCGACGACAGCGGCGACGTGGTCGCCGAAAGCCGGCGCGACGACCTCGTGCCCTACCTCGGCCAGCGCTACCCGGCCGGCGACATCCCGGCCCAGGCGCGCCGCCTGTACACGCTCAACACGCTGCGCATGATCGGCGACATGGATTACACCGCCGTGCCGATGTACGGCGCGCCGGGCGCCGCGCCGCTGGACATGAGCTTTGCCGTGCTGCGCAGCGTCTCGCCGGTGCATATCGAATACCTCAAGAACATGCACGTGTTGGCGTCGATGAGCGTCTCGATCGTCATCAACGGGCGCCTGTGGGGGCTGATCGCCTGCCACCACATGTCGAAAAAGCTCGTACCGTATGCGGTGCGCCTGGCCGCCGACGTGCTGGCGCAGGTAATGGCCTCGACCATCCACAGCATCGAAGCGCGCGCCGACGCCACGCTCGCCGAGCAGTCGGCGCAGGTGCGTACGGCGATCGTCGAATCGCTGCTGCTCGACGACGATCCGCTCGACGCGCTGGGCGAGCACGGTACGTCGCTGATGGCGGCGTCCGGCGCCCAGGCGATGATCGTGGCGCAGCACGGCAAAGTGGTCGCGCATGGCGAAGTGGCGCCGGATCTCGCCAAGGCCATCATCGCCTCGCTGCCCGAACACCAGCACGACCTCGTGATCCGCGAAGGCAAGCACGAATGGCCCGAGGCGCTGCAGGCGCATCTGGGCAAATGGGTCGGCCTGCTGGCCCTGCCCTTCGATCCGATGGCCCAGGGCTGGTGCGTGCTGCTGCGCGTCGAGCAGATCGACACCGTGGCCTGGGGCGGCCGCCCCGACAAGATCTCGACCTTCGGCCCGCTGGGCGAACGCCTGACGCCACGCGGCTCGTTCGACGCCTGGCATGAAACGGTGCGCGGCTGCGCGCATCCGTGGGAACCGACCGTACTGGGCAATGCGCGCCTGACGCTGGCCGAACTGGTGCGCGCCGTGAACTCGCACCGCTCGCAGACCGAAGCCACGCGCGCCCAATTGCTGGCGATGCTGGGCCACGACCTGCGCGACCCGCTGCACTCGATCAATATGGCCGGCATGGTGCTGGAACGCACCGGCAACGGCGGCGGCAATGGCCAGCCGACGCTGGGCAAGCGCATCCAGTCGTCGACCAACCGCATGCAGCGCATGATCAGCCAGGTGCTGGACATGAGCCGCATCGACAGCGGCATGGGGCTGGGCGTCTCGCTCGTGCCAGTCGACCTGAAAGAACTGCTGATCGATCTGATGGACGAGGCGCGCATGGCGTACCCGTCGATTCCGCTCGACCTGATCTGCGACGACGAGGCCACCGTCAAAGCCGACAGCGGCCGCCTCGGCCAGGTGCTGTCGAACCTGATGAGCAATGCGCGCCACCACGGCGAGCCGGGAACGGCCGTGACCGTGTGCCTGCGCGCGGGCGGCGACTACGCTTCGGTCGAGGTCGCCAACGCCGGCCAGGCGATCGCGCCCGAGACGGTGGCCACGCTGTTCAACCCGTTCAAGCGCGCGTCGCTGAACAATCCGCGCAACCGCACCGGCATGGGCCTGGGCCTGTACATCGCGCAGCAGATCGTGCGCGAGCATCAGGGCGAGCTGGCATACCGCTATGCGGATGGGCGGGTGATCTTTACGCTGCGTTTGCCGTTGCTGGTCGGGTAATCACGGCGCCGGGGCGATCGGCACGTCGGTCACGTCGTGAGGCGGATAGTTGAAGTACCCGTTGCCGACCCAATCGTTATCGGTCACGAAGAAGGCGCTGAACGGGATCTCCACGGTGCCGATCGCCGGCGGCTTGAGCGTGGAGTAGATGGTTCCCTTGAGCGCCACGGCGCGCGTCGCCGGGCCGAACCCCATTGAACGCACCTGGCCGGTGATATTGGACACCGACAGTTCGCCATAGGGCGGCGCGATGGCCTGGGTGATCTCGCCCTTGCCATGCACGCTGCCGTCTTCGCCATCGATCATCAGCGCCATCGTCAGGATGGGGGCGCCGGCCATGCCCCGGTTGCCGGCAGTCAGTGTGACCACACTTACGGACTCAAACGTATTCGCCATCATGTTCTCCTTGATCTGGGTTGGTCTGCGGTGGATGCCCCCGGCTTGCTTGCGCCGCTCGGGTAATGGCCACTGTATGCAGACCCGACCGCGATGACCTTCCGGTTTCCTTCCGGCCGCTACGCGCTGGCGTTCAGCAGGGGCAAGCGCGCATAATTCCCTTATGCAAGCGCCAAGCCCGTGGTAATCTAACAACACCATCCCCTCACCCCTGCTGCATGACGCTTATCAAGTTCATCGAAATCATGGCGATTCTGGTCGGTGCATTTTCCGGCTTCATCGAAGCGCGGCGCAAGCGCATGGACCTCGTCGGGGTATTCACCGTGGCGTTCATCACGGCATTCGGCGGCGGCACGCTGCGCGACATCCTGCTCGACAAGCGGCCGCTGTTCTGGGTCACGCACCAGGAATATGCCATCGCGATTTTCGTTCTCGCCCTGGTCGCCTCCCCACTGATCCGCACGCTGCGCCAGATCGTCTCGGAACGCCTGATCGTCATCGCCGATGCAGTGGGGCTGGGCCTGTTTTCAATTGCCGGCGTGTCGGCTGCGCTGGCGGCGGACATGCCGATCTTCATCGCGTCGATGATGGGCGTGATCACGGGGATTTTCGGGGGCGTGCTGCGCGACATCGTCTGCAACGAAGTGCCGATGGTGTTCCGGGACGGCAAACCGTATGCGATCTGCGCATTCATCGGCAACTGGCTGTTCCTGCTCATGGGCAAGTACGGCGTGCCGGCGGACTTTGCGCTGTGGTCGAGCTGCCTGTTCATCAGCGGCCTGCGGCTGCTGACGTGGAAGTTCGATATGCGGATGGGGCGGTAGCGAGGCACCGCCCCGGCGGGTTGTATCGTTCGTTACACCGCGTCGGCGCCGGTCTCGCCGGTACGGATGCGGATGACCTGCTCGATGTTCTGCACGAAGATCTTGCCGTCGCCGATCTTGCCGGTGCGCGCCGCCTTGATGATGGCGTCGACGACGCTGTCGGCCATCGGATCGTCCACCACCACTTCGATCTTCACCTTCGGCAAAAAGTCCACGACGTATTCGGCGCCGCGATACAGCTCGGTATGCCCCTTCTGGCGGCCAAAGCCTTTCACTTCAGTGACGGTCAGGCCAGTGACGTTCACTTCGGCCAGCGCTTCGCGCACTTCGTCGAGCTTGAACGGTTTGATCACGCAGGTAATCTGTTTCATGGTGTTGGTCCTTTCGTTAGTCGGGGATGGTCGCCAGGTCGTCGAGCCAGACGGTGGCCTCGGAGTCGGACGGTGCGCGCCAGTCGCCGCGGGGCGAGAGCGAGCCGCCGTTGCCGACCTTCGGTCCGTTCGGCACGCACGAGCGCTTGAACTGGCTGGTCTTGAAGAAACGGTACAAAAAGATCGACAGGTTGCGCTTGATGGCCCCTAGATCATATTGGTTGCGCGCGCCGGTATCGTCCGGCCAGCGGCCCGCCGCGCTGTCGTGCCACGCCGAATACGCCATGAACGCGACCTTGCTCGGCTTGAAGCCGTAGCGCAGCGTGTAGAACAAATTGAAGTCTTGCAGCTCGTAGGGGCCGATGCGCTCCTGCGTGCTTTGCGCGGGTTTCGCGTCCGGGTTGCTGTCACTTGACCCGCCCGGCACCAGCTCGGGGCTGATCTCGGTGTCGAGGATATCGATCAGCACCTGCGACTGGCCTTCGGCCACCACCGTGCCGGTTTCGGCGACCCAGCGCACGAGGTACGAGATCAGCGTCTTGGGCACGCTGGCGTTGACGTTGTAGTGCGACATATGGTCGCCCACGCCGTAGGTGCACCAGCCCAGTGCCAGCTCGGACAAGTCGCCCGTGCCGATCACGATCCCGTTGTGGAAGTTCGCCAGGCGGAACAGGTGGTTGGTGCGCTCGCCGGCCTGCACGTTTTCGAACGTGATGTCGTAATCGAGCTTGCCCGCGCTGTACGGGTGGCCCAGGTCCTTTAGCATCTGGATGCAGCTCGGCCGGATATCGATCTCCTGCGCGCTGCAGCCCACCGCCGCCATCAGGTCGCGCGCCTGTTTCAAGGTGCGCTCGCTGGTGGCGAAGCCCGGCATCGTGTAGGCCAGGATGTTCGTGCGCGGCAGTCCCAGGCGGTCCATCACCTTCGCGCACACGAGCAGCGCGTGGGTGGAATCCAGGCCGCCGGACACGCCGATGACCACCTTCTGGATGCCGCTCGAGGCCAGCCGCTGGATCAGGGCCTGCACCTGGATGTTGTAGACCTCGGTACAGCGCTCGTCGCGCCGGGCGCGGTCTGCCGGCACGTACGGGAAGCGCTCGATCGTGCGCGCCAGCGGCAAGGTGCGCTCGAGCGGCAGCGCGAGCTCGAAGCGCACGACGCGAAATGCCGCCACCTCGGCGGCATGGCGCTGCGCCGTTTGCGCGAAGGTGGTCGCCTTCATGCGTTCAGTGGACAAGCGGTCGAGATCGACGTCGGCAAAGATGATGTGCGACTCGTCACTGAAGCGCTCGGATTCGGCCAGCAGCTCGCCTTTTTCATAGATGAGCGATTGACCGTCCCAGGCCATGTCGGTAGTCGATTCGCCCCGCCCGGCCGACGTGTACAGGTAGGCCGCCATGCAGCGTGCCGATTGCTGCGCGACCAGTTGGTGGCGGTAACCGCTCTTGCCGACGACGACGTTCGACGCCGACAGGTTGACCAGCACCGTCGCGCCAGCCAGCGCCGCGAACGACGACGGCGGCACCGGCACCCAGACGTCTTCGCAGATCTCGAGGTGAAAGCGCAACAGCGGCAGGTTGGCGACCTCGAACAGCAGGTTCACGCCGAACGGCACGGTCTCGCCGAACAGGTCGATCTGGTCGACCGGCGCGCAATCGGCGGGCGTGAACTGCCGGGATTCGTAAAACTCGCCATAATTAGGCAAATAGCTTTTCGGCACCACGCCCAGCACGCGGCCGTTGGCGATGGCGACGGCGCAGTTGAACAGCATGTGATTCACGCGCAGCGGCATGCCGACGACGATGGCCAGCGGCAGGCTGCGCGAGGCCGCGATGATGTTCTGCAAGCCGTCGAGGCAGGCATCGAGCAATGCGCGCTGGTGGAACAGGTCGTCGCAGGTGTAGGCCGACAGTCCCAGTTCGGGGAACGCGACCAGCGCCGCGCCCTGGTCGGCGGCTTGCCGGGCCAGCGTGATGGTCTGCTCGACGTTGTAGGCAGGATCGGCCACGCGGATGCGCGGAATGGCGACCGCGACGCGTGCGAAATGGTGCGAATAGAGATTGAAGAATCGGCTGTTCATGAATGGGTCTCTCGCAGTGCCGACGCGGCGATTCGCTGCCTGTCGCCACTTACTTCATAGAATTGGAAGCAATGTTGAAAGCAATGTCAGATTATCGCACGCATATCGTCTCGAGCCTGTCCGAAGTCGGGCAAGGCCCATGGGACGCGCTAGTGGCGGCCCAGGCCGCGCCGACGCCGTTTCTCTCGTACGCGTTCCTGCACGCGCTGCACGCATCGGGCAGCGCCTCACCCGAGAGCGGCTGGCAGCCGCAATACTTGCTGCTGTACGACGCGTTTGACGCGCTGGTGGCCGCCCTGCCCCTGTACGTCAAGGGGCACTCGTATGGCGAGTACGTGTTCGACTGGGCCTGGGCCGACGCCTACGCACGCAATGGGCTCGACTATTACCCGAAGCTGCTCTCGGCGATTCCGTTCACGCCGGTGGCCGGTTCGCGCCTGCTGGCGGTCGACGCCGCCGCGCGCGCCGCGCTGATCGCCGTGCTCACGGCCACGCAATCGGCCACCGAAGTGTCGTCGACCCACATCCTGTTCCCGCCAGAGGACGAGGCCCAAGCGCTGAAGGATGCCGGCTTCCTGCTGCGCAGCGGCGTGCAGTTTCACTGGCTGAACCGGGGCTATGCGAGCTTCGATGAGTTCCTGGCCACGCTCGAACCGAAGAAACGCAAGAATATCCGCGCCGAGCGGCGCAAGGTGGTCGACGCCGGCGTGACCATGCGCCGCGTGCGCGGCACTGAAGCCACGCGCGAGGACTGGGTGCTGTTCAACCGCTGCTACCGCAACACGTATCAAGAGCACCACTCGACGCCGTACCTGAACCTGGACTTTTTCCTGCGCATCGGCGCGACGATGCCCGAGAATATCCTGCTCGTGATCGCCGAGGTCGAGGGCCGGGCAATTGCCGCCTCGCTCGTTATCCACGACGCCGACACGCTGTACGGGCGCTACTGGGGCGCGCTCGAACATGTGCCCTGCCTGCACTTCGAGGCGGCCTATTACCAGCCGCTGGAATTTTGCATCGAACAGGGCATTGCCACGTTCGAAGGCGGCGCGCAGGGCGAGCACAAGATGGCGCGCGGCTTCCTGCCCACCAAGACCTGGTCGGCGCACTGGCTGGCGCATCCGTCGTTTGCGAACGCGGTGGAGAATTTCCTGGAGCGCGAGGCAGGCGGGATCGACGATTATCTGGATGAACTGAACGAACGTAGTCCGTTCCGACAGCGCGCCGGGTAGGTGCACTGCAAAACCACGTATAGTTGACGCTTCAATATTACTCACTTGCGAGGACCGCCCATGGCAATCGAGTCATCCACCGTCATCATCGATGGCGCCGAGGTACAGATCACCATCGAGACAGCGCCTCTGGGCGACGTGACGCGCACGGTGCTCGTCCCGACCATCCAGCCAGGGCGGCAGGACCAGAACGGCAATGACGTCGCCGATATTCCCTTGTTGAACCTGCCAAGCGGCGCCGCAGCGCTCACGGCGCACCTGCCCATTGGGTACGGCGTGCGCATGGCGGGGCCGCAGGCGCCGCAGACAGCCCTGCGCACGCTGGACATGCTGGATGCGCAGATCAGGGCCCATGTCCCCGCAGCGGGCCAGGCCGCGATGATCGACGCACTCTCTGCCCAGTCCTACTGGGATTTCAATTCGGTGTTCCTGCTCTCGACGGTGTCCCCGACGACAGCCACGAACGTCGCACCGGGCGCGGTCATGGGGCTCACCAGCCGCCCCGGCACGTCGCTGAGTGCGGTCCTGATCGATACCAACGGTCAGGGCGACGCCGCGCACCTTGCCCTGAGTGGCTTCAATCTCACCCTTATCACCGGGGCCGGAACGTTCGACCAGGTGCCCGGGCAGGCCAACATCATCGCGGACGGCGCCAGCCAGACCTTCATTCTCGACGGTGGCCAAGACCGGGTCAGCGCCGGCGGTGGCAACGACCGGATCATCGTGGGTGAAAGCATCCAGGATACGATCGGGCACATCTCGTTCAACATCATGGACGGCGGCGCGGGCTACGACACCCTGCAGCTCAAGCGCGCCAGCCGTGACGACTACGCGTTCTTTGCCTACGACACGCAGGACGGCAATGCCAGCTTCGGCATGCGCCCAGGCAACCTTCTCAATATGAGTTACCAGGCAAACAATATCGAAGCCTTCCACTTTGCCGAGGCAGGCGCCGACACGGGCGAGCGCGGCAGCGTCACGCGGCTCTATGAAACCCTGCTGGAGCGCTCGCCCGACGCCGGCAGCCTCGATTACTGGATGCGCACGCTGGCCGGCGCCGCCTCACTTGAAGACGTGACGCAATCGATCCTGGCATCATCCGAACTGGCCGGCGACGTACCGCAGGCAAACGGCGCATATGTCACGTGGCTGTACGGCCAGGTGCTGGGCCGCGCCGCCGACGCTGGCGGCCTGGCCTACTGGATGGCGACCCTGGCCAGCGGCGACATCAGCCGCGCCGGCCTGGCGCTGGCGCTGGTCGATTCGGACGAAAAGCTGGCAATGGACGCGTCGAACGAGATCGCGTTCGGCGCCACCGACGTGGGCGTGATCATGCGCATGTACGATGCACTGTATGACCGCAGTCCGGACCTGGACGGCCTGAATTACTGGATCGGTGTCTCGGAAGCGGGCACGTCGCTGGCGAACATCGCCGACAGCTTTGTCGACGCCACCGAATCGACTGACCGGCTCGATGATCCGACGTTTGTCGCGCAGTTGTACCGGACAGCGCTCGAGCGCGAAGCGACGGCGACCGAACTGGCGGACTGGGGCGGGCTGCTTGCGCAAGGGTATGTCGATCGCGGCGACGTGTTGCTGGCGCTGACCGAATCGGCCGAGATGGTGGCGCTGGTTGGCGTGATGAGCACGACGTTTGAACTGGCTTGATGCTCACGGCGCGCTAAGATAAAAAAAAGGCTGGTTCGCCCAACGGCGCCAGCCTTTTATTGAACCGCCATCAAGCAGCGGTGCGTGCTGCTTAGTTCCAGCCGCCGGCGTTCAGGCGGTAGTCGACCTTCGATGGCTTGATAGCTTCGGCCTGCTTGCGCAGGACATACTTGGCGCGGCTGCCGGCAGCGGCGACCAGTGCATGGACAATCTTTTTCACGTGCGGCTCCTTCGGTTTGCAATACAACCGTTATATAGGCGCCTCAGGGTGTTTTCCAATTCTGAGTGGCAATATCAGACATCAGCTTCGTGAATGTTAGTCGAGCTGCCTCTCTAGCCAGGCCCGTATCCCGTCGAGCGAGCGGAATTCGGACACCGAGCGGCAGGCAATGTTCGGGTTGCGCGACTGCAACATGCGCGACAATGCGGCGCCCGGCCCCAGTTCGAG
>Ga0265797_10007644_pt1 | contig 14667 bp, 9 predicted proteins | sample P2T30metagenome_FD_192433 | JGI IMG/M metagenome (GOLD analysis project Ga0265797, IMG submission 192433) | Plant litter microbial communities from East Loma Ridge, Irvine, California - P2 T30 | ecosystem: Environmental > Terrestrial > Plant litter > Unclassified | place: USA: California... | reverse complement strand
TGACAACCTCACTTGCCATTGCAATATGTCGTATACAAAAGTCCTGACTATTAGATACACATCCACACTCAGATTGTTCTCACACCTCCTCAAGCTCAGCAACATCATTGCTCCGCCTCCGATACAACCCTTCTTCCTCTTTCCTCGGCGCAAAAGCCGGACTCTCGCCCTCCTCCATCTGCGCCGCTTCGTCTCGTTTCCTATTCACATCCAGTCCCGTGGCACGGATGAACAGCGAGAGCGAGTTACGTTTCTTGTTGCGTGGAGATACATTTTCAGGCTCGGCCTGCGCAAAATCCCTGTGGGTCTTAGCCAAAGGCGAAGTAGGAGATGTGGTAGCCGCAGACTGAGCACGAGAATGGGTGCTGCTGGCTGGTGCGAAATACGAAGATCTCGTGGGCGACTGCTGTTTCTTGGGATCCGACAGGGAGATCGATGCACCGGGGCTCTCTGACGGAGAAGTGGGGTTGACGATGTGGTATTTCTTCTCAACCATGTGTTCCGGGATTTCGAGGTCAGAAGGCGCCCAGTAGTGAGCTGGCCTATATCGCGACAAAGGATAGGCGGGTTTCAAAGCGGCGGCGTCAACGAGGCCGCCGAGCACGTTAGCGGGTATCTGCTTCTCTTCGTCTTCGTCTTCTTCCGCGATGGGATTGATGGGCTCGGGTGACTGCACTAGATCGAACCGCTGTCCTTTGACGATTTCACCTTTGCCGTAGGGAGCATCTCGAGACCATTTGAGGCCATGGAAATCCTGGGTACCGCTGCTTGTGCCACTGCTCGGCGAGATAGGGTCCGTCGATGAGGAAGAAGGGTATCTCTCTTCTGGTGCTTGCTTTTGGGCCGGGGAAGTATTACTGCCATTGGAATACATACGCCACAAAGGGTTGGGTCGTGGCTTTGGGGCCGAGGGAGATACAGCAGTAGAGGAAGGTTCGTTGCTGTTGGATCGTGTGATCATGTTCCAGACTCCGCTGAGGACTCTGTTACCCGAAGAGAACCAGCTGCCTGCGGTGCCCGGGCGCGAGTCTGCATCGATTTTGACGCTTGCGTAGTGGTTGAGCCATTCCTGCGCCCACTGACCTTCGGGATAGTCAGCTTCTGAAGCTTCGGTGGCACGTCCAAACCAGGCCACTGCATCTGGGAGTGTTGACTTGTCATCGCGATCGTAGTAACTGATGGCGATGTAAAAGCAACAACGGGCCGCGAGTGGAAGACTTGCGTTGCGCTCGTTGGCATATTCCAGCGCTGCTTGGGCGAGCTCTCGTGCCCTGATCCGATCAGAAGGTGTGAGGTCAGACGTCTTCAAGATTTGGATGACTGGTAGAAGTTTGAGTTTTATCCCAATTGACAACAAGGCATCGCTGGTCGTGACAGCATGACGACTCCTTGGAGATCTGGTGTTTTCTTGCTCGCCGTTACTTTCTGTGGAGTCGGTAAGAGCGATCCTGTGCTTGCTCTTCACGGCTTTTTGTTTCACGGATCCGGCTGATGAGTTGGATTGTGCAGAAGTGGTGATTGGGCTCCTCGAGGTGTCGGAAAGAACAATTCTTTTCAAGGCTTTCTCTGTCTCATATGACCTTTCGAATCCCACAGATGAATTGGACGCGCCAGATCTGGCGACCGAAGAAGGCGCAGAGTCGGACAAGAGATTCCTGCGTGTCCTCACAACTTCCTGTCTTTGACCAAATGCCGCCGACGATCGAGTCGAGTCAGATCTGGCGACCGAAGATGGCGCAGAGCCGGACAAGAGATTCCTGCGTGTTCTCACAACTTCTTGTCTCTGGCCAAATGCCGCCGACGAGTGAGTCGAGTCAGTATTCGTGACTGGGCTGATATTCGCGTCTCCATCGAATGAGTTGTAATTATTGACATAGTTGTCGTGGCCATCGTTCCCGTCTGGCCATGTCGTTGCTTCTTGTAATTTGATCAAATCCGACTTGGTTTGGAGATATAGTTGACCATAGTTTTCGAGGTCCTCGCTCCTGCTACGGCTGATAGAATCGAAGTGCTTCACCAATTGCGGTGCCAATCTTTCCAGCTCTTGGCGAAAGGCCGGACTTGTTAGTTGTTCGTCCGTCGGTTCGTGTCCCGTGGTGGTAGACCCTGTGTCGATTGACAACATGATGTGCTTTGGAAGTCTTGACGCTCGGGTTCCAGTGATAGGATGGCATGTATGATTTACCGGCCGCAGTATGGAATGCATGTTCAACGGTAATAGAGCAGGGTGCTGGAAGGAAATGTTCTTTGTCTGGAAGTGTACAGGAAGACGGATGCGGCGACATTGTCAAGGATGGACAAAGGGGGATGAAGGAAATATACGAGTTACCGTAGGTGAGTAAGTGAGCTTCGCCCAGCGGGACAATGAAAGTGTTTCTGCTGTGTTTGCTGGTGTACGCTGGTGGATATGTATGCATGGCGCCGAGAGTCAGGGATATGTGTAGGTGCATGGTGCAGCGCAGACAGCAGTACTTGCCAGACATGCAGAACGGGCTTGTCCCTCTGATGACATTGCATTGGAGGCACCTCAGCTTGGTCAACACGATGATGATAGCTGTGTGTGTTTGGCATTGCAACACGCAGGTCGCTGATGGAAGAAGGTTGACGTTCATGTTGGGCTTCGCTTCGAGCTGCCAGGAAGCGCGTTCAGACGAGACGCTGCCCAGGCGTGTATATTGGCCATTGCCAACTTCACTTCCTCCATCTGCCCAAGCACGCCCCGACACTGCCCATACCACCAACAGTAATGAGAAGGTAGCACACCTCAACATGGCCACAGGTAAGAACTAAATACAACTCTCCTACCGCGACACCAGCATTCCTTCTCTATGCCCCTCCAACCAACCACACCCCGCCATCCGCCCGCGATCATCACCACCACACATGCACAAACAAACTTTCGTCGCATGACTCAAATTTCCTAAAACGTCCCTCCAGACCAACAACGCCGTCCTCACACCCCACCTCCCAACCCGAACAATGTGACAACCGCTCTAGATCCCTCCGACATCCCGGACATAGGATCAAACACCCCGCCACCACTCCCCGGACGACCACCCAACGCACGCATGTTCACGACCGGCGCCCCGCCGCGCGCAGGCGCAGGCGCATTCGATGTCGCCGACGCCTACAGACGCCTGCTGGCCGAAGACCCCGATCTTACCATGCCCGTAGCCGCCATCGAGGCTCTGATCCTCGGCCTCGCGGACACGCCGGCTTCGACTGTCAGCGAAACGCTGGACCTGGTCTCTGAATTGACCGCCAGCCTGAAGCGCAGCGTCGCCAACCCCATCTCCTTGTCCGCCGGCACCGACCTGTTCCAGCAGTACCTGATCAGCATTTTCCAGCGGCCCTCGGCACACGGCGACTTCGACCAAGTGCGCTCGCACCTTGTGCAGAACGGAAGGCTGTTCGTGGAGAGGGCCAAAGCCGCCCGCGAGACCATCGCCGCGTTCGGCAAGCACTTCATCAGAGACGGCAACGTCGTGCTCACAAACGGAGGATCAAGAGTCGTGGGCTCGCTGCTGCGCAGTGCCGCCGAGTCGAGCAATGCCAGTGGAAGAGGCAGCATCCGCTTCAAGGTCATCTACGTGGTATCGGGCGACGATGCGGAAGCACAAGAGAACATCGCAGCGCTGCGCGAACGCGACATCCCCGTGGCTACGATCCCACCAACAGCGATCGCATACTGCATGGACAGCGTGACACAGTGCTTCGTGGGAGCCGAAGGTGTCGTCGAGAACGGCGGCATCGTCAGCCGCATGGGCACGTACCAGATGGGTATGCTCGCGAAAGCGACCGGCAAGCCTTTCTACGTCGTCTCAGAGAGCCACAAGTTCGTGCGCCTATACCCTCTCGGACAGCGCGATCTGGGCATCGAGCAGAACGTGGTGGACTTCCGCACAGCCAAGGGCCAGGAGAGCGAGAGCGGAAGCCCGCCTCCTGGTGACGAGGGCGTAGCAGACATGGAGAGCAGCAGCGCGAAAGCAGGCAGTGCACCGGTCTCGCGTGTCCAAGATGCCGTGGATTACACGCCGCCGAATCTCATCTCTGGCATCATCACCGAGTCGGGCGTGCTTCTACCTAGTGCTGTGAGTGAAGAGCTCATCAAAATCTGGTTCTGAGGAATGACAGAGGACGTTCATAGACCTGAACGATTCACGATTTGTACGAGGCGGAGAGCGAGGCGACTAGCTCTCTACAATTCGACATGGCATCTAGCTTCTATTCCCATGGGCTACCAACATGCACCTCCATACGCCAGCACGCGTCGTCCGAGGTAGCGCGTACCTACCTGACATACATGTTGCACGGCACTATAGGCGTCGGCAGCCGTCAGAGCCAAAAAGAATCGACCACACTGCGACTGATCGTATGATGTGTCTGGCGCACGCAAAGAATAGGTTAGCTTAGAGTCAGCACCATGATCAATAAGAGACTACACGATGAATAATCCAAACATTGATTTCCTCCACACAAACTGTGTAGTCGAGGGAGTATGATCAGAATTTCTGGCCCATGTGTATCGTATTGGTCGTCAGAAGAATTAGCACGGCTGGCAATGGCCGACAAAATGTTACGATCACGATTCAGCACGTTTTTCAAAGCACCTGAAGCTTATATCACGAAGAAACACTCATGATCCCAATGACCAGCGTGATGATACCATCTACACCTAGCCTTCGAAATGAGCATACCTCCTTCGAGACGCGCTGGCCTCGCCCAAGCAAGCTACTACCACAAACCCCTCAAAGCGATGTGTGACCGATGTTTCTTCGTCACAACTAGCAAAAACCGAAAGTGGCCGATCCTTTTGTGTTTGTGAACGCCTCTCCTCTCCATAATCGTTACTCCCGTTAATTCTCATACAGAGCGTTATCGTAAAACCGTTTCGACGACGGCGCTTTCTTCTAACCTATCTTGTCACTCGTCGTTCAGCGCCTGCAGTTTCCGTTGGTTCTCCTGCAGCATTTGCAGCATCTTGTCCGCTTCGGCTTGCAGTGCGGCGCGTCTGGCGTCCTTGTCGCTGGCTCGCGCACTTTCACTCGAAGGTGCGTGATTTTGTGCTGGGAGTGAAGGATCGATGTTGGCGTCGCTTGTAGAGCTGACGTTCTGGGCGTGTGCGTAAGGTTCAGACGATTGATCGTCAGCAGCGGCGGAGAAAGATCGTTTTCGCGGGTTGGCAGGCGAAGGTTGTAAGTCGCCACCAGTCGTTGGTTTTCGCGCGCGGAAAGTGTCGGTGAAATCGACTGGGATAGGGCCACCACCGAGGCGAATGTTTTGCTTGTCGTCTGGGTTGTGGGAGAAAGGTGGACTGGGAGCCTCGGTGAGAGGAGGGATCGAACGACGCTCTTCTTCTGCGGTCTCGGCGGTGTAAACGCTACTATGATCGTCGGCCATCAAGTTGTTGGGCACCACGCGTTTCCGGCGTTTGATCTCGGCCTTTTTCATCTGTACAGGGCGATGGTGGCCGTGCAACTTGTGATAAAGACCTGGAATTCGGCGTTAGTTTTGCTGCGAAACGCACGATACCACTAAGATATACATACCACAAGCGTTGCAGATGGTGTTTCCTGCTTCGTCCCTTCTCCACAAAGGTGTGATCGTCGTGCCACAGTTCTGACACGCGATCATGACACTTTGTTGTACGCCCGCCTGTCCAGAACTTTCTCCCTGCGCTTGCTGACCAGGAGCATGGCTAGCTTGCCGAAGCGCAACCTGTGCTGTCTTGGATATACGGTTGTTGTATGCCGGGCATCCACTGCATCCATCGTGGCCACCTGTTCCGTTGCAACGTCCACCTCCAGGGCAAGTTCCATTAGAAGTCTGGTCTGCTGAGACGTAGGTTGCGCCGCCCTGAATCGCGTTCGGTGATGTCGCTCTGTCTTGTGGCTGGCTGTCTGCCGAGTATGCGTTTGCTGCCGCGCCTCGTTTTAGGCCGACGGGGCGCATCTGATTGCGCGCTTTGTAGTAGAGACCACAGGCATTGCAGATAACAGCGCCGGTGGGAGAGCGTCTCCATAAGGGTGTCTTGGTAGTTCCGCAATTGCTGGCAAAGTTAGTGACTGTGGTTTCGAGAAGGCATGTGTTGGCGCATACCTGCATATCTGCCCGTTGTTAGCAGGAGAAGGTTGGGCAGCCCTCTGTTGCTGCTGTGGTAATGGTGTGAACTGGGCTGTAGGTGGGTAGGGACTGGGCGATTGCTGCTGCTGTTGCTGTTGCGATTCACGCGGGCTTTGGTCTGGGTGGAGCTGTGTCTGGCCCTCGCTCAAAATCTGGCTGAGCGATTGAGGCGTGGGTTGAGTGCTCGCGTCTGGTTTAGGCGTTTCTTGGGCAGGAACGCCTTGTGACTGGAAGCTTTGTAGTTGCCTGGCGATCTCGAGATCCTGCTGCGAGGGCTCGCGGTTCAGGACAGCGGGCATGTTGGCAGGCGGAGCGGACGAGGGCGCGGGCGTGGGAGTGGGCGAGTGCTCTGCGACGCGAGACATGTTGGCGGTGGTGTTGGGTGCTTTGGGTGGTTGTTATTGGCGCATGGAGGAGGTGTGCTGGTGCCGGTCCTGTTGCTCGCGGTGACAGAGGAGAGAGTGCCGGGTGTTTGGGAGGGCGAGTTGTCGCAGGCGGCGGGAGAGCAAATGAAATCAGGCGGCGCGATGGTAACGGCGGTTAACTCGGCGAGGGGAGTGTTCACAGAGATCGCGGTGGGTCGGTGTTTCGTTATCAGATGCGATGCACGCGATTACGGAATGGAAAGAAATGAGAAGATGCCTAGATTGCACGCGAGCACGAGAGCGACGTGAGCCTCTATGGTATAGCAGGCAGCTAACAAGACGCCGTTGCTCCTTCCTCAGGCTACTTGGCAATGCGATGAAAGTGAAGGCAGGCACGGCCAGGCCAGGCAAAGTGACGACGCGGTCGCGAAAGCGGTAAGATCTAACCTGCGCTTTTGGTCATATTACCTCGCTTCTCATTCGCTGCAGTGCTGATTCTGCAGCTCGCTTCGCGCGGCACGGGCCTAGCGCGTCTAGTGTGCCACTGGCTCGGCTGCTCCGAGGCCTGTTCTCGTGCTTATCAGATCAAAGGAGAGAGGTGAAGTCGCCAAAGGATCTATCTGTCTGTGGGGAGGTGTGGCACCATCTTGCCAGCCCTAGCACATCATTTGTGCTTCGGAGATCGATCAGAATCGCCTACGAGATACCGTTGGAGCCCACTGCGTACCGTACCTTCTTCAGCCTTCAAACCGTACGCAAAGTGATGCACAACACCAAACACGACGCTGCACACTACGGTACACAACTGAACATACGAAATAATAACATTTAGCGGTGAGCTTAATCTATCTAACTCTAACCAGGTATATACTGCTTTTTAATCGCAGGCGCTTCTATACCAAATAATCCCTCCGAAGCGACTTTATGTACTCATACAAAAAACAAAACGTTGTCGTTACTGTCTTCCGGTTCCTTTTTCCCAACCGTTCCTGCTCGATTTCAAGAAAGAGCTTCACATGGAAAGAAATCAAACTTTTTGGGTTTTTCACACTATACTGACAAACATCACCGCCTAGAGGCGGAACGTAAATTAAAAAGAAAGACGTGCAATAACAAAGAAAAAAGAATCAGAAAGGGCGCCGTCTCGCTATGCATTTGGTGGCGGAAGAGCGTGGAGTGCTTTTCCGCCGTCATCTTCGTCAGAACCCGCCTAGGGTGCCATGACGAGGGCGAGGAGGGCCATGCGGACAAACATGCCGTAGCGCATCTGCGATTTTAGTCAGTATGATTGTTTTCACAAATAATATCATATAGTGACTTACCTGTCTGAAGTAAGCGGCCCTAGGGTCATCGTCAACCTCCTTGCTGAGCTCGGCGTTGCGAGGCAGAGGGTGCATGACGATCATGCTCTCCTTGGCCTGCTTGAGGGTCTTGCCGTCGACGACGAAGGCGTCCTTGACCTCCTCGTAGAGAGCCTGGTCCTCGAAGCGCTCTTTCTGCACGCGAGTGCAGTAAAGCACATCGGTCTTGGCGAGCATCTCGGGGGTGAGAGTGTCGGACTCGACGAGCAATTGGCCGCGAGACTGGAGGGCTGAGCGAACCTTGGAGGGGATCGCGAGAGCAGCGGGCGAGGCGAGCTGGATCTGGACGTTGTAGTGGCGCAGGAGCTCGCAGAGGGAGTGGACGGTGCGGCCGTACTTGAGGTCACCGGTGAAGGTGATGGTGAGACCGTTGACAGTACCAAGCTCCTCACGAATGGTGAAAAGGTCGAGGAAAGCCTGAGTGGGGTGCTCACGCGAACCGTTGCCAGCGTTGATGATAGAGCCATCAGATGCCTTGGCAGCGATTTCGGCGCTCTCGTTGTCGGGGTGGCGGAGAACAATAGCGTCGGTGTACTGGTCAAGAGTGCGAACGGTATCGTCAAGGTCCTCACCCTTCTTGGTGCTGGAGTGCGACTCGTTGACAATGATGGTCTCACCGCCAAGACGCTTCATGGCAGCATCGAAGGAGCATGAAGTGCGAGTGGAAGGCTCGAAGAACAGCATACCAAGGACACGGCCCTTGAGGATGTCGAGGCAGCCCTCACGCTCAACGCCAAGACGCATCTCGGCAGCGACGGTGAAGAGCAGGTGAAGGTCGTCCCTGGTGAATTGCTTCACCGAGACGATGTCCTTGTTCTTGAAGGGCGACTTGACGAGCATCTCCTTCAGGGAGGGCAGATCCTCAGGCTGGGGTGCACCAGCAGAGACATCGGTCACCTCAGCGAAGGTCTGGCAATCGTACTTACCAATGGCCAGGTCGTAGTTGCGAGCGATACCCTCGATGAGGATCTTGGCGTTCTTGACGTTGGTGACGAGAGGAGTCTGGTAGTCAACAGCCATACGTCTGGTGCGGTAACCCTTGGACATGTAGTTCGCGGGACGTCTGAACCTGTTGGCGGAAGGCAAGTTGATGTAAAGATCAATCAAGTTGTTGGCCAGAGCGTGGGTCAGAGAGAACTCGTTCCTCTGCTGGTCGTCCTGGAGAGCCTCCAGGAACTGCACCTCGATGTTGTTCTCGGTCAGGAAGTCAGCAGTACCGGCGGTGGCAAAGATCTTGTAGCCGAGCTTGTAGAGAGTCTTGACAGACGGCAACATCTCGATCTTGTCCTTGTAAGAACCGATGGAGAAGAGCACGTTCTTCTTGGGCAGCTTGAAGCCAGTCGCAATGAGACCCTTGAGGTAAGCCTCGTACTTGTCCTTGCCGAAGCAAGCAACCTCACCGGTAGAGGCCATCTCGACACCCATGACAGGGTCGGCACCAGAGAGACGCGAGAACGAGAATTGAGGAACCTTGACACCGACGTAGTCGGCAGGGATGTTGAGCTTGGGGTAAGGCTGAATCGGGATTCCGGCCATGGCCTTGGTTGCCATCTCAATAAGATCGCAGCCCATGACCTTGGACACGAAGGGAGTAGAACGGGATGCGCGGACATTGCACTCAATGACCTTGATGTCGTTGTCCTTGGCAATGAACTGGATGTTGTAGGGACCAGTAATGTTGAGAGCGTCACCGATCTTGCGAGTAGCCTCCTCGATTCTGCGGATGGTCTCAGGGTCAAGATCCTGAGGAGGAAGGATGAGAGTGGCGTCACCAGAGTGGACACCAGCATTCTCGACGTGCTCAGAGATGAAGTGACCGACCATAGTACCGCCACGAGCGACAGCGTCCATCTCGATCTCCTTGGCACCCTCAATGTACTTGGTGATGACAACAGGGTGGTCCTTGGAGACCTCGACAGCCTGACCAAGGTAGAGAGCAAGATCGTGCTCGGAGTAGACAGTGTTCATGGCAGCTCCAGAAAGCACGTAAGAGGGACGAACCAGCACAGGGTACTTGACCCTGTTGCAGAAGCTCCTCGCCTCGTCCATGCTAGTGAGTTCCTTCCACTCGGGCTGATCGACGCCGAGGCGGTCAAGCATACTGGAAAAATTGTTAGTAAATGTTTGTGGTATTTTTTGGAGCGTGGAAAACGTGGGAAATACTGACCGACTGAACTTATAGCGATTCTCTGCAGTGTCAATCATCTCAGGGGAAGTACCCAGGATCTTGACGTTGGCTCTGAACAGCGGCAGAGCGATGTTGTTTGAGGTCTGACCACCCATGGAAAGGACAACACCGGATGAGCGCTCAAGCATGTAGATGTCGAGGACAGTCTCCAAGCTGATGTTCTCGAAGTAAAGACGGTCGGCTTCGTCGTAGTCGGTAGACACGGTTTCTGGGTTGTACTCGGGGTATGTTAGCGATTGAAATTATTTTTTTGAATGAGGGGGGTTGAACGGATCTCTCAGCGGACTGCAACTGCAGAACTTCGAGAGTGCGGTGGACAGATCCACTTCGTCGTGGGGGTGTGAACGGATCTCTCAATGGACTGCAATTGCAGGAAATTGAGAGTACGGTGGACAGATCCACTTCGTCGTATTTCGGGGAAGGAGGGAGAACTTACGTTAATCATGACAGTCTTGTGGCCGTTCTCACGAAGAGTGCGAATGGCACGAACAGAGCACCAATCGAATTCGACAGAGGAACCAATGCGGTAAACGCCAGATCCAAGAACCATAGTGCCCTTGTCGTTGAAGTCGAGATCGTGCTCGGCAGCGTTGTAGGTGACATAAAGGTAGTTGGTGTAGGCGGGGAACTCGGCAGCAACAGTGTCGATCTGCTTGACGAAAGGCATGATGTTGAACTCGAGTCTGGCGCGACGAACGTGGTTCTCGTTGCTGGACCAGAAAGTGGCGAGCTGCTTGTCGGAGAAACCGAGCTCCTTGGCGCGGCGGAACATGGCAGGGGAGATGTTGTCGACGGTGTAGGCGGACATGGTGTTTCTGAAGTCGCTGAGGGTCTTCAGCTTGGTCAGGAACCACTTGTCGATCTTGGTCAGCTCCCAGATCTTGTCAACAGTGTAGCCGTTGTGCATGGCGTTGGCGATAGCGAACATGCGCTGGTCGGACGGGGTCTGGAGCTCGGTGTCGAGGTCAAGCGACATGAGTGCCTCAGTCTCGCTGAAGCCAAGGTTGCTGGGGTCAACAGAGCGGATGGCCTTCTGGATGGCCTCCTCGAAGGTCCTGCCGATAGCCATGACCTCACCAACACTCTTCATGGAGGAACCGAGAAGAGTGGAGACACGAGTGAACTTCTTCAGATCCCAACGGGGGATCTTGACAACGACGTAGTCGAGGGAAGGTTCGAAGCAAGCGCAGGTGGACTTGGTCACAGAGTTCTTGATCTCGTTCAAGGGGATGTTGAGACCCAACTTGGCGGCAACGAAGGCCAAGGGGTAACCGGTGGCCTTGGAGGCAAGAGCAGAGGATCTCGAAAGACGTGCGTTGACCTCAATGATGCAGTACTCCCTGCTGACAGGGTTGAGTGCGTACTGGATGTTGCACTCTCCGACAACGCCGAGATGTCTGATGACTCTGACGGCAGTCGTGCGGAGCATGTTGTAGTCCTCGTCGGAGAGAGTCTGCGAAGGAGCAACCACAATGGAATCACCAGTGTGAATACCAAGAGGGTCGAAGTTCTCCATGTTGCACACAGTGATGCAGTTGTCCTGGCAATCACGAACAACCTCGTACTCGATCTCCTTCCAGCCCTTCATACTGCGCTCAACAAGAATCTGGGGGCTAGCAGCGAATGCCTTCTGGCAAAGCTCCATGTACTGATCCATGTTCTCGGCGAAACCACTGCCGAGACCACCAAGTGCGTAGGCAGCACGGATAATGACGGGGAAGCCAATCTCGTTGATGGCCTCCATGGCCTCTTCGTAGTTGTTGGCAGACTTGGACTTGGCGCAAGGAGCACCAATGGAGTCCATGCTCCTGGCGAAGAGCTCACGGTCCTCGGTAGTGATGATGGTGTCAATGGGAGTACCAAGCACCTGGACACCGAGGTCCTCGAACTCATCCTTGAGTTGGATACCGACCGAGAGCGCAGTCTGACCACCGAAAGTGCAGTAGATGGCGTCAGGGCGCTCCTGGATGATGACCTTGCGGACAAACTCTGCGTTGACAGGCAGGAAGTAGACCTTGTCTGCGAGACCCTTGGAGGTCTGGATGGTTGCGATGTTGGGGTTGATCAAGATTGTGTAGATGCCCTCCTCTTTCAGTGCCTTGATAGCCTGGCTACCAGAGTAATCGAACTCACCAGCCTGACCAATGGAGAGACCACCGCTGCCCAAAACCAGGACCTTCTTGACGTTGACCCTGGGCTTGAGTGCAGCGTTCTGCTCAGCATCACCGCCAGGGAACTTGACTGGCTGTTGCATCTTGCTGGGGTCCTTAATGACATCGGTGATTGTGGTGATGAAGGTATCGAACAGGAATTCGGTGTCGCGGGGACCAGGTGCGCTCTCGGGGTGGAACTGAACACTGAAGTAGGGGCGGTTGGCGTGTCTGATACCCTCGTTGCTGTGGTCGTTGGCATTGACGAAAAGCTCGTCCCAGCCCGAAGGGAGGGTCTCGGCGTTTACGGCGTAACCGTGGTTCTGGGAAGTGATGTAGCACTTTCCGGAGAGCACGTTGGTGCAAGGAATGTTGTGGCCGCGGTTACCGAACTTCATCTTGAGGGTCTCGGCGCCGGCGGCGCGAGCAAGAAGCTGGTGACCGAGACAGATACCGAAAATGGGTGTCCTGGCCTCGTCCATAGCGGCTTGAATGTGCTTGACGGTGTCCTTCATGATGGATGGATCACCGGGTCCGTTGGACAAGAAGAGACCATCGTAGTCCTTGCCTGCCAGGGAGGGGAAGTCGTAGTCCCATGGCACGACCTGCACCTCCACGCCGCGCTGAATGAGGCAGCGCAGCTGGTTGAACTTGAGACCGACATCAACACACAGAACACGCACGGGTCTACCTGACGGGTGCTTCAACGCAACCGACGGGCTTGGAGAATAGATTTTGGGTGTGGAGGTGGAGACTATGGTCCACAATCAGATTCAATGTTCTATGTAGGGAGGGCACATCAAGCTCACCGTCAGCCACCAAGTTCCTGATGTTCGGGTTGTACCAATCGATCTCCTCGAACACCGGGACTTGCTTGGTCGAGTTGCCGAAGTATCCGCTCAAAGTGCCAGGGACCGAGAGGCTGGACTGCTCGGTGGTAACTGCAGGGGTGGCGATTCCGTTGGGAGTCATGGCACCGCTGGGAGTCGCAAGGCCGTTGGCGTCAGCCACGTGGCGAGTGCCAGTCTGAATGAGCATGCGACCCAGCATGCTGCCTTCCTCTCTTATCCTCTTGGTCAAAGCACGGGTGTCCACGCCGCAGATGGCGGGCACGTTCTGTTCCTTCAGCCATGTTCCAAGTGATGATTCAGCGAGGTAGTGGGAGTAATCCTCGCCGCAGTACGAGGCAACGACGAGACCAGCGATGTGGATCTCCGAGGCCTCGAAGTGTGCGGGGAGGTCGGGGAGAATGGGGTCTCTGGTTTCTCTGGAGGGAACACCGTAGTTGCCCACCAGAGGGAATGTGACGACCAGGATCTGGCCACGGTATGAGGGGTCAGTGATCGACTCAGGGTAGCCGACCATACCGGTCTGGAAGACCAATTCTCCAGCAATGCTGCGCTCAGCACCGAAGCTCTTGCCCTCGCAGAAGCGGATGGCATTGTCGCCGCTCTTGACCTCAAGGGCCATCATGACCGCGTTCTCCTCCTGGGCAGCCATTTCCAGAAGCTGTGGTAAGTCCCTGCTGTGGCCTGCAGAGTGGCGGTTGTGGGTATAAGAGTAGTAGTATTATTTTGCTTGCGCTCAGCAAGGATCGGTGAGATAAGAGAAGAAAAGCCTTCAGAGAGGCAGTGACAGAGAAAGTAAGGTCGGTCACAAAAATTTAGAGCGCTTGGGGCCACTTGCGGTCAAAGCTTCTTCAATGGTCGTCTCTCCCCGCAGTCTCGTTCTCGTCTAAGCAGAGCCGCGCGGATGGGGAACTGGAAGACAGCAGTGATTACGTTTTCAACCATGCATGCAAACATGTGATGTGTATGAGGGAAGCCATTTGTGTGATGTATGTTACCGGCCATCTTGCAACAGCGTCACGTGTCCATGAGACGTGCTCAAACGTGCAAACGTCCCGGCAAAACATCTGGTGTTGCTCGCCGTTTATCTGCCGGTGTCGGTGGCATGTGACGTCCGATGAATTGCCATGGTGCAATATCTGGCACGTGCCCATGGAAGAACACTGGAACTGACCGCATCGGTGTCAGCCGTGCCAACGTAGAAGTCGATGGGATGCCTGAAGATCGTACAGACAGTACCAGTGGATCGCGATGAACATTTGATCGTCGTTGTTAATCGCTTGTGTTATCAGAATACCATCAAACAAAGAAACGTGAAAATCTTTCACAAGCTTCTCAATGGCAGATGCTGCTTGCTGGACACGATGTGTGATGATCACAGCTTCCTGCTTACCGTAACGACAACGCGATTCCATCAGAGAAACCCAGTTCATTTCATTGCTGACAATCAACCTCCGTCTAATGCTAGAGCTTCCTGAAGCCTCTTTCCGAACGCCAGCGCTTAGCTCTTTCTATTTCCAGAACCCGGAATGCAGTGCGACAACGAGAGAAGTGCGAGATCCATGCCAGGCCCGTGTGCTTTAGATGCCAAACACGACCTTCATCCTCTCGTACACGTAGAAGCTCGTCGCA
>Ga0265797_10007643_pt1 | contig 14667 bp, 7 predicted proteins | sample P2T30metagenome_FD_192433 | JGI IMG/M metagenome (GOLD analysis project Ga0265797, IMG submission 192433) | Plant litter microbial communities from East Loma Ridge, Irvine, California - P2 T30 | ecosystem: Environmental > Terrestrial > Plant litter > Unclassified | place: USA: California... | reverse complement strand
CGGACACCAGGCCCAAGCGCTCGCCGGCGCTCTTTACGCCTACGCCGCCAACATCGATGATCTAGGCAAGCTCTCGCCAGCCGTCGAACTGATATGCCACAAGCACGCATCTTTGTTCATTCGCCCAGACCAGTACGACGTTGTCGGCAAACACCTACTCGAGACAATGAGCACAGTGTTGGGTGAAGCCGCGACACCCGAAATCCTAGAAGCATGGGGAGCGGCGTACTGGCAACTAGCCAACCTGATGATTGGCAAAGAAGACGAAATGTATAAACAGACGGCCTACTGGCCTGACTGGAAAGACTTTTCCATTGCCAAGAAAGAAAAGGAGAGTGATGAGATTACAAGTTTCTATCTCGAGCCAGTGGATAAGGAGTTCAAGTTACCGATTTACAAGCCGGGACAGTACATCTCGGTCAATGTATTCGTGGAAGAGCTAGATGGTGGCGTGTGGCAGGCGCGACAGTATAGTCTGAGCGACGCGCCGGGCAAGAAGTATTTGAGAATAAGTGTCAAGAGAGAGCCAGGGATTGAGGTGGGAGAGAAGAAACACATGACGCATGCGGGTTATATATCGAATCTGCTGCATGACATGAAGAACGAGGGGGATGTAATCAAGGTCTCGCACCCATTTGGAGATTTCTTCCTCGACAAGGACGAGGTGGATGCGGATGCGCCTGTCGTGCTCATTTCAGCAGGCGTCGGTTTGACTGCCTTGACATCTATCTTCAACTCGCTGACGAGCGAGAAGTCGAATCGCCCGATAACCTGGATCCAAGGCGCACGTAACTCGGCCACACGCGCGTTTAAAGCCGACTTCGACCAATGCGCTGCCGCAAATGAGAACGTGCATACCGTGTACTACTCGTCAAGTCCAAGCGAAGGGGAAGTTCAGGGTCGCGACTACACCATACAAGGTCGCGTCGATCTAGACAAGATTGACAGGCAACACCTGCATGCGGACAGTGGCAAGACAGTGTACTACTGTTGTGGACCCACACGATTCATGCTCGACGTTGAGGCCAAGTTGAAGAGCTATGGCGTGCCTAGTGAACGGGTGAAGATGGAGTTGTTCGGTACCGGCGGAGTACCGAGGGTCTAGAGGCATTAGAATATTGGGTGTATAATGGAGATCGACCGTAGTATTGGCGTAGACGAAGGATTGGCGTAGAATGAAGCTACCGTCCTTTTTTTTGCTTTACATCGGGTCAGCCGGTTGGTGATTCATCATGTACGTTATCTGTAAACTGTGTATTAGTTATCATATCGAATTCCCGCTGCGTTAGTACATCCAACTCGATTTGCCTCATCCGCGCGCGTGTTATTGACGGGTGTTGTCTGTGCAGCGGCGGCGTACCAACCACTAACTCGGGATGTACACAACAAACGCGCATACCTCAGGACGCCATTTGCAACGTTCCCACCCAAACGTGCAGCGGAACGACGAGCTTTGATTGTAGATCATCCTACCGCGGCTGTCAACGGGTACGGTCAGGTACTAGGACATTGACCATTTCCGAAGTCCCAGTCGTAACAGCAGGTCAGGTCAGGCCAGAGGTCGCACACTTGCTTCACGGTACTTGGGTAAACGCAGGGCAATGTCCTCGGGACCATGCAGAGAACCCTCTCTCCCTTACCCACTGAACTTGATCACCGAGCATAAGGGGTGCATGAGGCTCACCTGCTAGCAGAGCAGGGCCGGTAGGATCGTATGACACGGTAGGGCCGAATTCTGAACGTTGTCCGTAGCATATTCATGCCGCTGGACGCGCATCGGAAGTGTACGCGCTCCCGCCTCGCCCTGATTTGACGACACGACCTAAACAAGGCGTTATGGGGGAGAATTCTGGATGGCTGGCAGGCTGGCGGGTAGAAAGCAGGCGCCAACTGAGATGACGGCATGCAGTCATTCAAGCAGAGTCATCTCGGCGGCTCGTGTCCGGAGCCCTCACCGGCGAAAGGGGTAATTTTCTGGAAAAGACAGGGTGTGGGCGAGTGAGGGTGTGCGCAGAGTGACCAATCCGGCCGACTTCTAGAAATTGCACAGAAGGGCGCTCGGATGGTGTGTGAGCCTTAGACACAGGGTTGCGACAGGTCATCCTTGCGCCGGAACGTTGGTCAAAGGAGCTGGGGCCGCAACCGCCGGCTGGCCAGTTGCGATGACACAAAGCGCAAGGAAATATGAGGCGCCCTGTGCGTCTCGGAGACAAGAATAGCTCCCAGGAATCCATGTCGGCGGTGGAGGATGAAACAGTTACGGCAGCTCTGCCGTAGTTGGCACAGTACATGTTGTGTGCGCGTGACGATGTAACGATGATTCAATAAGAAATAAGATTTAGCTTGTGCTGTCGATCGCAGATGGATTATGAACGGCTACGGGGAGTAGGGTGCGGTGTAGAAATAATTATGCTTTTGTGATGTGCAACGGAAAAACCGTGCACAGCACGTTTCGAAGATGCTCGTGTCAGTCATGGAAACGCGACGAGGCTGGGAGTGGGTCCGGCAAATATGGACGTATTCTTTGGTGGGACGCGCAAGCACAGACGGATCTGGCGGAAGTATACCGAAAGAGCGCCAGGCTGCAAAGAGTTGTCGATATGCGGGACCCCTTCACCGCAACAAAGCCAGGAGAAAGATGCAAATGTCGGTGTCGGTGGGCGAGGGCTTGGCTAGAACTGGAGTGGTAAGTAAGAGAGTACCTGACTTGTACCTGACTTGGCCGAACAAAGACGTGCTAAGGGGGGATGCGCTTGCCGGGAAGAGCAGAGCAGGGAGACATGGCATATCGCAGAGGATGCAAATATTTCGATTGCAGTATTTCGATTGCAGTTGCACTCATTTCTCATTTCTCAGAACTCAGAACTCATGCAGGTCTACAACGTTGACATGCGGCCTCGTGGTGGCGGTGTACACGACGCAGACCTGCCGTTCGCGAGCCCTGGACGATTGACTCGGCGGCGCTCAGGGGGCGTCGGCGGGTGTCTCGTAAGGCAGAGGGGCGTCTCCAACCTCCACAAAATGAACGAGCGTCGGCCAATAGGAAATGTCACTGCAAAGGCAATGCGTTGGTTATTCAAGTGTTATGCTTCTTCTCGCTGTCTCAAACCCAGCTTGTGCCGGGGCCGGTGGGTGGCTCGCTGTCTTGTCGCCTGCTGCACGCTCTAAGCAAGTGTTATGCACCGTGCCTTCCCTCCTTCTAGCGGCCTTCTATGTGCCTTCCATTTTTGGCCCATGCTCCCTAATCCTGGCTTGCACCAGGAACCGCGGAATGGCTGTTGGTGCTGCAGCCCGACGCGTGTGTGTTTGTGTGGTGGGGAGACAGGGACGAGACAGATCGACATCGCGATCGCGATTGCGATGACTCACGAGTATCACTGTACATGTCGCGGTATCGCTGTTGCAACGGGAAATAGAACTTAATCGCCGTTGAAGTTGGATGAAGAGTACACTACCGTCGGCTTGTGGATCCTCATCTGTGCACAAAAGCGCCACATACGCCTCAAACAAGGTCGCAAGACTGCCCCAGCTCCTTGACAGCTAGCAGCGGCATGCTAACAGTAAAGGTCATGGTGAAGCTGTAGTGTCGCGAGCGCGAGATGAACGCAAGGATAGGGTCGCTCCACAGTTGGCTGCGTCGCGATGCATTGATCGTGTGTATTTGAACGTGCCCTGCTCCATGCCATGAGAAGGATGCTTGAGCGTTCCCTTTAACACGCACCACATCTCCAGATCACAGACTGCGACTGCGACGGCCAAAGCACAACGACCAATCAGCGCAAGGTACGGTAGTGAGACACAGTCAGCGAAGCAAGACTGACTCTGATGCAGCCACGATTCACCTTTTCTTTTGCCGGCGGTAGGAAGGAACACGATCGACCAGCGCCCCCATCTTAATACACCAAAAAGTTGCCTACCATATTGTTGGGCGGAAGCAATCTAATCAGCAACCCGGCCCAAAGTGTAGAGGACCGTCAACGTCACCATCAATTGTTGACAGTCATTGGGCTCTCGTAATTCTCTGCGCATCCTATCCAAGAGACGGCTCTCAGCCCCATTTCTTCAGCTACCACTCGCCGCGGACTATCCGACTACCTCAGTTTCGCTTCTTCATTCTTCTGCATAGGCGACAGTATAACTTTTGGTGCCAGTGTCAGTGTGGTGGACACTCAGACGCTTGGACTCGCACGCATCTGCCTGCACCACGCACATCGTGGTCCCTTTTTGTCAACTAGCCCTGGAAGGATCCGCCCAAGGCCGAATCCAGACTAGCGTCATTTGGACTTTCTGGGCAACTACGCGCAACGAGTAAAGAAGTACCTGCAGACTCTCCAACACCACGCTCTCCATCACCGCCATCCCCTGCCCTGCCCTCTCTTCCGTCTATATCTATCTCAGGTACGTACTCCCGCTTTGCACGATTCCCTTTCGCCCCGTGCAGCCCGCGCATTCCCGCTGCAGGTCCTTCTCACCGCTCCACTCCCCTTTTCCACTCTTCAGACGTGGCCAGCGTGACTGCCAGACGCTCAATTTTTGGCGCGCCGCTCTTTCACCTTTTACCTGCACTTTGCAACACCACGCTCGCTCAACCCTCAACTGACATCGCGACACAGTGCATCCGCTGCATTGACCTACGCGCGGCCCCCCTCGACGACGACTCGACGTGCCAACACGACGCCCCCAACATCACCACTGCGTCTTTGCCCGACGCCTGCTGATTCCATCATCACCACAGCCTCTCAGCCTCATTTGGTGCGCACCATCCCGTCTTTTGCGTCTCAAGCCTGTTGGTGCCCTTGCCTCACAGTCGCCGTCTGTCGCGAAACACGCTCCTGAGCGAGACACGCTGCAAATGGAGCTCGACACTATCCTGAACCAGAGATTAACAGCTTCGCTAGGAAACGGAGCGCTCAACATGCAGCACGCAATGCAGCCCCAACATTTCGGCGCGCCGCCCTCGTACCTCAATGGCGGCCACATCAAGTCGGAGAACGGCTCGGAACGTGGCGTGTCGCCTCACCCGTCAGACTCTTCGCGCTACTCGTCGCAACAACCGCAGCAGCAGCTTCCCTCGTACCCATCCATCCCCCAACAGCACATGAACGGCTTGCGATACCCATCGCCTTCGCAAATGCAGGCGCCGATGCCCATGCTGAACAACAGCAATTACATTCCAAACCCGCCAGACCACGCGTACGCCCAGCAGCAACAGCAGATGGCGGATGCGCAGGTACAACACCAACACAACGGTGGGCGCCCCGCATCGGACACGGGTCCACCTAAGGCCTTCGCGTGCTCGACATGTGGTAAAGGCTTCGCGCGACGCAGTGACCTCGCACGTCATGGTAAGAAGCTTGGGCCGCAACACCAAAAGCAAAGCACTGACTGAGACATGCAGAACGTATCCACAGCGGTATCCGCCCTCACGTGTGCGACTACCCCAACTGCGGCAAGCAGTTCATCCAGCGCTCGGCTTTGACTGTGCACCAACGTGTCCACACCGGTGAGAAGCCTCACATGTGCGAGCGATGTGGAAAGGTATGTTTCGGCCCTTGTATTCTGCCTTCGTAGCTAACATCGATTAGCCTTTTAGCGACTCAAGTTCGCTGGCCCGCCATCGTCGTATCCACTCCGGCAAGCGCCCATACAAGTGCCCGTACGCCGACTGCCAGAAGACTTTTACGCGCCGCACTACCTTGACCCGTCACCAGAACCACCACACTGGTACTGTTGAGGAGGCGGCTGCTGCTACTGCTGCGGCGCTCGCATCCCGTGCTTCTGCCTCGAGCAGAACCGGTCGTTCCGATGGTGGTGACTACTCCGAGACGGCGTCACCACTCGGCACGCCTTCGCCCAACGACCGTACACTCTCCCTTTCTCCGGCAAACGGTATGCCTGCTGGCGGTATGCCTGGTCTGCATCGTCAGGGCTCCGACTACGCCTACATGGGCGGTATGAACGTCCCTCCACACATGCGTCATGAGATGCCCCAGCCCAGCCCACGTGCCTCGCCCGCACTCACAGCCCAGTCGTATGCTTCCAACAGCTCTCGTCCGGCCATCACATCACACCCCAACGCCTACGGCCCACCGCCGATTCTTGAGCCCCCCACTACCGCAAACCACAACCAGTCTGGAGGCACCACAAGCGCCAACGGAAGCCCTCACATGTCTGCCATGGGCTGGCAATCACCCGGCCAGCAAGCTCTTCCTTCTCCTGGCGCACAAGACAACGGCTACGTCTATCCTGAGCCGCAATACCAGGCACAAAACGGCATGTACTACCAACACAACAACATCCGCCGGCCCAACAGCACCGAACCAGACCACTACAACCCCAACCAACGGGAGATGGGCAACGGAATGTGGGCTCCCGCTGTTCAATAGGCGTGAGCTGACGTTGTGCTAAAAAACACATTCGATGTAATGCTTGAGCCTTCTCGCGTCATGGTTGTCGTTTTCCTGTAAAACTAATACGTGCGAGTCTTTAACACTGGTGTTTTCTCGGCAGGCAGGACTTATACCCCTGTGTCTATCAAAATTTTCCTGTCGTCTCTTTGTTGTTCTCCAAGTCCTTCTCCTCATCTCGAAGCTGGGGTTTATTTCGGTGGTGGGTTTCTTTTCTCTCTATCGCTGAGAGACAAGGCGTTGTGGCGTGCCTCTCATACTACACATGCTAGACTTGGCAAAGGGCGTCCTGGGGCATATATGTGTCGGTCTGTGTGTGTGTGGTTTCTCTTTTTTTCCGTCATTGTTAGACTGGTCGTTTTAATGAAGGATTTATTTCCGACACAAGCTCTTTAGACTACACCAACTAGTATATTTCTGCGCGAGCGGAAGCCCAAATAAAAATTCAAAGCTGTAAAATTAATCAACCAAGAACTGGCGAATGTGCATTGTGTGATTCATCAACTAATGACTGGCGAGTGTGCATTATGTGGTGGTGTTGGCTGCCCTAGATTCGCTCATCGGGCTCAGCGCATTGAGCATTACCCATTACACCCAAGATCGCTGCCCAGGCGACAAGAGAGGCCTCGTCAGCTCAGTCGCAACCTGTCCATGTGCTTGTCGCCACCAAGCGCGCGTACATTAAGCAATGTCAAGTTCTTGAGCGCGAAGCAATGCCCTGAAGCAATTCTCTATCAAGTTGATCGTATCCGTATCCAACTTGCTCGTGCCAGGGACTGACGTCGGCGCTTGGACCCTCGATTCGGTCGCTCGGCCTGAGGTGGTCATCAGCGCACCAGCCTCGCATTACGTCTATCCACGTCTCTTCTGCATGTCCATTTTACCCCAGCTTGCCACAACCCACGCTGCCACATTACCCCAATCTCACCATCGCTGGGCATTCACGAGGACCGCAACTCGTCGCGCAGTTGATTGCTTGCGCCCGTTCCCATAAGTGGCACGTCATCCGCCCAACGCTACCGTATACCTCAGCCACTCTCTGGCGACCTTCCCTCCCGACAGCTCCGACCCTGCGACATCGCAAAACCTGAGACGGAAAATATACGGCCAAGATGAGTAAAATCGCGAGATCGGTCAAGAACGTCACCAAGGGGTACAGCCAGGTCGAGGTCAAGGTTCGCAATGGTATGGAGTGTCCATGGAGCTGCACATACGGCGTAGCTGACAATCGCAGCAACCAGCAACGACCCATGGGGACCTGTAGGGTCTGATATGGCTGAGATCGCCCAGATCACCTTCAATAGGTACGACGGCTGCACCTCTGCGCCGAGCTATGCTAATTGCTACCCAGCTCGACCGACTTCTACCAGGTCATGGACATGCTCGACAAGCGCCTCAACGACCGAGGAAAGAACTGGCGTCACGTTCTGAAGTCGCTGAAAGTGCTCGACTACTGTCTACACGAGGGCTCGGAGCTCGTCGTGACGTGGGCGCGCAAGAACATCTACATCATCAAGACATTGCGCGAGTTCCAGCACACGGACGAGGACGGTCGCGATGTAGGCCAGAACGGTAAGCGCGCCTCACTTTGCGAAGAAGCACGTTACTAAGACGACTGCAGTGCGAATGGCCGCTAAAGAGCTGACTTCCCTCATCCTCGACGAAGAGCGACTGCGCGCCGAGCGAGCCGACCGGAAATCATGGAAGTCGCGGGTAACAGGCATCGAAGAGTACCCCGGTGGAGGTCACCACGGTCCAGACGGCGGAGAGCGATCGGCGCGCCCGCGAAACGGTGAACAGCGCCGCAACCGTAGGACCGAGGAGGAAGACCTTGAGCTCAGGCTAGCGCTCGAGGCAAGCAAGAACGAGGCAGAGGAGGAGAAGAAGCGTCGCGAACGCGGAAACAGGGCCGAGGAAACCGACGACGACCTGGAAAAGGCCATCAAGCTGAGCAAGGAGGAGGAAGAGCTGCGCCGGAAGGAACTCGAACAGACCAACGCAGACCTGCTATTTGGCGAGACGACTGCGCAACCAAACACCTACCAGCCTACGGGTAACAACCAGGGATATCAGCAGCAGGGTCAAGTAGACTGGTTCGGTAACCTCATGGACCAGAGCCAGCAGCAACCTCAGAACACTGGTTTCCTCAACAATGCGTACGCTCAGCCTACCGGTATGCAGCCTCAGCAGACGGGCTTTCAGAACGGCTACGGCGGCTACGGTGGCTTCCAACAGCAACAGCCTACAGGCTTCGACCAGTTTGGCGCCCAGCAGCAGCAGCAGCAATACTTGCAGCCTCAGCACACTATTCAGCCACAGCAAACCTCGTTCAATAACAACCCCTACGGTCAATTTGGCGGCTTCGGCGACATGAATCAGCAGCAAATGCAACAACCGCAACAAGAGCAGTCACTCCAGCCCGGCAGCCACAACCCATGGGCAAGCAACAACACCCAAGAGGCCCTCAAACCTCAGCCCACAGGCTCCAACAACCCCTTCGCACAATCGTTCAACAAACCCCAGCAGCCAACTACATCGTTTTCACAACCCAGCCTGAACACGCTGAGCGAACAGAAGACGCAAACCCAATTCAACAACACTCCCTCGTTCAACCCCCCAGTATCTTTCCAGCCACAACAGACAGCTCAGCCACCTCAGCAACAGCAGCAGATACCTCAGCCCCCACAAAAAGAAATGGATCCTAACGCTGCGCGACTCAACGCGCTTCTCGCGACAGGTGAAGGCCAAGATACGTTTGGCAACGTGGGCAACATGCGCATCCCAGCCCAACACACTGCTCCGGGGACTTTTGTCAACTCTGCGGGTTCTGGCTTGAACCGGGTCAATGCGAATGCTACGGGTAACAATCCGTTTTTGAACAGCCAGTTCACCGGAATGCCGCAGCAGAATCGGATGATGCCTGCGGCAACTGGGCCTGTGAATGGCTTTGGTATGGGCGGTGGTGCTGGTGTTAATCCTTATGGGAGTGCTAATCCATTTGGTGCGCAGCAGCCTGGGCAACAGCAGCAGCAGCAGGGTCGCCAACCTGGTGCTAATAATCTGATTGATTTATGAGGGGGGGATTGAGAATCAAAGAGGGAGAAGGGAGAGAGAGAGGTGCAGAGGCGAGGGAGATTCTCAATGGTTCTATAGTCTTTTCTACAAATTGCTGGGGAATTACAGCAAGGAAAGTGGATGCTTAAAGCTAGAAAGGATGGAAATGCGTGAGTCTATTTTGATTCCCTTTTATTTTTCTATACATTATTGTTTCTCTTCCCATCAGTGGCTGGCTGGTGGCTAAGTGTAGATAATGGTCTGATGTGACAAGTATTCAACCCATGTCCCTCACGTCGAGACCATAATCGTTAATTATCTTTCTTTGACTTGCACTGCTCTTTTCCTTACCATGGTTGTAGGAATGTAGAGAGTTATGGTGTGAACGCATTCACCTTGAACATTTGTTCACCATGGATTTGCCGACTCTACTGTACAAGTTAGGACACGTGAGATGTGATTCATGCGCGCTGACGTTTTGCTCGCTCGCGGTCCCGATACTTTGTACGCGCTATTGCCCAAACCCCGCAGTCACCCACTCCTCCGCGTTCCGAACCCACCTGCACTCTTGTGGTGTCCGGAACCTTTTTGGCGCACCCGTGGCTGCGTGCTGCATTGGCTTCGTTGCCGTTGGAGATATTTACTGATGGTGTCTTTTAGCTTTTGCTATTATATTTGAGCGCACCAGCATAGGAGTATTTGTCTAGACTCGAAGCGCAGACGGACACGCTACCGCGGAACGCTATCACGACGCTACCGCTTGGCGACTTCAACGCGTCACAACTTGTCAGCCATCTTCCGACGTGTGACCTGGACATATACAAATTCTCTGTATTATCGCTATCTTTCTGATGAGTTCGTCTTACCCAGGAGCAAACACAGGTCCCGAATCCACCATGAACACCCGAAAGCGTACCGTGCAACCATCGGAAGACAAAGCGCAATCCCCAACGTTTAAGAAACTCCGCACTCGCTCTCCATGCTCATCCAATGTCTCTGCCAGCCTACCCCAAGACGCTCCTGCGCCTATCGCGCAAACCCGCAGTGGCCTCCTCACACCAGAAGCCAGCACATTGACCGAATCGCACTTCCCCTTCATGAAGCTCCCCGCCGAACTCCGCATCCACATCTACCACATGGCCCTCGTGCGCGAAGACCCCCTCCTGCTGCACGCCGACCGCGCGCCCGAGAAACCCGACGAAGACAACAATTTCACTGCCTACGTCGGCACGCGCGGCCAGCAGCAGTCCACCTACGTGCCCGGCCGCGAACCACCAGGCCACGCTTTCCACCGGCCGCGGGCAGCATCTGGCCCGGAGCGCGTACCGCTCTCTGATCCCATTGTGCCTGAGATTCTGCGGCTGAACAAGACGATATATCGGGAGGCGCGGCAGGTGCTGTACAGCGACAATGTCTTCACGCTCAGTCTGACGAGCGGCATCCACACGCTGAGCACCTTGCACCAGCGCAGCAGGAGCCTGATCAAACACGTCGTTCTCACCATACCCTCGCACCACGATATCCTCGACGGCTTTGCCGATCTCGTGCGCCTCGGCTTGCGGTATTGCTGGGGTTTGAAAACGTTTAGGATCATACTGCAGGCTAGTCTGCCGGATGATGGGAGGGTGACCGGCGCGACGAGTGTGTATGCGAATGCGTTTCATATCCTGAGGTGGTTGCCAAGGGGTTGTAATGTCGGGCTCGAGGGCAATGTTAGCGAGACGGTCAAGAGGGTGGTGGCTGAGGAGGGGAGACTGCAGAATGTGCTTGATGAGGCGTCGTATCTGAAGAGGCAGCATCAGATGCCTGAGAGGCACTAGGCGTGAGTGGAGAGATGTTCATACGATGAAGGGGGGGATTGTGATTGTCTACCTGGAGCACAGCACGTGTTGATATGACGAGAGGTTGCTTCTGCCAGCTTGAAGCGCATTGCCTTGCTAAGCGTAGCCTGAATCTTCGGATGGCGGTGTTGATGATATGATCAAGAGTGAGTTTGGCCTACTCAAGAGCAAGTGTTGCCTCATCTTGTGTATACATCAGCAAGAAACCTGTAACTTGAGTAGGCACCTTTTGCTTAGGCACGTATTATTATTTTTTTCTTTCGATTTGCTACCATGTTATCTAGGCTCTCGAGAGGGGTTGCGGCGTGTGGTAGCCCGGCAAATGCCATCAAACCGCGTGACTACAGAAGCGCGAGTCGTCAAAGTAACGTCTGTCGTACGGAACGGCTGCGCCTTTTTAGTATGCTTCTTGTCCAGCACGTGGCGCGTGTAACTTCCGCTTCATAGGGCTGCCCTAGCGAGGTCAACGTGACGTGAGAAGTTTGGAATCAGGTATCCATCGACCGCGATCTCGACACAGACGACGCCACACCTCCTGTGTTGCAATGTCTTTGACAAGTTATGAATAATGCACAACTCGCCTCATTCCGTTCCGATGTCGAAATGGCGGCGTGAGATTTTCCTCGTTTCGCAACTGCTTATGCAGCACCTAGCTCCTACCACTACTGGCTAGTGGCTTACGAGGTACCATCTCAGCTCAACATTTGTCGTGGGTTACCAAGTTGTTATACGAAAATGAGCGAGGACTGGTCGATGCCAAAAATGGGCACCCAGCTACTACGTGCGTTTACTCGTCGTTGCGCCTCTTCAAACGCACTTTGTCAACACTGCCGGCCAAAGCGAGATTCATGCTGATGAGCGGACCATGAAAGCCGCGATGCGGTCAAAACTGCTCCGCCTGCTCGTGACCGTTTTTTCCACAAACATCTCAGCTCGGGTCGCGTTTCCGCGATGATTTAGCTATTGGAGTGAGGGGGAGGTGGAAGCATCTTGTCTCCCGACTGCTCCGCCCGCTCTTGTCCATTCTCTATCGAGGCTTCAGCTCGCATCACGATTTCAAGATGATTCAGCCGTTTCAGTCTCCTGCCCTAGCTATTAGTACGCCGGATACAGAAATAAGTATCCTTGGGCAGAGGAACAAGCGGCATGTGTTGCACAACGTTGCAGACAGGCATGACTAAATCTCCAAAAGAAATATTCCATGGCTTTGGAATCTTCAACTATCACATCACCATGCTGTGCGGCGAATTTTAAGGTTAAGGTTGGCGGTAGAATGACCAAGTTGTGCGTTGCTCGCCTCCGCCACCCATTGGGTGCCGTTGCTATTCTTGTAGCGTTTACTCAGCAGTGCCCAGGAAAAGCAGCGGCAGTAGAAGCCGTGTCCCTGCCTTTATCAGATCAACGTCAACGTAAGGTAAAGACCAAGCTTTGTTAACTGCTTGGATGTAACCCTGCCAGTTTACATTTACGGACTGATCGGCGGCTCAAAAGCAAGCCTTTGCCAACGCCTTTGTGACATTATCGAATCCCATAACTCTGGTTACCCTTACGCACTTTTCTGGCGCCATGGACTTCCCTTCCAACAACGTATCGCCACAATCTCTCTCGATAACAGGTGGACGACCGAAGCGAGCGGCAGTGAGCGAGGAACCAGGCAAGAAACCTAAGAAACCCAATAGCGAGATACGGAAGCAACAAAACAGGATAGCTTCACGCAACTATCGTATGTTAGTCTACTAGCCGTCACTGATGGCGGAGACAACTAACACGCATGGTGTAGGAGAGAAGCGCAAACGCAAGCTTCAATACCTCCAGCAGTTGGTCAACGATGATTCAGACAGCCACCAGGACCCAGAACCTTCGCCAAAACAACACGAGATATATCCGCGCTCCCTATCTGCAGACTACCAAGTCGCAGGCCCAAGTTCGTCACCCTATATAGTGCCGTCCGATCGTGCTCTACGTGCGAACAGCGCAGTTGTAACACAGGCCATACTGGCTGCTACTGTCGCGTCTTTCGACACGAACCATGTCCCAGCCGAGCAAGCATATCCTCCTTACCAACCTACCTGGAATGCGTCCGTTTACTCTCCACCTCCACCAGCGAACATACCTTGGAATATGCCGCCAGCGTGGATGCAGAGCCTCGCGTATCCTCCCCAACAAGCTACCATCACCCGACCACCCATGTACAGATACAACACTCATCCAGCACATTCGACATTCCAGCAAGCGCATACAACACCCGCGCCCTCACACTTCCCCCGCGAATCCCTCCCGAGCTCGGATCTGTATGGCTACAGCGGCGCGGACTACACATATCACAGCCAGACATCTAGCAATCTCAACGTGAGTCTGCCTACTACCTCGCATTCGCCTTATTATCAGGGGTATCATCATCATCCTGCTGCCCCGCATTGAGGTTCGAAATCCTCTCTTTCCCAAGCCTTCCTTATTCGGAAGATTCGGCTGTGAAACAGCGAAGGCGCATAAGCTGACATGAACCACAACTAGCATGACGTGTTTGGACACGATGCCTCGGTCTTAGAGCAGCCAGTTTTCATCTGAAAAACGTTCTTGTAAGGATGTTTTTCTTCGGTGCCGCAACTGCCCATCTAAACTACCTTTGTCAAGAAAGCAGTTGGCCAAGATAAGAGACAACACTCCTTCTGCGCCAGAGGCTTCTCCCCAAGGCCCAACGTACCCAACCCTTAGAGCCAATCGTTTTCCCGAAGTTACGGATCTATTTTGCCGACTTCCCTTATCTACATTGTTCTATCAACTAGAGGCTGTTCACCTTGGAGACCTGCTGCGGTTATGAGTACGATCTGGCGTGAGACACAGTCAATTTGACGGTGTCTCAGCTACGCAAAATCCTCTCCTAGACCAAAAAAAGATTCAGCAATAGGGAAAAGACAAACAGTTCGCAAGTTCGACTAGCGGGCTGGCCGCAACTCCACGATCCTTCGAACGAGTGTCTTACCCCATCAGGCATGTTTCTGCGTAGAAAGCTTACGCCAAGACTACTTGCGACGCTGGCAGTTTATGGCACCACATCATGATATCTGAGACCGTGGCCACGCGGTCTTTGGTCAACTTCGCGGCTATTCGGATTGGACTAAGTAGAAAGAGGGGTAATCTTGACTGCGGTACCCGTATTCACTAGGAAGATCAAGGTTGAAAAACATTGCCGTTGACGATGACCTTTTTGCTGCTCCTGGGAGGTTAGAGAGAACATCGCTTTGGAAAGAGGTTGTTTCTAGGTGTTTGGAGTTGCGGCTGACGATCAACAAGCGGCTGGAGGCGGAAGGGGGTGAGGGGGTTGGATCAGGGACTGACGTGATGTCAGCTGACCATATACACTT
>Ga0265797_10007642_pt1 | contig 14671 bp, 14 predicted proteins | sample P2T30metagenome_FD_192433 | JGI IMG/M metagenome (GOLD analysis project Ga0265797, IMG submission 192433) | Plant litter microbial communities from East Loma Ridge, Irvine, California - P2 T30 | ecosystem: Environmental > Terrestrial > Plant litter > Unclassified | place: USA: California... | reverse complement strand
TCGCGCAGGCGCGACGGCTGGTGGTGGTCGCGCGGCCCGGATTTGCCGGGATCGACGGCGTGCATGGCGCCGGCCGCGGTGGGAGCCTGCGGACCTGGCCCGCGCACGATCGGCGCGAGGCGATGCTCGGCGCGCGGGCCGGTGCCGACGCGCTGTTCGTGTCGCCGATCTATCCGACGCGGTCGCATCCGGGGGCGCCGGCGATCGGTCCCGCGGCTGCTATGCTTGTTGCGCGTGGGCTCGGTCTACCGATGATCGCGCTGGGCGGCATGACCGCCGCACGGTGGCGGCGACTCAGGATGCTGGGCTTTCACGGCTGGGCCGCGATCGATGCTTGGGCGTGATGGGGGCGGTTCACGGCTTATCGCCGGTCACGCTGCGCCCGGATCAGAAGCGGAAGGCAGTCCCGAGATAGACGGCTTGGCTGTCGCGACGATCGTCCTCGAGCCGAACGAACCGCTCACGATCCGACCGATAGCGGACGCCCGCGGTCACATCGATGTTCCGCGTAAGCGAATAGGATCCGCCGAGATCGACCGAATAGCTCGGCGCATCCTCGACGAGACGCGGCGTATTGGCGAGCGGACGATCCGCCGCAGCCTTGACGCTGCCCGTGAACCGCTTGCCCGCATAGCTGACCGCCACATCGGCGGAGCTCCGGCTGCCCGGCATCCCGGCCAGATCGACGCGTGCTAGATCGCCCGATACCGCAAACCGCTTCCAGCCGACCGACATGCCCAGATTATACGCAATCGGCGCCAATCCGACGGTCGGCGCGGTGCTGGTCGCGAGACGCGTGGTATCGATACCACGGTTGGTCTGCGCGCGGACAGCGACAGTGACGGCGCGATTGTCGCGACGCGTTTCGGCCGGGGTGAAGCGGAAGCTGCCGGCATCGAAGCCGCCGCGCGCGAACAGCGCCGCGAGCCGGGGATCCGCCGCCGATGGGGTGAAGCCGCCCGTGCCGCGCACCGACAGCGCCGGGCGCTTGGCGATGCGGACCTGCTGTTCGGAGGCACCGAACGCGGGCGCGACGAAGACCGCAGCGGCAGCAGCCACTCCGGCGAACATCCCGACCATCACGCGCTTGGCGACCAAAACAACAACTCCCTGCGAATCTTTTATAGACGAATCTTGTTACGATTCCTTCGCTGAACGGCAGCTAACACAGATCGATCCCCGTCAGCTATCCGCACCTAATGATTATCCAAAGGTGTTGCATCAGACACACAGAACAGGTCGAACGCCGTGGTTGCCGGACGAATTGCAGACGCCCACCCCATCCTTGCGGGTAGCAGGCCCGCCCTGTAGAGGCTGACGACGATCTATTGCCAGGATGATGCCGATGTTCCGCCCGCGTACCGCCCTCGTGGTTCTCGCCGCTCTGCCGCTGGTTGCGTGCGGCGGCGGCAGCGCCCGTCCCAAGGCCGATCTGGCCGCGTCGAAGATCACCACGATCGGCGTCAACAGCTATCTCTGGCGCGCGACGCTCGACACGCTGAGCTTCATGCCGCTGCTCCAGACCGACTCCAATGGCGGCGTCATCGTCACCGACTGGTACGTCAACCCGCAGACCCCGGCCGAGCGGATGAAGGTAACGGTATCGATCCTCGACCAGGACCTGCGCGCCGATGCCGTCCGCGTCGCGGCACTGCGCGAGATCAACCGCAACGGCCAGTGGGTGTCCGCACCCGTCCAGGCGGCGACCACGCAGAAGCTCGAGGACATCATCCTGACCAAGGCCCGCGACCTGCGTCGCGCCTCGATCGCGGGCTGAGGGCGACATCATGGCGTCGCGTTTCAATGCGTTGAAGGCGGACGCGGCGTGGCAGAAGGTCTGGGACGAACGCAACACGTTCGCCGCCGACGATTCTTCGACCAAGCCGCGCTCGTACGTGCTCGAGATGTTTCCCTATCCGTCGGGGCGCATCCACATGGGGCATGTCCGGAACTACACGATGGGGGACGTGCTCGCGCGCTTCCGTCGGATGAAGGGCATGGAAGTGCTCCATCCGATGGGCTGGGACGCGTTCGGCATGCCCGCCGAGAACGCGGCGATGGAAAAGGGCGTGCATCCGGGCAACTGGACGCGCGCCAACATCGCGACGATGAAGGCGCAGCTGAAGCGGCTGGGCTTCGCGCTCGACTGGACGCGCGAACTGGCGACGTGCGAGCCTGAATATTACGGGCATGAGCAGGCGCTGTTCCTCGACCTGTTCGCGGCAGGGCTGGTCTATCGCAAGGAATCGGCGGTCAACTGGGATCCGGTCGACATGACCGTGCTCGCCAACGAGCAGGTGATCGACGGGCGCGGCTGGCGCTCGGGCGCGCTGGTCGAGCGGCGCAAGCTGTCGCAGTGGTTCCTGAAGATCACCGACTTCGCCGACGAGCTGGTCGACGGCCTCGGCGCGCTCGAGCATTGGCCCGACAAGGTCAAGCTGATGCAGGAGAACTGGATCGGCCGCAGCCAGGGCCTGCAGTTCAAGTTCGCGCTGGTGGGCAATGCGACCGGCATCGACTCGGTCGAGGTGTTCACGACTCGTCCCGACACGATGTTCGGGTCGAGCTTCGTCGCAGTCGCCGCGGATCATCCGATCGCGCGCGCGATCGCCGAGACGAACCTCGATGCGGCTGCGTTCATCGAACTCTGCAAGCGTGGCGGCACCACCGCGGCCGAACTCGACACGCAGGAGAAGCTGGGATTCGACACCGGGATCCGCGCGACGCATCCGCTCGATAAGACGTGGGAACTACCCGTCTACATCGCGAACTTCGTGCTGATGGAATATGGCACCGGCGCCGTCTTCGGGGTGCCCGCGCACGACCAGCGCGATCTCGATTTCGCGCGCAAATACGACCTGCCGGTCAAGCGCGTCGTCAGCGAAGGCGATGACGAGGCCCCCGTATTCGTCGGCGACACCGCCTGGACGGGCGCCGGCAACCTCGTGAACTCGCACTTCCTCGACGGGATGGACATCGAGGACGCCAAACGCACCGTGATCGAGCGCGCCGAGGGTGAAGGCTGGGGCAAGGGCACGACGGTGTTCCGCCTGCGCGACTGGGGCGTCAGCCGCCAGCGTTACTGGGGCACGCCGATCCCGATCATCCACTGCGACGCGTGCGGCGCGGTGCCGGTGCCCAAGGACCAGCTGCCGATCGTCCTGCCCGAGGACGTGTCGTTCGACATCCCCGGCAACCCGCTCGATCGTCATCCAACCTGGAAGCATGTCCCCTGCCCTCGCTGCGGCGGGAATGCGCGACGCGAGACCGACACGCTCGACACGTTTGTCGATTCATCGTGGTATTTCATCCGCTTCGCCAGCCAGCCGGACGCCAAGCCGTTCGACCGGACGGGCGCGGAGAAGTGGCTGCCGGTCAACCAGTATATTGGCGGCGTCGAGCATGCGATCCTGCATCTGCTCTACGCCCGCTTCTGGACGCGCGCGCTGAAGCATATCGGCATGCTCGACATCGCCGAGCCGTTCGCCGGGCTGTTCACGCAGGGCATGGTTACGCACGAGACGTACAAGTCCGCGGACGGCCGCTGGCTCGGCCCCGACGACGTGCGCGACGGCATCGAGATCGCGACGGGTGACGCGATCACCGTCGGTCGTGTCGAGAAGATGTCGAAGTCGAAGAAGAACACGGTCGATCCCGAGCCGATCGTCGACCAATATGGCGCCGACGCGGTGCGCTGGTTCGTGCTCTCCGACTCGCCGCCCGAGCGCGACCTTCCCTGGAGTGAATCGGGTATCGAAGGCGCGTGGCGGTTCGTCCAGCGTCTCTGGCGCCTGATCGAGGCCGACGGTGCCGCCAAGGCCGAGGGCGACGACATCGCCCTGCGCAAGCTGTGCCATCGCACCACGGTGGGTATCGAGAGCGATATCAATGGCTTGCAGTTCAACAAGGCGGTCGCGCGGCTCTACAGCCTGTGCAGCGCGATCGAGAAGGCATCGCCGTCCGCCGACCGCGAACAGGCGATCCGTACGTTGCTGCTGCTCGTCAGCCCGATGGTGCCGCACGTCGCCGAGGAAGCCTGGGCGACCGCGGGTAATGACGGCCTGATCGCCGACGCCGCGTGGCCCGCGGTCGATCCGGCGCTGCTGGTCGACGACGAGGTCACGATCGCGGTGCAGGTCAACGGCAAGCTGCGCGATACGCTCGTCTTCCCCAAGGGCGCGCCGAAGGATGAAGTCGAGGCGGCCGCGCTGGCCTCCGACAAGATCGTCCGCCTGCTCGAGGGCAAGCCGCCCCGGAAAGTGATCGTCGTGCCCGACCGCCTCGTGAACATCGTCGCATGATCCGGCTTGCGATCCTTGCCGGCGCGCTGGCGCTGCCGGCCGTGACGCTGGGCGGGTGCGGGCTGCATCCGCTCTATTCGGGCGGCAGCAGCGGCGCGGTCGCCGGCACGCTCGGTCAGGTCGAGATCACGCCGATCGAGGGCAAGTCCGGGTGGCTGATGGCGACCGCGCTGCGCGACCGGTTGCCGTCGAACGGCGCGCCGCCGCTGTATCGGATCGACATCCGGCTCGAGGACCAGATTAACGGCCTCGGCGTGCGTCGCGACGACAGCGTCTCGCGCGAACGCCGGATCCTGCGCGCGCGCTATCAGCTCGTCCGGATCGGTGACGGTACCGTCCTGCTCGACGCGACGGCGGGATCGGACGCGGGCATCGATGTCGTCCGGTCCGAATATGCGACGATCGCCGCGGAAAACACCGCGCTGGAACGTCTGTCGGGAATCGTCGCGGATCAGATCGTCGCGCGGATCGCGCTTTATGCGCAGCGGACCCCGCCGGCCCCCACGCCGGCCCCGTGAAGGCCAGCGCCAACCAGATCCGCGCCGCATTGGCCAGGCCCGGCCCCGATATCCGTCTCTATCTCCTCCACGGCCCTGACGAGGCCGGCGCAAGCGACCTCGCCCGCACCCTCGCCAAGGCAATGGGACCCGATGCCGAGCGTGTCGATCTGGATGGCGCACAGCTCAGATCGGATCCCTCGCGGCTTGCCGACGAGGCGGCCGCGATGTCGCTCTTCGTCACCGCGCGACACGTCCGCGTCGCGTCGGCGGGCGAGGAGAGCCTCGAGGCATTCACCACGCTGTTGAACGCCGATCGCGCGGGCAACCCGGTCGTCGCGATCGCGCCCAGCGTCAAGACGAGTGCGAAGATCGTCAAGCTCGCGCTTGAATCGCCCCGCGCATTGGCATTCGCCTGCTATGCACCGACCGCCGCCGATGCGGAGCGGCTGGCCAGCACGATGGCGGGCGAACAGGGCCTGCGCCCTGCCCCCGGCGTCGCGCGCCGCCTGGTCGAGACCACCGGTGGCGACCGTGCAGTCATCGCGCGCGAGATCGACAAGCTCGCGCTGTATCTCGACGCAAGCGCCGAACGACCGCATGATCTCGACCACGCCGCGCTCGATGCGATCGGCGCGGACCTCGGCGAGGCGGAGATGGGTCAGGCGATTGACGCGGCGATCGAGGGGCGTGTCGCCGATCTCGGGACCGAACTCGCGCGGCTGGAAGAAGCCGGTACCTCGCCGATCCCGTGGCTGCGGCAGCTCGTCCGCAGACTGATCGCGCTGGCCGAGATGCGCGGTGAGATCGACCGCGGCGAGTCCGTCGATACGGTGATGAAGCGCCACCGCGTCTTCTTCCGCGACGAGGCACAGACCGCCAAGTCGCTCCGGCGCTGGTCGCCGGTGATGCTTGCGACCGCCATCGCCCGAGTCCGTACTGCCGAGCGCGCGATCATGGCCCCGGGCAATCCCGGCGGGGTGGTCGCGGATGCCGCCATCGTCGCCCTTGCCCAGGCGATCGCTCGCAGAAACTGAAGCGGGTAAATCCCTTCCCCGTCAGGCGGACGTAACGGAGGGGAGGACGCCAACTGCTCCGCCCCAGACGTTCAGATTGCCCCGCCCGTCAGCCGCTGGCACACCATGTCGAGCTGATCGAGCGTCGAATAACTCAGCGTCAGCGTGCCGCCGGTGTCACTATGCGCGACGCGCACCTGTAGACCCAGCAGATCGGCCAGCTGACGCTCGAGCGCCGCGATATCTGCATCGGGGATCCGCGCCTCGTTCGCCGCGGTCGCCGCAGCCCCGCCCGACCGAGTCCGGCCCGGCTTGGCATCACGCGCCAGCTTTTCGGTCTCGCGCACCGATAGGCCGCGGGCAATCACTTGGTCCGCCAGTGTCTCGACATCGGGCGAACCGAGCAGCGCGCGCGCATGCCCCATCGACAGCGATCCTTCGACCACCTGCGACTGAACCTGCGCAGGCAGTTCGAGCAGCCGCAACAGGTTGGCGACATGGCTGCGCGACTTATGGACGATCTTGGCCAGCACCTCCTGCGTATGGCCATATTCGCCCGCCAGCCGCTGATAGGCCTGCGCCTCCTCGATCGCGTTGAGATCCTCGCGCTGGATGTTCTCGATCAGCGCAATTTCGAGCGTCTCGGCATCGTCGAAGTCGCGGACGACCACCGGGACCTCGTGCAGCCGCGCCCGTTGCGCTGCGCGCCAACGGCGCTCGCCCGCGACGATCTGATAATCATGGCCGTGCGGCCGGACGATGATCGGCTGGATCAATCCGCGTGCCGCGATCGAGGCGGCAAGCTCGCTCAGCATAGCCTCGTCGAAATGCCGGCGGGGCTGGTCAGGATGCGGCGACAGCGAACTGACCGGCAGCATGCGCACGCCGCTATTGGTCGGCGCGTCGCCGCTGGCGTTGACCGGCGCCTCACGGGCCATCTCACCGAGCAGCGCGTTCAGCCCGCGGCCGAGCCCCGGCCGGCCGCGCTTGGTACCTTCACTCATGCCAATACCCTCACGCGGCTGCTCGTGCCGATACCGGAAGCCGACCGATCATCTCGCGGGCAAGCGCGATATACGCCTGCGATCCGCTGCAGCGATGGTCGTAGATCAGCGCCGGAAGTCCGTGACTGGGCGCTTCCGACAGCCGTACGTTGCGCGGGATGACCGTTTCGAACACGACCTTGCCCAGCACCGCGCGGACATCCGCCGAGACCTGATCGGTCAACCGGTTGCGGCGATCATACATCGTCAGCGCAACGCCGAGGATCGACAGGCCGGGGTTGAACCGCTGACGGATTCGTTCGACCGTGCTGAGCAGCTGCGACAGGCCTTCGAGCGCGAAGAATTCGCACTGGAGCGGCACGAGCAGCGCGTCCGCTGCGACCATCGCATTGATCGTCAGCAACCCGAGCGAAGGCGGACAATCGATCAGCGCGATATCCCAATGCCCGGTCGAGTCCTGCATCGCACGATCGAGCCGATGCGTCCGCGCATCGAATTCGACGAGCTCGATCTCTGCTCCCGACAGATCGACCGTCGCGGGGATCACGTCGAGCCGGGGCACGCGGCTGTGCACCACGGCCTGGTCGATCGTCGCTTCGCCGATGAGGACGTCATAGCTCGATTTGACGCGTTGCGCATGGCCGATGCCAAGGCCGGTCGAGGCGTTGCCCTGCGGGTCGATATCGACCAGCAGCACCCGCATTCCCGTCGCCGCCAATGCGGTCGCGAGATTGATGGCACTGGTGGTCTTGCCCACCCCACCCTTCTGATTGGCGACCGCGATGGTGATCATCGCGCGCGGACTCGATCCAGAACCACGATAGACGACTCCGGGTTCGTGACGCTTTGTTCCACGTGGAACATAAAGTGCCAAGGCTTCTGAAGCGCGGTGATCTCTGCCTCATCGAGACGCCCCCGAGGCAATAGCCACCGCGTCTCTGTTGTGGCGCAGTGCGCCGCGCCACGCAAAAGGTTTTCGAGCGAGGCGACCGCGCGCGCCGAAATGATCCGCGCCGTTGCAGTGACGGACTCGACCTTGGTTGGATACACACGGACCTGCTCGCCAAGCCCGAGCCTGGCGACACAAAGCTGGAGAAAGTCCGCGCGACGCCGGCGTGGTTCGACAAGATCGACCGGCCCATTGCGGACAAGTGCGACGACCATGCCGGGAAATCCACCTCCGGTCCCAATGTCGAGCCAGCGCATCGCATCTGTCTCCGGGCCCGCGAGTGCAGCCAGCTGAAGCGAGTCAACGACATGCCGCTCCCAGATCGTCGGGATCGTCGAAGGCGCGATCAAATTCTGATGCGCGGCCTCCTCGACGACCATCGCGACGAACGCCGCAACCCGCTCGGTCGCGACGGGGCCAAACCGCTCGAGGACCCAGGTCCGTGCTTCGTCTTCGGTCATGCCGGCACTCGTTTCGTATGGAGAAGCACCGCAGACAGCGCCGCGGGCGTGATGCCCCGGATGCGTGTCGCGGCGGCGAGGGACAGCGGTCGTGCCGCACTCAATCGGTCGATCATCTCGTTCGACAGACCGGGGACCCGATCATAGGCAAGATCCTGGGGTAACAGGATCGCCTCGTCCGCCCGCAATCGTGCGACCTCCTGCGCCTGCCGTTCGATATAGGGGGCGTAGCGCGCATCCTCGACGACCTCGTCAACCACAGCCGCCGGGATCCCGGTCGCCGCATCAGGCGCGACATGCGCAAGCTTCACGCCCTCGAAGCGCAACCAGTCAAACGCGGTCCGCCGCGCGCCATCACGCCCTACCGCAACGCCCTGATCCGCAATCTCGGTGGCGGTCCGTTCGCCGTGCAGCGCGGATCGGAACCGGGCGCGGTCCTCGCCACGCGCGCGCTGATGGGCGAGCCGCGCGGTGCCGAGGCAACCCGTCACCTCCGCAATCCCGCCAAGCCGTGTCTCAGCATTGTCCGCGCGGAGCGACAGCCGGAACTCGGCACGCGCGGTCAGCATCCGATACGGCTCGGTGACGCCCTGCAGGACAAGGTCGTCGATCATCACGCCGAGATAGCTCGACGCGCGGTCGAGGATCACCGGTGCCAGATCACAGGCATGCGCCGCCGCATTGAGCCCGGCGACCAGCCCCTGCCCCGCTGCCTCTTCATAGCCCGTCGTCCCGTTGAGCTGGCCGGCACAGAACACGCCGTTGATCGCGGGAAGCGCCAACCGCGTATCGAGCGCACGCGGATCGATATAATCATATTCGACGGCATAGCCCGGCATCGTCATCACGACGCGCTCGAGCCCGGGAATGCTCGCGAGCATCGCTGCCTGGATCTCGACGGGCAAGGACGTCGACAGACCATTGGGATAGATCGTCGCGTCGTCGAGCCCCTCGGGTTCAAGGAACAGCTGATGGCCGTCGCGGTCGCCAAAGCGGGAAACCTTGTCCTCGATCGACGGACAATAGCGCGGCCCCGCCGCCTCGATCGCGCCGGTAAACAGCGGCGACCGATGGAACGCGGCGCGGATGATCGCATGCGTCTCGTCCGTCGTCCGCGTGATCGCACAGGCGACCTGCGGCAGGATACGGCCGGTCGTCATCGGTGACATCGTCCATGGCTCGGAATCGGAGGGCTGCTCGGCAAGCGCCCCCCAATTGATCGTTCGGCCATCGAGCCGTGGCGGGGTCCCGGTCTTCAGCCGCGCCATGGGCAGCGCGCGCGCGCGGAGCTGGTCCGCCAGTGGCTTCGCCGCACGCTCCCCGATCCGGCCCCCCTCCTCACGGTCATCACCGCGGAAGATCCGCCCGCCCAGAAACGTCCCGGTCGCGAGGACCACCGCGCGCGCTGCGACCACGGCGCCGTCGGCGAGCACGACACCCGCGACGCGATCACCGTCCAGATGCAGCGCGCTGACCTCGCCGGCGATGATCGACAAGTTTGGCGTCGCCGCCAGCTGTGCCTGGATCGCCGCCGCATAGAGCCTGCGGTCCGCCTGGATCCTCGGCCCCTGGACCGCGGATCCCTTGCTGCGATTGAGCATCCGGTGATGGATCGCTGCGGCATCGGCAGCACGACCGATCAGCCCGTCAAAGGCATCGACCTCGCGCACCATATGGCCCTTGCCCAGCCCGCCTATCGCCGGGTTGCACGACATCGCGCCAATCTGCTGCGCGTCGAACGACACCAGCGCAGTACGCGCGCCCCTCCGCGCTGCCGCGGCTGCGGCTTCGGTCCCGGCATGGCCACCGCCAACCACCACTACATCGAACATGCCATCGCCGTAGAGCGACGCGACGATCGCGTCAAAGTTGTTCCACGTGGAACATCACTTGCCGATGCAGAAGCGGCCAAACAGCGCGTCGAGCATCTCTCCGGTTGCGTCGAGACCCAGCACCGCGGCGAGCCCGGTGCGGGCTTCGCGAAGATGCTCCGCAACGATCAACGGGTCGTTGCCCGCCGCACGCAGTGTCACCGCAGCCCGCTCGCAGCGCAGGCGTTGATCTGCCTTGAGCGCCAGATCGTCGTTGCGCGGAAGCAAAGCGGCTGCGCGATCATGGACGACAGCCCAGAGCCGGTCGAGCGATGCCTGATCGCTTTGCGAGAAGGCAATCATCCGACCGGGCGGAACGCCCCCGTCCCGCCCCGGCAGATCGGCTCGGGCGTGAACCCAGATCGCATCCTCGCGTGGCGGCGCCGTATCGGCGAGCCACAGCAGCAAATCGGCGGTAGCCATAGCGGTCTCCGCCCGGGCAACGCCGATTGCCTCGATCGGATCGAGCGTATCGACCAGACCCGCGGTATCGGTCAGGACATAGGCGACCCCGTTGCGCAAGACCGGGACATCGATACGGTCACGCGTCGTCCCCGAGATCGGCGATACGATCGCGGCATCGCGCTCCCCCATCAGATTGAGCAAGGTCGATTTGCCGCTGTTGGGGGGCCCACCGATCACGACGCGAAGACCGTCTTTCAGTCGCTCGACCGGGGGGCTCGCCACCACCGTCTCGATCTCAGCCGCCAGCGCTGCGATATCGGCGAGCACCGCGTCGAAGGCCGCCGCATCGCTGGTCACGTCATCCTCGTCGGCAAAGTCGAGCATCGCCTCGATCCGTGCGGACAGCATCGCGACCGCGTCCATCCAGCCGCGCACCGCCTGGCTCACGCGGCCTTCGGTCGCGGTGATCGCGGCAACACGCTGCGCCTCGGTTTCGGCCTCGAGCAGATCTGCGAGCCCTTCGGCCTGGGTCAGGTCGATGCGTCCGTTACCAAGCGCGCGGCGGGTAAATTCGCCCGGCTCGGCCAGTCGTAACCCGGTCATCGCCGCGAGCGTGCGTTCGACCGCAGCGGTGACCGCCCGCCCCCCATGACAATGGAGCTCGACCAGATCCTCGCCCGTCGCGGTGGTCGGGCCCGGAAAGACGATCACCAATGCGCGATCGAGCATCGTCCCGCTCGCATCACGCAAAGCGCGTAAACTGGCATGCCGCGCTGCAGGGAGCGGCCCGGCGAGCGCGACCGCCGCCGCAAACGCCTCGGGCCCCGATATCCGCACCACTGCGATCGCCGCGGGCGGGCGCCCGCTCGACACTGCAAAGATCGTCGTCATTTTGTTACTCAACCGCCAGTCTTGCCCGTCTGCGTCGCGCCGTCGAACATCCGTTTCCAGAACGCCATCCCCGCCTCGCCCATCGGCTGCCACCCGCGCATCATCGTCTCGATCATCTCGGGCTGCATCGCCCCGTCGCCGAGCCCGGGCATCGCCTCGATCATCATCGCGACATAGCGGTCATGGATCGGCGTCAGGTCGGGCAGCCCGACCGCGCGGCGGGCCTCTTCGGGCGTGCATTCGATTTCGATGTTCATCTTCATGGACGGCCCTTTCGGTGGCGCTTGAGCCGCACGGCGGGGCACGGCATAGCGTGGCAATGTATGCGCGGGATGCCGCCTCGATCGCAACGCCTATCGGGCTGATCCGCGTGACCGGCAGCACCGGCCGGATCGACGCGATCGCGATCGACCGGGACGGTATCGTCGAGGCGACCATGAACCCGGTGATCCGCGAAGCGCTTCGCCAGCTCGACGCGTATTTTGCCGGCCGTCTCACCGTCTTCGACCTTCCGCTCGCGCCACCGGCCACGCCCCGCGGCGACGCGCTGCGCCAGGCGATCGTTGCGGTCCCTTACGGCCGGACCGCCAGCTATGGCGATCTCGCGCAGGCAATCGGGTCGAGCCCGCGTGCGATCGGCCAGGCCTGTGCGCGCAATCCGTTTCCGATCGTCGTCCCCTGCCACCGAATTCTCGGAGCCGGGGGCGGGCTTGGTGCGTATTCCGCAGGCCAAGGCCCGATCACAAAATCCCGGCTGCTCGATCTCGAACGGCCGCAAGGAGGATTGCTATGACCAACACCACCACCATCCCGACGCTCGCGGGCGACGGCAGCTTCACCGCCTATCGCGCGGTCCCCGCCGGCACGCCCAAGGCCGCAATCGTCGTGATCCAGGAGATCTTCGGCGTGAATGCCGGCATCCGCCGCAAGTGCGACACGCTCGCCGAGGCCGGCTATCTCGCGATCGCTCCGGACCTGTTCTGGCGGCTGGAGCCAGGGGTCGAGCTCGACCCGGACGTGAAGCCCGAATTCGAACGCGCGCTCGAACTCATGGGCCAGTTCGACCAAGACAAGGGCATCGCCGATATCGAGGCGACGATCCGCGCCGCGCGCAGCGAACTCGGTGACGGCGCCAAGGTCGGCGCGGTCGGCTATTGCCTCGGTGGCCGCCTCGCCTTCATGACCGCCGCGCGCACCGACATCGATGCGAGCGTCGGCTATTACGGCGTCGGGATCGATGGCCTGCTCGGCGAGAAGCACGCGATCGCAAACCCAGTGCTGCTCCACGTCCCCGAGGAGGATCACTTCGTCGACAAGGACGCGCAGGCGGCGATGCACGCCGGGCTCGACGATCATCCCAAGGTCACGATCTACGATTATGCGGGCGAGGATCACGGCTTCGCGACCGAGTTCGGCGAGCGCCGGTCGGATGCGTCGGCCAAGCTGGCGGACGAACGCACCGCGGCCTTCTTTGCCGAGCATCTTGGCTGAGGGCTAAGAGGCACCCCTCCCCCCTCGTCATTCCCGCGCAGGCGGGAATCCATACTGGCTGGCGTCGCTTACGAGATCACCGAAGGTGCAGAATATGGATCCCCGCCTCCGCGGGGATGACGGTGGGGGTCGTGTCTGAACGCGCTATAAGCGGCATGACGAACGACCAAGCGCCAAAAAAAAAGGCCTCGCCGGACGATCCCGGCGAGGCCTTTTCCTTATCCGGACGCTGCCCCGATCAGCCGAGCAGCGAGACGATCCCGAGCGTTTCGCCGGTACCGGTCCAGCCCTCGTAGATCATCTTCACCGCGACCACGAGGATCACCGCCAGGCCGATATAGGCGATCCAGCGATAGCGGTTGATGATCCGCGCGATGAAGTTCGCCGCCAGCCCCATCATCGCGACCGACAGCAACAGGCCGATCACGAGGATCCCCGGATGCTCGCGCGCCGCGCCCGCGACCGCGAGCACATTGTCGAGGCTCATCGACACGTCGGCAACCGCGACCGCCCAGGCGGCGCTCGCAAAGCCCTTAGACGACTTGATGCCCGAACGCTCGTCGCCCTCGATTTCCTCGGAGCCGGCATTCTGTGCACCCTCGCGGATTTCACGCCAGAACTTCCAGCTGACCCACAGCAGCAGCAGGCCGCCCGCGAAGATCAGCCCGACGATCCCCATCAGCCACGTCACGATCAGCGCGAAGAAAATGCGCAGGACGAGCGCGGCGCCGATACCGATCAGGATGACCTTCTTGCGCTGGTCGGCGGGAAGCCCCGCGGCGAGCGCGCCGACGACGATCGCATTGTCGCCCGCGAGGACGAGGTCGATCATCAGGACCGATCCGAACGCGGCCAGCGCCTTCGGGTCGCCGAGATTGGAGAAGTCGGCGACGATGTGCTGCCAGATTTCCAGCGGTGAACCGGGTCCGGTTACTCCCGATGCGGCGGTGGCCAGCATGGCGATGATACTCAAGATGTCAGCTCCCGGTGACGGGCCACCACCGACGTGCGGAGATGGCGGATTTCAATGGGTTTCATAGCAAAGCGGCACACGAAAGCCATTGCTCTCGCGTGCCGCATTTTGGGTCGGTGTACTTGGCCGGACATGGGCGAAGCCCATGTCGTCGGTCGGGGCGCTGCCCCGCCGGCCGAACCGGTGCGAGTCCTGCGCCAGCTTGGCGCAGGCCGCCCTCGGTTATTGATTCATGCTGTCGAAGAAATTCTCGTTGGTCTTCGAATCCTTCATCTTGTCGAGCAGGAACTCCATCGCGTCGATCGTGCCCATCTGCATGAGGATACGACGCAGCACCCACATCTTGGAGAGCTTGGCCTTGTCGACCAGCAGCTCTTCCTTGCGGGTACCCGACTTGCCGACGTCGAGCGCCGGGAAGATGCGCTTGTCCGCGACCTTGCGATCGAGCACGATTTCCGAGTTGCCGGTGCCCTTGAACTCCTCGAAGATCACCTCGTCCATGCGGCTGCCCGTGTCGATCAGCGCGGTCGCGATGATCGAGAGCGAGCCGCCCTCCTCGATGTTGCGCGCGGCACCGAAGAAGCGCTTCGGGCGCTGCAGCGCATTCGCATCGACACCACCGGTCAGGACCTTGCCCGACGACGGCACGACGGTGTTGTAGGCACGACCCAGACGCGTGATCGAATCGAGCAGGATCACCACGTCCTTCTTGTGCTCGACCAGGCGCTTGGCCTTTTCGATCACCATCTCGGCGACCTGCACGTGGCGCTGCGCGGGTTCGTCGAACGTCGAGCTGACGACCTCGCCCTTCA
>Ga0265797_10007641_pt1 | contig 14672 bp, 15 predicted proteins | sample P2T30metagenome_FD_192433 | JGI IMG/M metagenome (GOLD analysis project Ga0265797, IMG submission 192433) | Plant litter microbial communities from East Loma Ridge, Irvine, California - P2 T30 | ecosystem: Environmental > Terrestrial > Plant litter > Unclassified | place: USA: California... | reverse complement strand
TTGTTGCTTTCGGTGGCGCCCGAGGTCCAGATGATTTCGCGCGGATCGGCGCCGACGATGGCGGCGACATTGGCGCGCGCTTCTTCGACCGCCGCTTCGGCGGTCCAGCCGTAGGCGTGCGAACGCGAGGCCGGGTTACCGAACTGCTCGCGCAGGAACGGGATCATCTTGTCGGCCACGCGTGGATCGATCGGCGTCGTGGCCGAGTAGTCCAGGTAGATCGGGAAATGGGGAGCAGTGGCGAAGCTCTGCTCGATTTTCTTGTCCAAAGGCGCGTTCATCAGTTCACTCCAGTAAGCTTTAATTTTGTTCGACAGCGGCAGGGGCGCCACGGTGCACATGCACCACGTTTTGCTCAGCCTGTTCTTTTTGCCGCTGCCCGTCGACCAGATCCTGCAGGGACACGGAATCGAGGTAGTCGACCATCTTTTCGTTCAGCGTGGTCCACAGTTCGTGGGTCATGCAGCGGGCGCCGTGGGCCGCGGTGCCGGCGCAGTTCTCTTTGCCGCCGCACTGCGTGGCATCGAGCGGCTCGTCGACGGCGATGATGATGTCGGCCACCGTCACTTTTTCTGCCGTGCGGGCCAGGGTGTAGCCGCCACCGGGGCCGCGGATCGATTCGACGATCTCGTGGCGGCGCAGCTTGCCGAACAGCTGCTCAAGGTAGGACAGCGAAATCGCCTGGCGCTGGCTGATGCCCGACAGCGTGACCGGTCCATTGCCTTGACGCATGGCTAGATCGATCATCGCGGTAACAGCGAAACGGCCTTTGGTGGTCAGACGCATTACAACCCCGGTGAATGTTAAAATATTCCTCTTGTTCAACTCCCTGCCGATGCACTTCTTGCAGAGGGGCAGATGAATAACCTGATTAGTTGAACGATTTAGTCAAGTATAGCAAATCGCGGGCCGCTTGTCTTGGCGGCCCCAAAAACGCGCCGCTTCCTGCGCCAGCGCTAGGCCTTGAGCAATTGCATCGGCCCGAACAGGCGCTGCATGCCTTCATGCACGATGAATGACAGGTTGTAAGGGTGCTCGGCCACGGCCTGCGGGAAGGCGGCCGTTTCCGGCAGCCTCTGCAGTTGCTCGGCAATCTTGCCCCACAGCACCAGGGTGGGCGGCGCCGGCTGATGCGCCAGCGCCGCCAGCACCGTCTGCAGGAACGGCAGCCAGGCGCGCGCGTCGATCGCCGGCGCCACGTGCTTGCGAAACACCAGCGCCGCATTCATCAGCAAGAATCCCTGATCGGTGAGCTTGCCCTGCAGTTGCGCCAGGGTCTGGATCGCGGCGCCGGCGCGCGCCGCCCGGGCCACTGGCGCCATCGCCTCGCCGCCGGTTGCGTCCGGCTGCAACTGGCCGTCGGCCACCAGCAGCATCTTCATGAAGTTGCGCAGCGAGGTGGCGCGGTTGACCGGCTTCGACAGCCCGCTGTCGGACCACAGCTGACCAACTGCCCCATCCATGAAGCAGACCCCGGTCGCGCTCTCGGCGCGCGGGTACGGCCCTTCTCCCACCAGCACATACCTTACTTTATCCAACGGCTGGGCAAAGGCGGCGAACAGCCGGTGTTCGGTCGGCAGGTAGTTGTCGATTGCCAGCGCGGCCAGGTAGCCGGGATTGGCGCGCGCGACCGCCTCCAGGCCGGCTTCGAGCGTCGGGCGCCAGGAAGCGTCGGCCAGGTCGAGGGCGTGCAGGATGGCGGCAGGAATCGGGGTATCGGACATGATGGCGTGGCAAGTCGAAGAGGCGCGATTGTAGCGCAGCGCCTTCATGCGGTGCGCGTGGCGCCGCTTGCCTGATACCCCGCTTCGGACTTCAGGCCGAGGCCGCGCCGCGCTTGCGGCGCCGGCCCATCCACCCCAAGAGGCCCAGGCCGCCGAACATCAGCGCGTAGCTGGCGGGCTCGGGCACTTCCGCCGCGGCGCCGACCGAGATATTGTCGATGGCGACGTCGAAATCGGCGAATCCATAGAAGTAGCCCGGCACATACGTGGTAAAGGCGAGTTCGTCGACGCCCGCGAGCACGTCGGCGAAGGTGCGGCCGGGCGGCAGGCCCGGGCCGTCGGCGTCGTCCGAGGTGCCGTATCCGCCCCAGCCCGTCGGCAAGGCGGCGGCGGTGGTATCGGCAATCGTCACTGACAAGTGCTGCCACCCTTGCGTTGCGTTGATCACGCCTAGGTCGAACCAGACGCTCGTGTAGGGCATGCCCTGCGGCGTGTTGCCATAGTCGCGCAGTTCGAGCACGAGGTTGCGTGAAACTTCCTGCCCGACGTAGCGAATCGAATTGGCGATGACGTCCAGGCCGATGGTGACGCTGCCCAGCTTGCTGTAATCGCCCAGGTAGTTCTGGTTGCTGCTGTTGGTGAAGTTGATGCCGAAGTTCTCGATGATGGTGTGCAGCGCTGGCGCGCCGTTGCCCATGCTGGTGTCGATTTCAGAACCACCGATGCCATTGAGCGGCTGGCTGCCTTGCCAGCCTTGGGCGCCATTTGAAAAATCGACGTGTGACGATACCGGCCCGGCCGACGCAATACTACTGGCCAAGGAAAACGCGACAGCAAACATTATTTTATGCATGGTCATGATGCCTTATTGTCAGACAGTGGAAAAATAAACCAGGACCCCATTCGATTTCGCCAACGACGAGAATGGCATTTGAATCGCTCGCCGTCTGGATTGGCATTCAGTAAATAAAATGGTTAATTGATTCTAGGCCCGGTATTTATCACGGTCTATATCGCAGCATGCATAAATTGTCGTGATTATGTAGCGTTTTTCCTTGTAAATATTATTTATTCCGCTGGGAAATTATGAATAATAACAATCACCTAGAGAAATGAAATATATGAAACAGCCGCACCTGACTGTATTTTTCGTCCGCCAAATTCTATCGAATCGACCGTATTCTGGAACAGATTCAATATCGCCGTTTAGTTGAGCGCCACTAAACAAAGACGATTGAACATCCGGCGCCGTTTGAATCGCGCAATGCTGCCGAACCGGATCTCCATAAAAACCGGCAGCTGCCTTTATTCCTTGTCCGGCTGCTGCGATGGATGCGCCGCCTTGAATGCCGGCAGCTCGACGCACAGCGAATTGATGCGGTCGATGTTGGGATAGGCCGCAACGTCGATATTGAAACGCTGCGCGTTGAACACCTGCGGCACCAGATAACAGTCGGCAATCGTCGGATGGTCGCCATGGCAGAACGGCCCGGCGCCGGGGTCGCGCGCCAGGTGCGCTTCGAGCGAGGCAAAACCTTCGATGACCCAATGGCGATACCAGTCGGTGCGGGCCTGATCCGAAAAGCCGAGATGCTGCACCAGATAGTTCAGCACACGCAGATTGTTAACCGGATGAATGTCGCAGCCGACGATCTGCGCCAGTTCGCGCACCCGCGCCCGGCCCGGCGCATCCTGCGGCAGCAGCGGCGGCTTGGGGTGGATTTCTTCGAGGTACTCGATGATCGCCATCGACTGCGTCAGCGTGATCCAGTCGTCCTGGAACGACGGCACCAGGCCGCTCGGGTTGATCTTGCGATACTCATCCTGCAAATGCTCGCCGCCGCCACGCAGCAGGTGCACCGGCACCGCCTCGTAGTCGAGCCCCTTGATGTTGAGTGCGATCCGCACGCGATAGGCGGCCGAACTGCGGAAATAAGTAAAAAGCTTCATCGCTGTCTCCTGTGCTGAAATCAACCCTGGCTACTGTGCTTGCTTGCGTGCGTGATACGGCGCCACCTCCTGGTCGATGGCGCCGAAAATACTGGCGCCGTCGGCGTCGAGCATTTCGATGCGCACCGTGTCGCCATAGCGCAAAAATGGCGTCTTCGGCGCGCCGCCCTCGATGGTTTCATACATGCGCACTTCGGCCAGGCAGCAGTAGCCGACGCCGCCGTTGGCCACGCTCGAACCGTGCAGGCTGCCCTGCTTGTTCGAGACGGTGCCCGAGCCGATGACGCTGCCCGCGCACAGCTCGCGCGTGGCGGCGGCATGCGCCACCAGTTGGGCGAAGCTGAAGGTCATGTCTTCGCCTGCATTTGGCCGGCCGAACGGCTCGCGGTTGAGCGTGACGATCAGCGGCAGGTGCAGCTTGCTGTCATGCCAGGCCGCGCCCAGTTCGTCGGGCGTGACCGCCACCGGCGAAAATGCGCTGGCCGGCTTCGACTGGTAGAAGCCGAAGCCCTTGGCCAGCTCGTTCGGGATCAGGTTGCGCAGCGAGACGTCGTTGACCAGCATCACCAGCCGGATCGCGGCAGCGGCCTGCTCGGGCGTGGCGCCCATCGGCACGTCGCCGGTGACCACCGCCACTTCGGCTTCGAGGTCGACGCCCCATTCTTCGGACAGCACCGCGATTGGGTCGCACGGCCCGACAAAGGCGTCGCCGCCGCCCTGGTACATCAGCGGATCGCTATAGAACGAGGCCGGCACCTCGGCGCCGCGCGCCTTGCGCACCAGTTCGACGTGGTTGATATAGGCCGAGCCGTCGGCCCACTGGTAGGCGCGCGGCAGCGGCGAGTGGCATTCCTGCTCGATGAAGGATTCGGCATTGTCGGCCACGCCATCGTTGAGTTGCTCATAGACCGCCTGCAACTGCGGGACCACGCGATCCCAGTCGTCGAGCGCCGCCTGCAGGGTAAGGGCGACGTCGGGCACCGCCTCGCAGGTAACCAGGTCGCGGCTGACGACGACCAGCGCGCCGTCGCGGCGGCCGTTCTTGAGGGTGGCGAGTTTCATGGGTGTTTCCTTCGTAATTGCTGAGCAACCGCCATTACAGGCCAAAACCACTTATCATTCAAACGATATTTTTCGCTCGATATATCGGACTATCTGATGAATCCCACCCTACGCCAGATGCGCGCCTTTGTCGCGCTGGCCAAGAACGGCAATTTCACGCTTGCCGCGCAAAGCCTGCACGTGACGCAGTCCGCCCTCTCGGGCCTGATCAAGGAGCTGGAACAGACGCTCGGCGCGCGCGTGGTCGACCGCAGCACGCGCCGGATCGACCTGACCGACATCGGGCGCGAACTGTTTCCCCTATTTAGCCAAATGATCGATGACCTGGACGGTGCGCTGGCTAACGTCGCCGACCACACACGGCTCAAAAAAGGCGTGGTTCGGATCGCCGCGCCACAATTGATGGCGTGTACGCTGCTGCCTCAGGTGATCGCGGCCTGGCGCGTACAGCATCCGGCGATCGCGGTGCGGCTGGCCGATACCGAGGTTGAAGGCGTGATCGCGCGCGTGCTCTCGGGCGAGGCCGACGTCGGGATCGGGCCCGAACGTTCACCGGCGCCAGCGCTGGACGCGCGTCAATTGTTCGAGATGCCGTTCGGGCTGGCATGTCCGCACGATCATCCGCTGGCGCAACAGCAAAGCGTGACCTGGCAGGACCTGACCCTTCATCCACTGATTTCGCTGCAGGGCCAGTTCACCGAGCGCCTGCTCGACGATATGCACGCGACCGCGCGCGCGGTGTCGGTGCGGCCGGCGCACGAGGTGACATTCATGACCACCGCGCTGGCGATGGTCAGCGCCGGGCTCGGCGTGACGGTATGCCTGCCGTATGCGGCGCCGCTGGTGGCGCAGTACCGGCTGGCGCTGCGGCCACTGACAGAGCCGGTGCTGACGCGCCGCTTTTTGGTGTACACCCGGCCCGGGCGCTCGCCCTCGCCCGCAGCCGAAGCCTTCATCGACTTCTTGCTCGGGCACGTCGCGCGAGAAGCGGCGGCGCTGGCCTGACGCCGGGCGCGCTACAATCGGCGCTTACCTTTTGCCGCCGCCTTGCCGATGTCCCTGAACACGATCGCCATCAACCAGCAGATGAATCGCTTCGACCAGCACGCCAGCGTGTGGCTGTTCGGCTACGGCTCGCTGATCTTCAAGGCCGATTTCCCCTTCATCGAACGGCGCCCCGCGTACATCGGCGGCTGGGCGCGCCGCTTCTGGCAAGGCTCGCACGACCACCGCGGCACCGAGACCGCGCCCGGGCGCGTGCTGACGCTGGCGCCCGAGCAAGGTGCGGTATGCCACGGCATGGCCTACCTGGTGACGCCGGAAGAATTCGCCCATCTCGACCATCGCGAAAAGAACGGCTACCTGCGCCTGGCGACCGACATGCACTTCGATGACGGCAGCAGCGCCGAGGGCATCGTGTATATCGCCACCCACGACAACGCGGCCTACCTGGGGCCGGCGAGCGAGCATGACATCGCACGCCAGATCGCCGGCGCCCGCGGCCCGAGCGGGCCGAACAGCGAATACCTGCTGCAACTGGCGCAAGCGCTGCGCGAACTCGGCAAGCCGGATGCGCATGTGTTCGAGATCGAGCGACATCTGTGGGCGCTCGGGGTCACGCGAGCACCTGCCGTTCAGTCGGAAAATACGCCTTGAAGGCTCTGGCGTTTGACATCTGAACCATCTGCGAGTGCGCAGTCACGACCGCCGCTGGTTGACAGTTGCGGGTAGAACTTGGCTCCCATTATTGGGGGGCGTCCGACCAGAAATTAGCGGGACTGTAACCGTAATAGCACGACTCTATTTCGCCAGCTCGAGCTTCCCATCCTCGATGGCCTTTTTGTAGCAGTGGATATTGCCATAATTGGCGCGCCAATCCGGGCTGTGCACCAGTTCATGGATATGCACGATGCCGTATTGGTAGCTGTTCAGGTTCACACGTTCCGGGTCGGCAAAGCCCAGTTTGCGGAAGATGTCGGTTGCGGGGTCGGCCAGTGCACTCATAATTCCATTTGGCAATAAAGCGTTACCGAAACACAGCACGCCTGTCACAACCACTCCCCATAGCAGAGTTTCAAGCTCGCTCATCGCGGGGTTGACACCAAGAAAAAAAATACAGGCTATTTCGCAAACCATAGCAAAGCAGAATAACCACCACGCGAGCTTGAAATTGGCCATGCGCTCGGCTTTGCTGCCCCAGGCATGAGATACCCAGACCAGGCCTTCGTCCTCGCTGAGGATGCCGCGCGCCACCAGCACATCGCCGTGTTTCGAGACCACGGCCTTGACCTTTTTACCGACCGGCAGCTTGCTGGCGCCCCCGAAGGTACCGCACATGATTTGTTGGTCGATCAGGCAGGCAAAGTTCTCCGTGTACTCGCCGTCGTACAAGGCGACTGACGCGGCCGCTGCAACCTGCCCATGGAAGCCGCCTAGTACCGAGCCGAGTCCGGTCACCACACTGCCGGTCTGGTAACGCGAGGCGATCTGGGCAAGCAGATTCTCCCTGTCCAAGGCGACCTGCAGTTCGGTAATGATGCCTTCGATGACGAAGGAGTCACCAGTGTCTGGTTGCGCGATTGGTGTCGTCATTCTTATCCTTCAACGCTAATCAACCGCAGATATTGGTAGCCTTGCGTTCTCATTATTCGTCATAACCAACCAAGAATTCACAAGCCGGCAACGGCGCAGCACAGCACAAATCTACTGCGTCAGCGTGAGCTTCCCATCCTCGATGGCCTTTTTATAACAATGGATATTAGCGTGCTGGGCGGTCGCTTCCTGACTGCGTATCATCTCATGCATATGCACGATGCCGTACTGGTAGCTGTTCAGGTTCACACGTTCCGGGTTGGCGAAGCCCAGCTTACGGAAAATGTCGGTGGCCGGGTCGGCCAGCGCACTCATAGTGCCGCCGGTCGACAGCGCCAACCCGAAACACAGAACGCCTGCAGCAACAGCTCCCCAGCCGAGCGTTTCAAGCTCGCTCATCCCAGTATCGATTCTGAGGAGGTACATGGAGACGGTCAGGCATACCATGACGAAACAGAATAACCACCAGGCGATCTTGAAGTTAGCCATGCGCTCGGCTCTGCTGCCCCAGGCGTGAGAGACCCAGATCAAACCTGCGTCCTCGCTGAGGATCCCGCGCGCCACTAGCACATCGCCGCATTTCGAGACCACGGCCTTGACTCTCTTCCCGACTGGCAGCCTGCTGGCCCCACCGAACGTGCCACACATGACTTGTTGGTCGATCATGCAGGCAAAGTTCTCCGTGTCCTCGCCGTCGTACAAGGCGATCGACGCGGCCGCCGCAACTTGGCCATGGAAGCCGCCCAGTACCGAGCCGAGTCCGGTCACCTTTCTGCTTGCCTGATAATCCGGCGCGATCTGGGCAAGCAGATTTTCTCTGCCGAAGGCGACCTGCAGTTCGGTAATGATGCCTTCGATGACGAAGGAGTCGTCGGCATGTTGCTGCACGATTGATGTCGTCATTCTTATCCTTCAACGTCACTGGCGCGCGATGCTCTTTTCAAGTTCTTCCAATTCTACCGTGGCCTCCATGAAACTTTTCGTTCACGCCTCCTTGCCGAACCAATTCGCGATCTTTTTATGCTGACGGGATAACGATTTTTCGCACCAGTTCTGCAGGTCATCGTCTTTGCGCAGAAGATAGCCCATTTCGGCTGCGGTGCGTGCCAGTCCGATTCAGTTGAAGCGGGCGCTCCACACTAACAAACGCATCCGCAATGCGAACCTGCCACCGATCGAGGCGTCATGGATGTAGTCAGATTTCATCGGTTGACACGCTGCTCAAAACAAATCCAGCTGCCCCGCCGTCTTTGCGCTGTGCTTGCCGGCAGTTGCCGGCACCACGAGCGGCCGCCTGAACTGGGTCGTATCAAGCCGCCCGAAACGCCCGCGCAATTCGCTCATGCCAAGCCGCTCGCTGGCTTTTTCAAAGCGCTGCCGGATCAGGTCGGACCAGACGCCCTCGCCCTGCATGCGCTTGGCGAAATCGCTGTCGTAGTCTTTGCCGCCACGCATGTCGCGGATGCGGTTCATGACGCGCGCGGCGCGTTCGGGGAAATGCGCCTGCAGCCACTCCTGGAACAGCGGATTGACCTCGTTCGGCAGGCGCAGCACCGTGTAGTGGGCGCCGACCGCGCCGGCGTCGCGCGCTGCTTCGAGAATGCGCTCGATCTCGGGTTCGGTCACGAACGGGATGATCGGCGCCACGCTGACGCTGACCGGGATGCCGGCGTCGGTCAGCGTGCGGATGGTGCGCAGGCGCCGCATCGGCGCCGCAGCGCGCGGCTCGAGCGTGCGCGCGATCTGGGCGTCGAGCGTGGTGAGCGTGATCGCGGCGCAGGCCAGGCCTTTGGCCGCCATTGGCGCGAGCAGGTCGATGTCGCGTTCGATCAGCGACGATTTGGTGATCAGGCCGGCCGGATGGCGGCACTCGGACAGCACCTCGAGCACCTGGCGCGTGATGCCGCGCTCGCGCTCGCATGGCTGATAGGCGTCGGTGTTGACGCCGATGGCGATGTGCTCGGGCACGTAGCCGGGTTTGGCCAGTTCGCGCCGCAGCAGTTCGGGGGCATTGACCTTGGCGAACAGGCGGCTTTCGAAGTCCAGGCCCGGCGACAGGCCGAGATAACTGTGCGTCGGCCGCGCGAAGCAATAAATGCAACCGTGCTCGCAGCCACGGTAGGGATTGAGCGACACATTGAAGGGAATATCGGGCGAGGTATTGCGCGACAGGATGGTCTTGGCGACTTCGTCGGTAACGATGGTGCGCAGCGCGCCAAGGTCGTCGTCATCGTGCTCCCAGCCGTCGTCGAAGCGCTCGCGGCCGTTGACCTCGTAGCGACCTTGCAGGTTCGACACCGCGCCCCGTCCCTTGCGCGCGACCGGCGGCGCCACGGGTACGGGTTGCTCGACCAGGGATTCGCGCTGGATCGGGAAGTGAGAGATCGCCACGTCTGGCTCCAGACTGTATGTTTGCACAGTATATTACGCCGCGACCAAATGGAATTCAAGCGCCAAGTTCAGCGAAGCGAGGCTGGCTGCTGCGCGACCAAGCCCCGCCATGGCCATCGGCGGGACCGCGCCACAATAGCAGGATTACCTGCACGCATGGCCGGTCAGTTGAAGCGCCCTGCCGTGCCGCCGATGCTGTAACGGCCCGCGCCCAGCAAAGCCACGGCGACAGCGGAACCGAGATACATCGCCTGAAGCTCGATCGCCAACCCGCCCGTGTCGTTCAGTGTGAAGATCTCGCCGGTATGCACCAGCAGCAGTGCAACGACCATGTTGATCGCGACCACCAGTGCCGCGCCGCGAGTGAAAAGACCGAACAGGATGAACAGCGGCGCGATGACCTCGCCCACGTAGACCAGGTAGCCAAAGATGTGGGGGAGCCCGACCTTGTCGAGCATGCCAGTGATAAAGCCGATGCCGCCGTTCAGTTTGGAGACACCATGAAACAGCAGCAGGATGGCGAGAAGCGCACGCAACAGTAGTTTGCCCTGGTCGTCGCGGAAAGAGGAAATTATGGTCGAGCTGCTCATGTGAGGGGTGCCTTTCAATTTGATGGGAATCTGAATACAGGTCCCATCCTAGCTATCTTCCGCGAGTTGATAAAGTAGGCACAGAGAGTTAGACTGTTTCCCATTATTTGACAATCAGTACAAAATGGACTTGTTTGCGTCAATGAAAGTATTCGTAGCAGTGGTCGACTGCGGCAGTTTCGCCGCCGCCGCGGCCAAGCTCCAGACCTCGCGCGCGATGACATCGAAGCAGGTCCAGAACCTGGAAGAGCATCTCGGCACCCGCCTGCTCAACCGCACAACCCGAAAGCTGAGCCTGACCGAAACGGGGCGCACCTTCCATCAACGTAGTGTCCAGATTCTGGCCGACGTCGAAGAAGCTGAACAGGCCGCGGACCAGGCAGGGAGCGTGCCGCGAGGCGTGCTCAAGGTCACGATTCCGCTGTCCTACGGCCAGCATGTGCTGGCTCCAGTCATCGCCGAATACTCGCAGAATTACCCGATGGTGAGCCTCGACATCGCGCTGAGCGACCGCAAGGTTGACATTGTCGAGGAAGGATTCGATCTCGCGATCCGGATCGGCACGCTGGCCCAGTCCGACCTGATTGCGCGCAAGGTGGGCCGCGTTCGCAGCCTGGTGTGCGCGGCGCCGGCCTACCTGGCCAGACATGGGACACCGGCCTCACCAGCCGAGCTTTCGGGGCATGCTTGCCTGGGCTATACGCTGAGCTGGGGCGGTGCTGAATGGAGAATGCAAGGACCGGGCGGTGCTGTCGCCGTGCCGGTCGCTGGACCGGTCAAGGCCGACAATGGCGACTTCCTGCGGCTTGCCGGAGTCAGCGGAGCCGGCCTGCTGCTCCAGCCGCATTTCATTGTTGCCGACGACCTCAAGGCGGGGCGCCTGGTCCAGGTTCTGCCAGAGTGGCATTCGGAGGAACTCGGCGTCTATGCGGTCTACCCCAGCCGCAAGCTGCTCTCGGCCAAAGTACGGACCTTTGTCGACTTCCTGGCCACCCGCCTGGCAAGCGAGGTAACACGCTAGCAGCCGATCCAGCGCAAGCGCGAACGCCAAGTTCAGCGAAACCAGGCTGCCTGTTGCGTGACAAAGCCATCAAAGGCGTCCAGCAAGCTCTGGAAGCGCTCGGCGTCTCCTTCGAGCCCGGCCAGCGCCTGGGCCGCCGCTTCCAGCGACGACAGCTGATGCGCGGCGTGCGCCTTGCGGATGCGGTAGCTCGATGGCGCGACCTCGGTCAGCGCCAGGCGCGGCAAATCCTGCAGCGCCGGGTTCAGGTACAGCATCTTGCGGCTCTTGCGCCAGGTCGCGTCGAGCACCACCAGCCGCAGCGCCGATGGCGCCAGCGCGGGCAACGGCGGCGGCGCGGGCAGGCCGGCGTCGCCGGGCGTGGGTGGATACAGCAACACCGGGGTGCGCGCGCCGGCGTGCAGCAGGCCGTCGAGCTGTTCCGGGTCGAACCTTTCACCCGCCACCAAAACGCTGTCGGCCACGCTCAGGTGCAACAGCCGCGCGCTGTTCTTGGCGTTGCCGACCTCGAGCGGGTGCTGCAGGATCAGCAGCGCCGTCTGCGCCTGCAACGGCGCGATCCAGCGGCAAATGCAGGCGGAGGCGGCGCGCAGACAGGTCGCGCATCGTGGGCGTTTTGAGGCGATCTGGGTCATACGAACAGGCTGGGCGTAGAACGGGGCGCCGATTGTAGCAGCGCCCCGCCCGTCGCTCACGCCGGCGGCGCCCACCCTCCCCCAAGCGCGCGGTACAGGTCGACGTGCGCGGCCAGCAGGCTGGCGCGCAGTTGCAGCGCATTCAGGTCGGCGGAAAACGCCGTGCGCTGCGCGTCCAGCTCTTCCAGGTAAGACGCGTAGCCATTGGCGTAGCGGTTGCGCGCCACGCGCAGCACTTCGTTGGCGGCGGCGCGGCGCGCCTCTGCTTCCACCAGCTGGCGCTGCAGGCCGTCGATCGAAGCCAGCGCATTGTCGGTTTCGGCAAAGGCGGTGCGCACCACGTTCTCGTAGGTAAAGATGGCGCGGTCGCGCAGCGTACCGGCGATCTCGGCCTGCGCGCGCAGGCGCCCGGCGTCGAACAGCGGCGCCAGCACGCTGCCGCCGATGCTCCACAACTCTTCCGGCGAACGCAGCAGGTTCGGCAGGCTGTGCGCGGTGGCGCCGAGCGAAGCCGTCAGGCGGATCGCCGGCAGCAGCTGGTTGCGCGCCACCGCCAGGCTGGTGTCGGCGGCGGCCACCAGGTTCTCGGCCTGGGCGATATCGGGACGGCGGCGCAGCAGTTCGGACGGCAGTCCTGGCGTGACGCCTGGTTCGCGCAGCGACAGCAGGTCGCTGCCGCGCGCGATCGGCCCCGGGCTGGCGCCCAGCAGCAGATTCAGGGATTGCTCCTGCAGCGCGATCTGGCGTTCGAGTTGCGGCACGGCGGCGGCGGTTGCGTGCAGTTCGGCCTCGGCCTGCGACATTTCAAGACGCGAACTGTAGCCGACCTCGAACTGGTGGCGCGCCAGTTCATATGAGCGCTGGCGCGATTCGAGCGTGGCGCGCGCCAGCGCCAGCTGCGCATCCAGGCCCAGCAGGTTCAGGTAGCCGGAGGCGGTATTCGCGGCCACTGCCAGCGCCGCGGCGTCCAGCGCAGCGCGCTGGGACAGTTGTTCGAAGCGCGCTGCCTCGACCGTGCCGGCCACGCGTCCGAACAGGTCGAGCTCGTAGCTGGCCTGCACCGCGCCGACGATCGACGTGGTTTCCACTGGCGTGCCGAGCGGGCCGATGGCGCGCGCCCGGGTTGGTCCCAGCGACAGGTTCAGGGCCGGATAGCGCGCGCTGTCGGCAACCCGGATGCGCGCCGCGTATTCCTGCAGGCGCGAACGCGCGATGCGCAGGTCGCCATTGCTGGCGAGCGCGCGCCGCACCAGGGTGTCGAGCGCCGGGTCGCCGAAGCTGCGCCACCAATCGGGCTCGACAATGCCGGATTTTGGCGCCGCCGCGGGCACGGTCGAGGCGCCCGCCGTCGGCGCCGCCGTGCGCCACCCTGGCGGCAGCGACAACGACGATTCCGGCGCCGGCTGCGGCGCCATGCTGCAGGCCCCCAGCGCCAGCGGCAAGGCCAGCGCAAGTACAGAAGATTGACGCCGGCTCACCGCTGTGCCCCCGCCGCGGCAGGCTGCCCCTGGTTGGCGGCGGTATCGATCGTCGTCACCACCGACATCCCGGGGCGCAAGCGCGCGGCCAGCGGCTGGTTCGGATCGATGCTGATGCGCACCGGAATGCGCTGGGCGATCTTGACGAAGTTGCCAGTAGCATTGTCCGGCGCGATCACCGAGAACTCGGAACCGGTGGCCGGCGCAATGCGCTCGACCCGTCCGCGCAGGCGCGCGTTGCCGAGCGCGTCGACGCTGAACGTCACCGGCTGGCCGACCGCCACATTGCCCATCTGCGTTTCTTTCATGTTGGCGATCACCCACATGGTGTCTGGCACCAGCGCCGTCAGTTGCGCGCCGGCATTCACAAACGCACCCTGGCGCACCGTCACCTGCCCCAATTGGCCGTCGCGCGGCGCCGTGATGTGGGTGTTGGCCAGGTCGATCTCGGCCAGCCTGACGGCGGCCTCGGCATTGGCCACGGCGGCCTCGAGCGCAGCGCGGTTGACGTCGACCGAGCGCAGGTTCTGGCGCGCGATCTCGAGCGTGGCGCGCGCCTGGTCGCGGCTGGCCGCTGCCTGAGCGCGGGTTGCGCGTGCGGCGTCGAGTTCGCGCGCCGACAGCGAACCGTCAGCCGCCAGTTCCTCGACCCGGCGCAGGTCGGCCTGGGCGCGCGTCTGCTGCGCCTCGTTCGACGCCAGCAGGGCCTGGTTCTGGGCAATGGTGGCCTGGGCACTGCGATTGCTCTGGGCAAAGTTGGCCAGCGCAGCCTGGCGATTGGCCAGCTCGGCGCGTGCCTGGGCCAGGCGCTGGGTCGGGATGCGGTCGTCGATGCGCATCAGCAATTCACCCTTGGCCACCTTCTGGAAATCCTGCACCCGCACTTCGGTCACATATCCGGAGAGCTGCGGACTGATGATCGTCACCTGTCCGCGCACCAGGGCATTCTCGGTGCTTTGCTGGGTACTTCGGAATGGCGGCAGGTTCCAGGCGTACAGCACCAGCAGCACGCCGGCGATGGCGATGGCGGCGAACACAAGTGCGCTGATCAGGATGCGGCGGGAACGGGATGGCGCGGTCGATGGTTCTGGCATATCAATGGGCTTTACTTGAATCGATCAGTTAGTCGGTAACGGGTTCCGGCGGCGGCGGGCCGACTTTCGGCGGCGGCGGCGGGGCGGCGGACGGTTTCGGGAAATAGTGCAGCCACACGGCGTGCAGTAAGATCG
>Ga0265797_10007640_pt1 | contig 14672 bp, 20 predicted proteins | sample P2T30metagenome_FD_192433 | JGI IMG/M metagenome (GOLD analysis project Ga0265797, IMG submission 192433) | Plant litter microbial communities from East Loma Ridge, Irvine, California - P2 T30 | ecosystem: Environmental > Terrestrial > Plant litter > Unclassified | place: USA: California... | reverse complement strand
AACTGTCGCTTTCTCCAAGGCCCGAAGACGAATCGGGCCAGCGTTGAGCGCTTTGGCACAGCGGCCCGCGAAGGCAAAGACCATAGCGAGGTGTTCCTGAACTAGTAAGTGCCGAGGTCACTCTTGCGATTTCATTGGTGAGCATTCGTTGACTTCAACACAGTCGCCGTGATGGATCGCCATTTATGAACCTCTTGATGATTGCGCCTCTTCTTGATTCGCGCGGAACCCTACGATACTTTATTGGCGCGCAAATCGACATCTCTGGTCTCGTAAAGGACAGCACCGATCTTGAGGCCTTCCGGCGCATGCTCGATGAAGAGGAGGGCCAGAAAGAGAAGGAGCCTCAGAAAGATGAATTCCAGGCGCTCAGCGAGATGTTTAATAACACCGAGTTGGACACTGTGCGCAAGTACGGCGGCAACATGCACAGGGAGCATCTGGAAGAACAGGACGATGCGAGCATGCAGCACAAGCCCAGACTGCTGATCCAGGACCAGTCTACCTTTGACGTTGACAGGGCTGAGAAGCCAGCGATCAACAAGGCAGACGGCAGGCTGTCTGGCCCATACAAACACGTAAGTGGCTGCCGTTTCTACGTGACAATGCGAGGAGACTAACATAATTTAGTACCTCGTTGTGCGCCCGGCGCCTTCCCTGCGTATTCTCTTCACGTCCCCATCTCTCCGTGTCCCCGGCATTCTCCAGTCGCGTTTCCTCGATCGCATCGGCGGAAGTAACCGGGTCCGAGACTCCCTCAGCGACGCGCTTGCAGATGGGTCGCGTGGTGTCACAGCGAAGATTCGCTGGCTGCCGCACGCCGTATCAGACCTCGAAGACTCTTATGAAGAGGGCCGACCCAGGTGGATACACTGCACTCCTCTGCTCGGACAGAATGGATCTGTGGGCGTCTGGATGGTGGTCCTCGTTGACGAGAAGGAGCACTCTGCACCGCATCGCAGATTCCGCCAAGCACCGCCCATCCCCAACGACATCCGCGGCAACAGCTTAACGGGAGAAAGGCGACCCTACCAGACTCCTCGATTCGATGAGTATGGCAACGATACCAGCAGCCAGCGTACCCCCTCACGCGGGGCGTCTCCTTATGCGAACGGCAATGGCGTATCCCGTCACTACGACAATTTGCGCAACCCCTCGACCCCGACGCGAGCGCAAAGCCCAATGACTTATGATCAGCGTGGAATCCGATCAGGCGCCTCGTCGGTCAAAGACTATGTCAACGGGGCACAGGCTAGTGTTGATTCTTTCCGCATCTAGCACTGCTGATTCCCTTTCAGGAAGAGGAAGAGGCAGCGTTAGGAACGGCAACACCGGTTCGCATGGAGACAAGAGATGGCGCAACAAGAATATACTGAAAGAAATACGTCATGAAGAGTGTTGGGACTGAGAACGAGATGGTCGCATATGAAAAGAAGATGAAGGATATATAGACCGGGTGGTCGGGCTGTACTGCGCTGTTGTTCATCTGCTCTATACCCATTCTGTAAACGTAACATTAGCATAGCATCGATAGCGGCGTTCATTTTCATATGTCAATAATCCTTAATATACATCACAAACAAGAACAAATTGACGGGCAAGTGATAGAGCGCATTCGCGCAAGAGCAGGCCAGCGAGTGTAAGCGAGTCTTCGCCGCGGGAGTGCCGCCATGCATCATCCCTCCAACACCTCGCATCAATAACAACCCCACCACCACCCCCGACGTGTCGCTGCGTGCCAGACCACGCCCCATCTCCCACCATGGCGACAGTAAGACCAATGCGCCCAACGGACCTCCTTCGAGTATCTCAATGCAACCTCGACCACCTCACAGAAACATACAACATCGGTTTCTACCTCGAGTACCTGACAAAATGGCCCGAGCTATGCCAGATAATAGAAGGGATGGACGGCGAGATTGAAGGCTACAGTAAGACACCAGACAACTCTTATTCCTTCTACATGTGAAGATGCGCAACATCCACTAACACCTCCAAGTCCTAGGCAAACTCGAATCCTCGCCCTTCGACCCCCCGATAAAACCCTACAAGCCCTCCACAACCGGCGTCCAATACCCCAACTACCTCCCCTACCACGGCCACATCACCGCACTCACCGTCGCCCCCTCTGCGCGCCGCCTCGGCTACGCAACCGCGCTGTCGTCTGCACTCGAACAATCGTCCGACGCGGCCAACGCGTGGTTTGTGGATTTGTTCGTGCGCCGGAGCAATGAGATTGCGAAGGAGCTGTATCGCAAGATGGGGTATAGTGTGTATAGGGTTGTCAAGGATTATTATAATGATGGCGAGGATGCGTTGGATATGCGGAAGAGTTGTAGTAGGGATAAGGAGGGGGAGTGTGTTAGGAAGGATGGGGAAGAGTGGGAGGTGGGGGCTGAGGATGTTTGGTGAGGGCGTGGGAGATGATGGGCTATATTTTTGAAGCGCGCGAAGGGTGGTGCGGGATGGGAAGAAGGATGCTGTATATACCCCGGTGCTGTGGAATTGAACGGCGGATGAGGCATGGCGGATGCATTGATATCAGTTACGTGGTAGATGATGTGAGTGAGATGGGCATACATCAATTGCGGCTGCTGACAAGAACCCAGTCCGAACAACCGTGAGAGGATAGTCTCAACGAAGCATAACATCAATTGTTAGCGTAGGAATGGGAAGCTTCCACTCCTGTCCATCAAAACCCTCTTGACATAATCCTCTCTATGGAAAAGATTATACCATTTCAGCAAGCCTATCCACATGCTTTCCCGCTCACTCACCAATCCACCACAGTCAAACTCCTCAACCTCCCAATCTCAAACCCAGACTTCACCTCTCCTCACTACCCTCCTCCACCCGCCGCAACCCCACCCTCTCAGAAGAGCCATTCCAATTCCAGCACTCACACTGGAAGTAACGTGCCACAACCAGGAAGCGGATCGGTCACACGGGATTGCGGTAGTCGGAATGCAACCGTCAGCGTCAAACGAAATTCCCGTTCCCGCGAATACGAGTCTCGGGGTAGACGAGAAGACGGAAGGGAATTTACGTTTGCAGGGCCGCTGGCAGTGCGGTGTTGGGTTCGCGATGCACGTTTCCGTCGCAAGACACTTTTGTGTGTGTAACCTTGGATGGAGGTACAACCCAAGGACTGGTTGGTCCGTGTTGAGTAGGTCAGCATATCGTAAGGGTGGTCGTCTGATGACGATAGGAATGCGCAGTGAGCGCTATAGTAAAGATACTGGTTGTGGGGAATCGTCGAGATAGGGGAGGACTGAATTTTCCATCCATCCCATGGTACCAGACACCGCCCACCTATCCGAGAAGCAACATTGCAACACTGAACCACCGCTTTCAACACAAAAAAAAACGATTAGCAATCGCATATGATTCATATGACGAACGCGTAGCAAGATAAGTGAGGGCAAGAAGTGGATCTCTGATGACAGCAACATCTTGGGAGTTTTGACACTTCTTCACCGCAACATCATGTGGAATCAAACGAAGGACGAATATATTCTGAATCTGTTGTATACAGCAAATGGCGTTGAGGGAGAGGATGTTACGAACATACGATTAGAATCAGAGAGTTATAACGCGACAAGAGCCCGGAACGCTATTGTAGTCCGCATTCGTGTACCTAGGTGGCTACTTTACACCAACACACAATAGAAAAGTAAAAACCACGCAACGTATGCGCCTGTTGAACTATTTGCACTTGTCTCAGCACGATAATATTCGAAACAGTCGGTCGTATGCCACTTATATTTACTGGCTCATTGAGACAATAGCAATCTTTCCCCTCTCACTTCATACCGATTGTGCGGCGCGAGTAGATGCCTGGCGCCTAGCGTTGTTCCTATGAACTTCTCTCACTTTTGAATCAACCTCCATCCTTATTCTCACCTTCAACCCGCCAGTACCCACACCGCCGAGACTCTGGTGGGTATAAGATCTCAGTCGGGGCAGCTACTGATCTTCAACCTTCATCCTCCAACCTTCATCCTTCAACCTCATCCTTCAACCTCATCCTTCAACCTCATCCTTCAACCTTCATCCTCCCGCCTCACAAATTGCGGCCAACTTCCACTCTACCCACTCGAGCACCAATTGCTGATGCCTCATTTCCACTTCAAAATGAGCTTCAGCAACAACTCCTCGCCCAGCGCATGGCAAGATCCTCCCTCCGTCCAACATCCATTCATCGAGCACATCCGTGAAGCGGCGCTGATGTACCGCCTACAGTCCGCCGCCCACTTCAACGTACCGATCGACGTATGCCAAGCGACTCACTACTCAAACCCAGACCGATTCGCCGACATCGATGGAGACTTTCAGCTCTACGTGGGCTTCTACAACTTTGGCACCGATCCCCTCTTCGCTGTCTGCCGTCCCAAGATCGTGAAGCGTGGACGGGACAAGGGTAAAGTCATCAAGGAAGCGGTGCAGGTATGGATGAGAACCAAGTTCGTACCAGTAATGCGGTTCTTCGAAGCAGAGTTCCCGACGTACGACAGGCCCGTGGCCGACGAGGTTATGTTTCAGTGGTGGAAATCCAACGGTTACACGTTCAATTGGACTAGCCTACCCACCGAGGTGAAAGAGCGAATCCTGATGTTCTGCATGCATCGTTCCCCGCCATTACCTACTCAGAAGAAATCCAGAGGCCACGTCCGCCATGTCAAGCAAGGCGCACCTGAGGTAGTCGGTCAGCTGGGAAGATGGGCGTCTCTCCTCACTGTCTCGCACCAAGTTCGTGCGATCAGCCTGCGTCTGTGCTTCGCGGGAAGCAGCGACCTAAAGTACAGTAACGGCCTGTGTATCGTTGCCGAGAGCTTGTTAAGCCTTGAGCGCAGCATTCGCAGATTGGACAAGCATCGTCAGTTGACTGGTGTGAACAGTGTTCCGTCCGACGACAAGGACAAGGAGCTGGAGAGGCTATACAAGGCGTTTCCAAAGATTTACCCGCATCTGGACCGATACGCAACCTTCTACCATGGTATCCGCAAGATATACCTCCAACTTTCTTTCATCGACGGCCTTCACTTCTTCAAGGTGACCGCTGGCTCTTTCGCGCAGCACTGGAACCCACACCAACCCAACTACGAAGTCTTTGAGACAATGCCATACTTGAATGAGTTGATCTTCAAGCTCCCAGATGCCCATGGGTATCTCGAGGACAGTTTCCGCAAGCAACGGGTCAGTATCTTCTATGGCGAGCCGTTCAACTGTCCCCGAACCCTGCATCGACTCGTCTACGAGAGCGCAGCCAAGGCTCTAGCTCCATACAAGGTCGTCAAGTTTCACGGCTTCATGGACAAGGAAGAGGAGGATAGGTTCCTGAAACTCCGCGATGTTGCAAAGAAAGAGATAAAAATTACTACTGAGGAGCTTGGACAGCTGTACAAGGAAGATGTGGGTGGAATAGAGCTGGAGGAGGCTGTTTTTCCTGGCCTTGAGAAGAAAGAAAAGGGTGAGGAGGTGCGAGAAGTCGTCTATGACGACTTCTGGCCCCCGAAATGCCGATGTGAGGTATTGTGCCGGGAGGTACTCCACCCCAGCTCTATCTGAGGGCGAGTGTTGTATGGGAAATCATACGACCGGCTTAGCCCCAGTATGTAGAATGAAGTTCGTCTTCATCTTGAGTTCACTCAGTATCTTTATCCAAAACTTCTCTTCTTCTACTAGCGAGGCGACTACATGTCTACCACTTCGTGTTTAGAGCCTTGTCATGTAACAGCCGGCTGATGAACATGAAAGCCGATCCGATGAGGAGCGCGGCACCCTGTCGCCGGTTAGTGACTCCATCGGCCATGTTCTTATACTTAGAAAGTAGCTTACCGAAAACACGATCAACCATCGATACCCGTCCTTTGTGTCGTGATCCGTGATGAGTGCGCCCCCAATAGGCGTACCAACAAGACTCGCGATGGCGATAACGCTGTAAAAGGCTCCAATGCGCGCTCCCAACTTGTCGTCAGGTGTGATGTGGCCGATTATCGAGGGAGGAAGAGCCGTGACATTGCTAGTCAAGAAGCCGTATACACAGACGAAGAAAATGAGCGTAGCCATGGAGTTGCCAAGTAGCCATAGGAAGAGACAAAGGCAGCCAGAGACGAGGGTAATAGGCCATAGTAGGTTCAACCTGCCAAGTCGGTCTCCTATGAAGCCTCCAAACGTTGCGCCGATAATGCTGGAGCCGTTCAGCATGCACAAGAAGTAGTCGCTAACTTTGTTACCAGGGTAGACTGAGTTAGCATATGGCTTAAGATAATACGCCGGGATCCAAAGGCCTAGTATAGCAAGCCACGTTCCCATGCATAGTACAGCATAGCGTGTGTCGAGGAATCCTTTGAAGTCGATAAGCGAGCCGAGCCCTTTGCAATCCGGTTTGCCACTGGGCTTGCTTGTAGAGATACGTAAAGCGACTAAGTAGCAAACACTGAGACAGTTAGCTGATAGAAGACTGATGCGGCGGCTGCGACATACGCTATCTTGACAGCAGCCAGACGTAGCGAGTTTGGGAACCCCAATCTCGGCAGTAGTTGATCGAACATTAGCGGGAAGCCAATCCCGCCCAGTGCCGACCCTGTAGATACTAACCCCATAGCCAAGGCACGTCGCTCTTTGAAGTGCTGGCCAACTACCGTGACTGCTGGCTGTACACCGAAAGCAATGGTAAAGCCCATCAGCAAGCCTTGCGTCATCAGAACCAACCAAAATTGTCCAGGGTGTATGAACGACAGTATGATGAGGGCCAGCACAGTGCCAGCGCCTGAGCCAAGGTAGAGGTTCTGACTATGGCGTCAGTCTTCTTCAGGGAGTGACGGGGACGAGTACTAACCGTAACACCATATCGATCGCAAAGAGCACCGGAAAGAGCAGCCAGTAAGTTCATGAGCGCCATTTGAACCGTCCCAATGAATGCGATAGTCGATGGCGGCGTCTCTTTCAGGAAGTCGCTGCTATAGTAGTTCTGGAAGAAACCGAAGCTGTTCATAACCCCAAAGGAGGCGTAGTACACCAGTATGGAGCCGAAAACCGTAAGCCATGCCGCACGCCCACCCTCGCGCACCTGTAGCTTGCACGATTCGGTATCCGTACTGCTTTCGGTGTCGTGACGTCCAAGGGTGTCCATGGTCTTTTCGGTCATTGCGTAGACGATGAGAATGGCGGGCTCAAGGTAAAGATAGAGGTTGATCTGCATTCTTCACCGGTCCTTCGTCCAGCACTATATACAGGCTTCGTTACCCTCCCACACAATTCATCAACATAACGAGGTCTATTGGAAGCCGAGCTTGCCAGGTCATAAGAGTACGTCGGAAGGGAAGTACCGTTTACGTTAGCCGTTCTACCCATAGCCCCAGTATACTTTCTTTCTGTTGGCTTGGTATGTACGTGATCGTCATAAATCGTGTCGGAATTGTGGGTTCGTGAACCTTGAACTCATGAAAAGGTTGGCATGATTGTCATGAAGCCAAATGCTGTCACTATTGACGGGTCGGTGATCGATTCGAGCATGGCTGTTGGCGACGTAGCAAGAGAACTGGTGGATACGTACAGCTCGGATGTAGCCCGAGACGTTACGTGCGGAGTGTTTTCAGGCCCACTGGCAATGACGCCTTCGACGACAGTAGACAGGTCATCTCGGCTGCGGTATGCCTCTGGTGAATACGACTCCAATGAACATGCTAGCCGCTTTGTGCTACATATGACGGAATGCTATTGGACTACTTGAAGCACAGCTCCACCTGTGTATTGACTGATGATGCCCAAGAAGCCGGTCGTTCCTGACAAATAAGTAAGCTGGCAAGGTCAAGATACGTGCATCTGGCGTGATGGTCGCGGACTTCGTCTCCTGTACGTCGTTCATGAGCGACATGCCAAACCTGTGTCTTCCGTTCAGTTGCACAGAAAAGTCAGATGTAATCTCTCCTTACTGTGAGTACTTGGTCGGCACTGTAATAAGCGGTCTCTTTCGCCGAAGTTTATGAATGAGCAGACCCGGCCCGGGATGTTGGGAGGTTATTGCTGTCGCAAGCCAGACGTTCATTGTTACTCGACCAGGCCGTTGATATGCAGAAAGATTTTAGCAAGGCCATGAGGTATTTCCACGGCGGTTCTGAAGAACAAGTGGTGCTAAGTCCACATGGTTCAACGTTCCAAGGATCTCGTGGCCTCCAGGGCTCGCACCACTGCAGACAGGACACGACTCAAGAATCGTCAAGAACGGCCGCCTGTTGAAAAGCATCGAGACGAAAGGTATGATTACGAGTAAGTTGGGTAGTTATTTCGGTCTCACCAAAGGTGGTCGGCGTTGTACATGCGGAGAGCGGGCTGTGAGTCCGGATGGAATCAGGAGATGAAGGTGCGATGGCTCACGGGTCGGGCACGGAAATAACGACTAGCGCGGCGCTAGTACGGAAGTACAGCAAACCAGCCGTGCCTGCACAGATGCCGACATCACTATCGAATCTTACGAAAGCTGGCACGGCACATATCAGGATGACCGATATCAAAGAGCCCCAGACCACGATGCCTATTTGGTTCGAACAAAACCCTTCACACGACCATGTTCCTCCCGAGACCCAGCGGCTTCTCGAAACGTGGAGTGGAATCCCATCAGATGACGTACTTGATCATGTTGTCCAACTTCGTGAGAAAGCCTGGAAGGTTCATCCATATCCTTGCATTGGGCAGTTTCGGTTTCTCGATCCCAGTTTCTCCGAGCTCCCGGACGAGCGCAAAGAGATTGTTGAACGCCTACGCAAAGGTCAAAAGCTGTTAGACATGGCTTGCTGCGTCGGCCAGACTATTCGTACGCTTGCGAACGATGGAGCACCGACTGAGAATATGTACGGTTGCGACTTGCAGTCAGACTTCATCGAGCTGGGTTATGAGTTGTTTCGCGATCGAGAGAAGCTCAAGACGAGGTTCTTGATAGCCGACATTTTCGATCCTCAATCAGCGCTCATGGGCATCAAAGGGCAGGTCGACATGGTATATGCCGGATCTTTCTTCCATCTGTGGGGATATGAGAAACAAGTCGAAGTCTCCAAAGCCGTTGTCGCGTTGCTACGCCCTCAACCAGGCTCTACGATACTCGGTCGACAGGTCGGAGCCACCGAGCCCCTCGAGAAGGAAGGTCCTACAGGCACGATGTATCGACATAATGTGGAGAGCTTTCAGAAGATGTGGAACGAGATAGGCAATGATCTCGGCATCAATTTCACCGTGGATGCCAAGCTCAAGCCGCTGGGTAGGGACCATCAAAAATTCCACCTGGACGACACTACAAGGCGGCTGTGGTTTGTCGTACGCCGTGGATAGCGCGCTTCATCTCTGTACACCGTTTAAAGAAAAATTTAGACACCGATTATCAATACATGACCCAAAAGTCTACATTGTCTTAGGAAGTTGCCAGATTTCGTCGTTGTATTGATGAAGATTACAGCGCACTTGTTCAGTCTCTCCCTCGCATATTTCATTGCTTTCTGGACTGTTCACGAGAACGCTCGAACCGAAGTTTCCTGTGCCTTCCCGTGTAACGCAGTCAGTACGTCCGTCTCGGTCCGTACCTGAACAGGCATAGACGGTCAGTTATTCGAAGTGTCTGGCCCGCATCTTCTGGTGCAAAGCCGTGCAAATAGCGTGGAGTCAGGAAGTCAGATCAGATCTGTATGCATCTTAGCGAAGAGCTCTAATGCAAAGTTCCGCACCAAGTGGACATTGTCGCTATTTTTGCGCAGCAGCACTAACATATTCGCTCAACGCAGTTCAATTTTGCCGGGATTCGTAGGGATAAAGGGTCCAACTACGGCAGCCCTGTCCGCGCTTTACTTTAAGCCTAATTCCCCATACTTTTCTATATTTCGCCTTCAATTTCGAGAAGGTTGCTGATTGGCCAATTCACTCTCGGACCGTAACGTCGGGAAAGCCACCTGCCTGGCTGCAGGAAGAAGTGCAAACTTCTGCTCGGTAAACATCAGTCGATCAACATCTGCCGGCGGGCGACGGTCACGTTCTCGTGTTCATTTATGGCGGTAGCAGGAATGTATGCGTTCTAGCCCATCCTGACCGAGCCAGAACACCGAGGCAGGCAAGGGGTCTGTGGTTCATCTATCCAAATGAAATGCGAGATGCAATACTCAGCTCAGCCGCTTCGTTAGTGTGAAAATGTTGCGGTCGCAGGCATAGATATTGTCTATAAGACATGGACGTTCAGCATCAATCCCGGTACCAACTCATCCCTCCAAAGTCAACTTTTAGCCAAGGCCAGAAACGACATCATGAAGTTTTCCATAGGTTTGACGGTAGCGCTCACTGCAAGTGTAGAAGCGTCTAGTCGCATAAAGAGGCAGTTCGGGTATCCTGATGGTATGGACTCGTTTCACACGTCGACGAATCTGTCTAACACCGTCATTAGTGGAAGATTGTGGATTAGATGCGTTTGATGGGCATACGTCTGAAGCGGCACTCTTCTGTAGCAACATCCTGCGCTCAGGAACCGCAACTTCTACCATAACCAGTGGCTACACCACCACCACTACTACCACCCGGAAGACCACGGTAACCGTCCGGCCGACACCTACTTCTACACCGACGCCCAGCGCCACCCCTAAGCCAACGCCATCGTCTACGCCGAGGCCTACATCGTCATCGACCCCAATACCGTCTTCGTCTTCGACGCCCAAGCCGTCTTCATCTTCAACACCGAAGCCATCCTCTTCGCCCACTCCCATACAGCCTTCTTCCACGATTGTGTCCTCGACACTCGTCTCGAGCCCATCTCCGTACGTCCCTATAGCCCACAATCTCGCACACTGCAAATAGCTAACATCTCCACAGCACGCCCACAGGCACACCAAGTTGCGGCATTGTAGCATACGTCAAGACCACGCCAGCCTACTACTTCGAGTCCAGCGGTACGAAGAACACCTTCCAAGCCTGTAGCGCGCTCTGCAAGGCCGATAGCAAGTGCCTGAGTTTTGGCTACGGTGAAGCCAACTGCATGCTCTTCGACGTCACTGCGTAAGTCCAGCTCCTTTGCGTAGTCCCAACCTCTTGCTGACTGTATTCGTAGTATCGACAACACCAACTACAATCCCATGAGCCCGTACACATTCTACGATGCCGCATGCCCCGCAGAGCTACCGGTACGTAAGCGTCAACTGGATATCTCGCTTGGTTTGCCAGGGGGCATCCACATCTCGCTTGGCCTCGGCAGCGGCGAGATATCCTCTGCATGCTCGTGCTTTATTACGAGGGGCCCAGCTAGTACGACAGTCACAAGGACAGTTTCCAGCGCGGTTGTCAGGACGAGCACTGTGACCAGCACTGTCACGAGAACGAGGGTCCCTGGTGCTGAGTGAACTAGACCATGGGAAGGAAGGACGGGCTGTTGACGAAAAGACTGAGATAGTGTTGCATATTTACTATGTTGTTCATCGCGTGTCCCCTTGCTGTTTATTGTCAGGTCTAACGTACTCTCTGAACTCAACATATATCCACGGGCTTCTGGCTTGAATGCCTTTCCACCACCCACGAGATGCATGCGTGCTACCATCTCACGGACGGTGCTGCAGCTGCATGGCCGCGCGTCAACTGCCTTGATGATATTGCTGGACATCGCATGGTCCAGGACATCATGATCTGCGAACCATTGGTCTTGTTCCAAATATGCTGTATGTCCCTCGTCTTTCTGACGATGGCCCTTTGCATGCTGGCTGAAAGCAGGTTCGTTGTTTATGTCATACCACGGCGGTCTTCGGGTCGTACGCGCCGACGCGCTCGACGTGATAATTGTGCTGCTACGCGATATTTCTGAGATCTTCCATGAAGAGGCCGTTCATATTGAGACTATCGCGCGCGTGATATGGTCGACGTTGGAGGGCTGGAGATCGAGGAAGGCTTTAGGAAAAGAGAATAGACCAAGTCTCTGTGGCTATAGCCTGTCAGCGAACATGCGTGTAGAAAATGTTCCGTGTGACATACCTTGTATCGATCATTGGCATTACAGCTGATACTTAGCGAAAGACTATTCGTCTCGTCTAACGCGTTCTGCTGAGAAGTCGCGCTTCCTCGCGAATGGGGACGTGTCAAACGGCCTCACCTATCGCCATCGCAACCTAGCTGCAGCAATGGCAATTTGATAAAAGATATCACCATTCCCCCAGTTCGGGTTCGGGGTTGTCGCGCTAGAGATCGACCAAACGATCATCGTAGAGCGTGGATCCCCGCGTGAATGAGGGGCGACACCAGCGACGAACAAAAGCTTAGCTCAGCCCCATCTACATACAACCTTCCCCCAACCAACCACCCACCACAAAACCAACACATCCCCCACAATGGCGCATTTCTCCCAAATCACCAACCTAGCCGAATACGCCGCCTGCATCAAAGCCACAGCCGGAAAAACCGTCCTGCTAGCCTACTGGCCCGAAGACGAAACCACTAACGAGGTAGCCACGGCCCTGCAAAAGCTACTCCCGTCAACATCCTACGAACAGTACGATGTAGTCGACATTTACTGCTTCGACATGTATTCGCTGCCTGATCTGGGCAATATGCTAGATGTGAGCTTTGTGCCGACGCTGATGTGGTTCATGGATGGTGTTATGGATGCGATTGTTTGGCATGAGGGGTGTGCAATTGAGGGGGAGAGTGTGGAGAGGGGGGTTAAGAGGGTGGTGGATAGGATTAAGGGCGGAGATATTGCGGGGGAGGATAGTGATGATGATTGGTAGATGGGCGAGGTTTGGAAGAGGAGGATGAAGATTTTCTCAAGCCAGAAAACTCTTAGGGAAGCACGAAGAAGCCTATAGACGGATATTGCGTGTATTGAGTACCGGCTTGATAGCAACTCCTCTGGATTCCGTTACGATCCCTGGAAGCAGAATTGTTCGACATGGAGCTCGGGCCAGTGCGTCTGCCTTGGACTTATGCCACGGAGTTCTGGAGAATGGCCTCTGTTCGATTGACGTCTGTTGACTGGAACTTATCACTGGCAAACAACACATCTTAGTACGTCCTCATTCCGGCCAGCTCTTTCTATCAGCTTTCTTACAGATTCCAAGCCAGTCGAGCCTAGCTTGCCCCTCTCTACAGTATCAATACTAGCAAGAGTCGCAGCTACCATTCTACTGTTGAACCAATCCATGACACTGAAAGACAGGCTTCAATTTGTGCTTTCTGAGATCTCAGTGACTGTACCATTCTGGCTCACGCTGGCCTTGGCCAGACACTAGAAAGAACTGCACTCCACCCCAGCTCCCCGACAAACTCTCCCAACAAGCGGTTTGCTTTACAAAGTTCTAGAAGTATGCGATCTGGGCCCGCAATGGAAGCCATACGAATACTGTTCTCCCCTGCCCTATTTCTACCCCGTATCGACCCTTTGCCTAGTATTACCTCGATATTCGCTTTTCCTACACCAGGTATCCAAACAACAATGGCGGGAAGCAACAGCGAACCAGCACTGATAGCTGCTTTCGTCCCGGAGATGCAGCGAAAGGATGAAGAGATTGAGGTCATGCGAGAGCAGAAACGCGACGACGACGCAGCCCTCCGTATCGCTCACGAGAGAATCGCTCAGCTTGAGAAGGAGATAGCGATAGAAACAAAGCCCTGGCCAAGAGGAGAGCACAACAACGATGAGTCTAGCAGTTCTTTCGCCGGTAAGGTAAAGTCCACTGTTGACGCTGCCACTGGCAAGGCGTTCAAGGGCAAACAACCAGTTATGCCGACTACAAGAGCATTCTTATCGTCCGAGAAGTTGCACGTCCCCCGCCGAAAAAGGAGAAAACACTGGTACGATTCCTGGTACAAAATCGAAACGAAAATAGTCTATAGCAACGATGAAGTCATTGAGATGGAGCTCCCATGTTTCGACTCAAAGTTCGATCACATCGGAATAGCTCGTCCAGTAGAGAACCCCGACGATCAGCACAGAAGCTGCTACCATTGCCTTCAATCGTACACAGAGAAGGACTTCTACGATCACTTGGGGGTCTGCAGGGCTTTCTGGAATCTTGCCGTACGCTGTGGGCACTGTGGCAGGATCTTCAAACTCAACGACGCTTTCTACGGCCTGCATGCTCCGGAGTGCAAGGTGAAATCGCAGGATACCGAGTTCTCTGGGTATCACTATACGCTGGCGAGTGCTGGGGTCTGAAGCGCGGTTCAGGGTTCGCGGGCATCGATCTCATAGTTTAGATGTCTGAGGACCGTAGTAGGATAGAAGGCACTGCAAAGTCAGTAGGATGGAAGCATTACACAAATTTCCCAGTATCAAAATGTAGCTACATGATTGTGATTTGGAATGAACAGCGCCACATGGCGCAGGTGTGCATATACCTGAAATCATCACCCACACGTTGAACAAAAGAAACAAACATGAGTAGTTCTCTGACGCGTTCTCACGGAGGGTATCTGCACTATGGCAAGCGACGCGATGTCAACCTAGAGAATCATGCAGGTTCGGGTTGTATGATGCGTCATCGGACTAGGCACGCTCCGATGCCTACACCCGTGCTTTGATGGCGTCGTAGAGTATCTAGACGCGGTGAAGCTGCTAGACTACTACCATCTGAACTCTGATACTTCCCGCCATGCCTACGCGCCTCTAGCACGTCTCCGGCACCCGTCAGTCTCGCCATGAAGTGTTGATGATCGCG
>Ga0265797_10007639_pt1 | contig 14673 bp, 16 predicted proteins | sample P2T30metagenome_FD_192433 | JGI IMG/M metagenome (GOLD analysis project Ga0265797, IMG submission 192433) | Plant litter microbial communities from East Loma Ridge, Irvine, California - P2 T30 | ecosystem: Environmental > Terrestrial > Plant litter > Unclassified | place: USA: California... | reverse complement strand
TGATCTAGTTTACGCTGGTCAGACACGGTATTGCTCTGCGAACTTCATCTGCCATCGTCCTAAAGAGTTCCTCAATGAGCTAGCCAGGTTCGTACCAAGGTAATCCAGCTGCCGTTGCATTGCTTTCGATGACCCTGGTTCTGGTCGAAATGGCTTGGAATTTGCGGCGTTGATGTGCACATCAGCCCTTGGTGGAGAGGGTTATTCCTGCAGCAACGGAAGGTCTTGCAGCGCCAGACTCCGTATTGGAGACAAAGGCGACGGATAGGGCGACGCCGTCTACAGTCACCTCGTTGTGAGCATCCCGACACTATCACGCCAAGATTCACAATGAAAGTATCAAGCAGCTTCATTGACTGAAACATGAATACAAAACGTACAATCGTAATCCGTTTATGCGAGTCCCGTCTCCGAGGACAAGGTGCTTCGTGTTACGAGCCGTTACATCTTTGTGTGTCACGGCCTCCCATTCCCCAGAGGAGGCCCAAGATCGTCCTCGGCACTCCTCTCCCTCACAAGCACCTTCTTCCTCTTGATCTGACCCGTTGGCGTGGGCGTGCTTTCAATACCACCCCTCTCCAACTCCCCGACCGGGGTACCACCTCTTGCAAGCGGGCTTGATCTATCGCTTCCATGTGGTCCTGCACCCACTGGAGGTGGCGGGACTTTCTCGATCGCATCTTCCGAGCCAGATGCAAGCCGTGACTCCGATCGGGTGTAGTTGTAGCCGTACGGCATGAAAGCCTCTCGCGTTCGAGCGGGACTATTGCGGCCGCTGGGAGAGGAAGAATTGAAAGCAGGAGCGGCGAGGGGTACGCTGCGACTTGAGGCCCCGGCCTTTTCGGTCTGGGCGGGATCTGTGGGCGCGGTGCGAGTCGTGATTCCCTCGTTGAAGGAAGTGTTGGCAAGGTCGCGTTTGCGGTCGTGACGCTTCTTGAGCCACGTGGCAAGGATGGCGATGATCGAGAGTGCGATGGCGAGGACAATGACCATAACGATCCATCTCTGTTACACTGCGGTTAGCCTGGTGGGTACTTCTGCAAGACCGCACGCATTTGCCTTACCCAATGGTTGTCCCACCAGCTACCCTCGTCCTCTTGCTGCCTGTTCCCAGTTTGAGCGCCAGCAGAAGACGACGCAGAGGTCGCGGTACCTCTTGTGGTCGTCGCAGGAGCACCGGGAGTCGCAGTTGAAGTGGTAGGCGCGGCCGTGGCAGTGTTTTGCCCTCCACTGCCGTCGTCCGCATGCTCACTCGCGCCGTTGTCAGTGCCGCAGTTCCCAGTGTACCATGTCATGACCTGCTGGTTTTGCGACGGGTCCGTGCAAAAGGCATCGCAAATGCCGCTGGGCGAAGAGTACAGGCTCGTCAGGTATCCCGACTGGCAGAAGCATGCCCAAGTGGCCTGGTTGGCACTCGCCGTACCGCTACATGCTTGGGCCGCTTGATTGAGCAGAGTACACGATTGTGCGCAGGCTGGGAGCCCTTCTTGGGCCAGGATCTGCGCGGAAGCGAGCGAAGACGTGAGAAGCGCCAGAAGGGTGGTGAAGAGTGACGTCGACAACATGGCGGCAGGCTAGGGCTGTGTCATGCGCGGTGAATGTCGAGGGTGGCGGTGTTTTGCGATGGATACAGTCGTTACCAGAGTGTTGCAGAGGGTAAAAACGCAACGGTGTGCGGATGGGCGTGGAATGCCAGGTCGCAATCTCCCGCCTCGCGCTCGCACTTTCTTTCTTGCGCCCGTTCAGCTTGAAGCTTCTTCCCTAACCCAAGACTGGATTGGGAAATGACAGCTGCACGTGATAGGATGTGAGTGAGGTTGACGAAGGGTGAGGTCGAGGAGGCAGTAGAGTCTGGGCATCTTCAGCTAGGTCTTTTGCGCGACAATGGCAGTCAGCAGGCGGTACAGCCCTTCGCCGCAGGAACAGCAAAAGGCCGCGGTCCAGATGACAGCCCAAGCCTTTCTAGCGCGTGGAGGCGGGTCCGCTTGTAGACACCAATCCTTGTCCAAGGGTCGCACCGCTCAAGCACAAAGAGCTGGACCCTTGTGTGGCAGTACCTGAAGATGTGATGAAGAGGTAAATTGACACGCCTACCTCATGTGCATGTGAAGATGATGATTGATCATTCCTGTGACGAATCAACGTGAAACTATTGGAAAACGTGCCCCTCTAGAGGAACGATCCTGTGATCAGGCTAGACTGCGATCGCGTTGACAACACAAGGCAGGAACCAATTTCCCACGCCGAGACGATTAGACGACATTCACAGTCCTGCCGGAATCCTCACCATCCCTCTTCCTAGTCTTCATCCACATCACTCCACTCCCAAGTGCCGTCGGCTCGACAGGTTGTCCTCCACCAGACACTTCGCCGCCGTGAACCCAGCTAGTCGGTGAAAATACCAGAGACTCGCCCACGTTGAGCGCCAGATTTCTTCGAAAGAGGTCTGCCCTTCGGTCACCCTTCTCTCCGTCATCTTCACCCTTTACCATTTTGGACGCGCCTGCTAGGTGGTCGCGGATTGCCGCGAACCAGGCTGGCGACGTGAAGCGGTGTACGATGCTCACCGAGCAGAGATCAAGAAGCCTTCCGGAAATGCTCGGTTCTTGTGTGGCGATAATGACACGGGCCGCGTTGTGGCGCTGCTCGCGAATCGTAGTGAGTAGCGAAGAAGTAAACCTTTCCGCCGCAGGAATGGCTTTGTCATGGTACTTGTGGGCTTCGTTCAGCGCGACGATGAGACCGGAAGAGCCATGCTTCGATTGGTGGCGCTTTAGTATTACTGAGAGGCAGATGTCAAAGAGCGTGCATGCGGTGCCAGGGTTCACAAAGTCACCGGACAGGTCGACTATGGTGAGCGTGCCTTTCTCGACGGTAATGCAGTCGCCGGCGAGCCCAACACCTTGCCCCAGCTTCTCCTGCCTCAGCTCTGCCTTCGTAAGATTTGAGTTTTCTTGTTCAACCAGCGCAGGTGTGGCGCTCGCTGTGAAAGCTTTGAGCAAATCCATGCGCTGCTTCAGCATACCATCCTGGCCTTTCTCCCATTTGTATTCTTTCACTTCATGGAGAAACTGACCCACGGAAAAGTCCCCGGTGCGGGCGATCTTGGACAAAATGCTTAGCAGGATACCAAGGTATACCGGGGGGTTGCTTGCATTCTCGTCGAACAACATGAGATTCTGAATGTGAGTGGCCGTGAGATCGTCATCTTGGAACAAAAGCGGGCGGACCTCAATCTTCTTGCCGTAACGAGCAGCCATCCTTTCGTAGTGCCTTTTCATCGACCTGTAGTTGTTCCAAGAAACCAGGACGCGAACTTTGATGCCGCGGGAGCACAAGCTTGCCGCCTCGGCCAGGCAGGTTGCGCCGTTGGTGTCGTGATGGAAGACGAAGCCAGGTATCGTCTCGGTCTGGACGCCCACCGCGGGATCTTTCAACAAGTGGTTTTCAAGCAGGCAGCTCAGGGTATAGCTTTTGCCACTGCCTTGAGAGCCGCAGAGGAAGACTGAACAGGGCGTGTTGGTGTTGAGGAGTATGGGCTCAGCGTTGCCATCGGCGTCCCTGTTCTCCAGATCAAAGCCTAGAAGCCCGAATTGTGGAAGGACTGGCGGGCGATGAGCTCGCGGAAAGCGGAGGTCGCGCTGATAGTCTTCAACTCTGAGCTCATCGGCACTCTTGTTGCTGTAGGCGTCCTGGAAGGCGAGATTTTGATAAGCGGCGTACGAAGTTCCAACGTTGTTTTCGCGCTCGAGCGAGGGTTTGAACAGAGGAGCGAGAGTGCCCGCACCAAGTGTAGCGCTGCGAGGTGTTTGGAGCTGACTGCTGGCTTGCTCGTTGGGTGGGACGGGTGCTGATACCGTTGTGTCGTCTGGAGGCGAGGCTGGGGTGTGGACAGTCGACACTTCGCCAGCAGGATTCGCAGGACTGGCAGAACTGACAGGACCTACAGTGGCGGATGCTTTGACGAGGTTGTCGTTCGCTGGCGGGTGGGGCTCATCGATTGCGCATTTGACAGCGAGCGAGACAAGCGGCGAGTGGCGGATTGCGTCTTCGCCGCTTTCTTGCCTGCTTGAGTGGCAGTACGTGGTGCAATAGCTTGCTCTCTTGATCTCGTAGTCGGTGGCCATACTGGCGAGGGTCCTGTGTTTTCCAAGGATTGTGCGATGGTGTGGCGGAGTGAAGCCTTTTTGAGGTCGCAAGCAACAGGAAAACAGCGTCCGCACGGGCAATCAAAACGAAAACGAGAGAAAGACTTCACTATTTGTTGCCGCTTACCAGACATGAGTTGTCTGCGACATTGCCGCACAAAGGCGCAGACGGCCTGCATGCGAGACCGGCGTGCAAGACCTTCTGTGTATATCAGATTGTGAGCTTTCTATTCGTTGTAGTCTTTCATCGAGCCTGTCAACACATTTAAGCACCACCAAAAGATCACCTGTCAGACTTTCTTGTCTACGAAGTCGCAGTGATGGCCACTGAGCCGCGGAATGTAGACGACAAGACATGCTTGTTGGTTCGATTGCTGTATGAAACGGCTAGACGCAGACCATTTCCAGAGAGAAAGCGAGCTGGAAGTGATCTGCGCTTGCGATGTGGGCATGTCTTAAGAGGGATAACTATCACCTTGTTTAGGGAGGCACTGTGCAAACAGATGGTGCGGCCAAAGAGCACGCTAGGCGAAACACACGTCCATCTCAATAGCGTGTCAGGCTCCGTTGTGAGGACCACATCGAGCAAGAATAAAAAGCAGAGGCGGTACGAGACGGGTGTAGACAGCATGTAATGGGTCTGGACGCGGCAGATGAAGTGTTGGATAGAAGTGAGGTTGACATGGGCAGGCACCAGGCACCCAACTTTCGCGTCGCGTCCAAACACCGACGGGTCAAAAGTTTCAAGGTTCACATGAGAGGACCCTTCCTCACACAACATCAACAGCCGACATGTCAACAATGGTGATTTTCAAGACGGAGCCAGGCTGCACGCCTCGCTTCAGAGGCCGCCTGCGAGACCTCCCTGACCTAGGACATCATACCACATCCTTTCCAGGCGCGAGCCGCGAAAAGAGAAAGAGACGAAAGCAAAGAATACGGCCTCAGTACCAGCCTCTGCGCTCTATACACCCCCTGACTCCCGAAGAGCAGGTTTTTGAGCTTCGGCTATCCCGCAAGGCAATCAAGAGTAAGTTGTATAGCAGGATTGCTCGCCTGCAGGTGTGTTTGATAGGATCACGCGCCATCAAGGCCAAGTCACCATGCTGAATCACAAGCAAAGCGTGAGTGCGATGCCCTGCAGCGAGAATACCACGCCCAGCCAGCCGAGAACCGTGTACACCTCCCTCGCGCCCTTCGATTCTGGCCCAATGATCCCCTGGCCATGCCTCGAGACCTCTTCGCCCATAGCGCCAGCGATCTAGATCCTTACTACAATCCAGGCGGCCCAGGACGACCAGCACGCATGATTCGCTATGATGCGCCAAAGGACGAGATTCTGTTGTACACCTCCGCTTCCTGTCTCAACCAGCACGACTCAGAAGGGGCCCGCCGCGCTGCGAGCTCATGCGTCTTCAAACCCACAGGCTTACATCCGAGCGAAACACGGTCCATCGCTCTCCGCCTTGAGCGCAGAGGACCAACGGGCCAATCGCATCCCCAAGAGAGCAATCGTGCCCACCTGCGGGCTGCCATTGCTGCGCTACAGTGCCGCCAGTGGCGTGAGGAAGGCTGGGGCACCGTCGTCGTCGCTTCCGACTCGGAGTATATGGTCGAAGGAATCACAAACTGGATCGAGATATGGCAAGAAAACGGTTGGTGTACCTCAAGAGAAACAGGACAAAGCTTCGAGGGCGATGCAGTCGCCAATCAAGATTTGTGGGAGATGCTCCTGCGAGAAGTATTGGAGTTGTCGGAACGTGGGCTAGAAGTCAAGTTCTGGCTCATTCTCCATGAGTTAAATGCGGAGGCCCATGCAGAGGCGAGGCTTGCCGCGGATGTGTTGAAAGGGGAAGGGTTATTCTGCCGCATGCCGTACGCAGGGGAGATGGAGCTTGCGTGGATGGCAGCCTTCTATGCGCAATCATCGACCGCGATTGTTTCAAGTTTGAAGATTCTTTCGGGATTGACGGGCCTAGAGTGTGAAGCTGGGTCGGAGGAATGCTCCAAGTTTCTTCCATTTGTAAAGTCAGCTTGATACCGCGGCTCGCAGCACGCAACATTGCAGCAACCTACCTCGAATCTGCTCAATCGATCCGTTTCTCTGGACTTGCACGATTGCATGCGACAGCTACGACCTTTGTCCAGAACGCCCGTTATGCATCAGTAAACAGCATTACCCACATCAATCTGTGTTGCAAAACAGACTCCAGGCCGGCTCGCAACGCCCACACTACTTTAACGCTTGCATCCATGGCAAGCAGCGAATCGACTCTTGAGGCGCAGAAGATGCGTGGAAAAACACGGAGTATGGTAACCGTTGATTGCATAGGACGGCGGGCTCCGATACAGTACATACCTCCATATGAACACGAACAATAGTGAGTGCCCCAGGGAAGGCGTAAATAACGAGTTAGAGTACAGCAGTTTGACAAGGGCCTGAGTAACATTCGGCGTGAGCCCAAGACCGCTACAGCACAACAAGGGACGTCACGGCCTACAGGTGCATTCAAAAGCGGCTTTGCGTCTTCAACTAGGTCGGCTACTTCGGTCGTGTTGCCGGTCCAGACACGGCTTCTCTCACCCCGAACACTTGGCCGGAAGCCGACGTCACCTCACATTTCCACTACTGTACGAACTACTACGCTCCGTCCATCCTCCGATACCAGCGTCTTGCCCAACTCGGCAATTGCGACACGGTGCCCAGCCTTACGACCCATCGGCGAACGACGAACAGCCAAAACATGTGAGCATGTTTGGGGTATAATGCTTGCCTGAAGTGCAGCGACTTGGCGCAGGGGATGTGTTGAAGAAACCTGTCTAGATGAAACGCGGAGGCATCCGCATTGACTACTGCGTCCGCACTCGAGGTGACGATCCCCGACATCACAATATAACATCCCCGCAACTGTACCCTGCTATAGTGTCTGATATATTATTCAGCTGTCACTTGAAGCGTGACTACCTAATCGACTGCGACCTTACGACTTGGCTCTCCTTTGGCTTGTTGCAGGTCGTTCGCCTAGATGTTATGGTGCTTCAACTAAACGGCCACTCCTCCGAGATGGACCATGTATAAGAGGCGATCAATCGTTCACATTGCCCTAAACCCTACTTCATCCTTCAACCCAAACCACCAGCAAACGTCCTCCACTCTTTCATCCTCATTCATCACTCGCTGGTCGAGTTGCATTCCATCGCCATGGCACCCAAGACCCTTCTTCCCATCGCCGCCATCGCGGCCACTGCTCTTGCACAATCCGGCGGCTGCGGCGGTCAGCCCACACTTGAGTCTGGTATCCACGACATCGATGGCCGCCAGTACACCCTCAAGATCCCCGACAACTACGACTCCAGCAACCCATACCGTCTGGTCTTCGGCTTCCACTGGCTTGGCGGCTCCATGGGCGATGTCGTTAACGGCAACAGCGTCCCCGTCTGGTACGGTCTCGAGGCTCTCGCCGAGGGTTCCGCCATTTTCGTCGCCCCGGATGGCATCGACAACGGCTGGCCGAACCAGGGCGGTTCAGACGTCGCCTTCGTCGACTCCATCATCGAGCAGGTCGAAGCCGACCTGTGCGTTGACCAGGACTCACGCTTTGCCACTGGATTCTCCTACGGCGGTGGCATGTCCAACGCCATCGCTTGCGCCCGTGCCGGCGAGTTCCGCGCAGTTGCTCCCATTGCCGCCGGCCTGATCAGCGGCTGCGACGGTGGCACCGACCCGATCGCATACCTTGGTATCCACGGTATCAGTGACGACGTCCTGCCCATCTCGGGCGGCATCGAACTCGCCAACAGATTCGTGGAGAACAACGGGTGCCAGGCACAGGAAGTCAGCCAGCCCGCTCCCGGTAGCGGTGATGTTGTTCGCACCGACTTCGAGGGCTGCTCGGAGCCTGTGTCCTTCATTGCTTGGGACGGCGGTCACGTTGGCAGTGCCCCTGGTGCGCCCGAGGCTACTTGGGAGTTCTTCACGGGACTTGGTGGCCAGGCTGCCGCCGCCGCTCCTTCCAACTCTAGCTCTTCTGCCCCTGTTGACTCGGCACCTGTTGGCTCCGCTCCCGTCTCGGAGGAGGCTCCCGCCGACTCTGCGCCTGATGACTCCGCTCCTGTCGACTCTGCTCCCGTCGATTCCGCGCCTGTCGACTCCGTCCCCGCCTCGGAAGAAAACGCTGGCGCCCCATCCTGGGGCCACTGGGGCCAGGCTTCTGGAGCTGGCTGGCACCACTGGTCTGCTTAGATTTGATAAAGACATGAAGTAGCGGTTATTGAGTCAAGTTACAACGCCACTCCATCCTGATTGTGTGTGGTGCGATGGCTAGGTTGTCGTGTGTAGAGGGTTCTGCTGGACGTAGTCTTCAATGAAAGATCTCTCGAGCCTTCCATATCTTCGCCTGCGCGCAAAGGTGCGTGAACGTCCTTGGTCGGTGTTTTCTCATGTTGGTCTTTTGACGAGGTCTGTAGTTCAGGCGGCGCCGGACAAGCATTCGCATCACCCCTGTCTGGATAACAAGACCTGCTTCTTGAACTGCGGCACCTCACCCTCCTCTTTGCTCGACAGCTCAAAGCCGTTATTCTGAGTGAACATCCCATCTCCCCGATTGCAGTGTTTTAATTCGCATGTCTCGTCTCATGTAAGTCGGCCACATCGGAGTGGGTCCTGCAGCTGTGCATCACTTGTGACTCGCATCTTACACAGATGCGGTAACATCAGACGATCAGGTCCCACGGACAGCTCTTCGACCTGGGAGAGGATAACGTGATCCTGGTCAAAGTGCTTCCACGTCTACTCCCACGCGTCCCCACCATCATGTGTAGAAGTGGACCATTCGCAATGGATATCGAAGTTGTCCAGACAGTGCCTTACCGCGGAGATGGCACCCACAGTGCGCGGCCCCCAGCGCGGAATCCGTGAAGAGATTGGAACAACGGAGGAAGCGAAAAAGGCAAGGGATACCACTGGGAACCAGAATGTCAACATGCATTAATCGACGATGCCTCTTGACATCGTCTGACCATTTGTCATGCTGAGTCGGCTCACTCGACAACCGAACCATCAAGGCCACCGCCACCACTATCATGCAAATGAGAAGGCTGTGATGCACAAGAAAGATTACCAGGTCACAACAGCGAGCCTCATGCTTTGAATACCCAGCACCGCAGACCAAGTCCAGACGTTTTCGCCAGGCGCAGCTAGGGTAGATGACGTCCAATCTCACCTCGTGGCTTGTGTTTTGCTTCTGGGCTTTCTTGCACGGGATTCCTCAAGCTCAACCCCAGCACCGCACCAATACATGACACATCTCATAAGGCCAGTGCCGGTTCCACAAGCTCGTTGCGCTGGATCCCACTATCCATTCTCGACAGCCGTTTGTTTCCATCCGTCCCATACGCCTTCGCTCGATATTCACCATGGGAAAGGCTCTGGTGGTCTAGTGGTTACGATTCTCGCTTAGGGTCCATCATTGGAACATATGCGAGAGGTCCCAGGTTCGAGTCCTGGCCAGAGCCTCTTTTGCTCCAGCCAATATTTTTGGTGTTGTCTCATTATTAAAGGCGCGTGGATGGTAAGTGAAAGTGCGCGTTCGGTGTGCGAGAAAGCCCGCACAACGCGGGAAGCTTGGCGGTGGCTTCGTAGGGCTCCGCAGGCCCTTGGACCCCTTGGACGCATTGCTCTCGAGTAAACAGTCTGTATGCTTGCGGTTGAGATGGATGATGTTTTCTGGTTTGAATCATTGACGAGCTTTGATCTGGAATTAACCTTTCATCGCCGAATGGAGTTCAGTGGTTTCTAGCCACCAACTCCGTCTGCAGGAAGGCAGAAGGCGAATCCGGCTACATCGTTACTAACCACCCAATTCTTCGATCTCTAGCAGCCAGACCGGGACAAACCACCTTCATACATGTAGGAGATAACGCAAAGAAGCTTTTCGGCGCTGCCAGACCGCGCTGTGTTGGGGTCAAACCCCAACTCTAACCCTTGTATTCTAGCTTTCTTTCACTCGAAATCTACGTTCGATGATTACAGCGTGCTAGCACTATACTTGCAACAGACTCAGCGTATCCTACCCAGATCGTCGCAGATCGCAATGGTTTGTCAAGATGTTGAAGCAAGTCAGGAGATGGTTTCGTACCTAGGTTGTAGCAGGGACATCAGACATAGTCGGGGAAGATCAAGGGTAGGGCCGACAAATGCTGATCACGTGCGTGTCTGTGTATCACGGCACGAACAGCTTGTAATATACATCTATCGTACAGCCAGATATTTCACCGTTTCCAACCTCTTTAGGCAACCAGGCTAGACCAGCTGCTCGGCCATTACCATATCCTACGCCACAACCTGCGCCTCACTCCCAGGCGTCATCCCCTCAATCGTCTCCTTGCCAATCTGCTCCCTCTTCGACCGACGATTCTCACTCCTAATGTACGCTAGCAGCCTCAGCGCGCCCGTAGGCGTGACTCCCTCAACTCTCCGTGCCTGCCCCAGACTCTCCGGCCTCGTAGTTACCAACGCCATCTTCTCCTCCGTGCTTAATCCGTGGATCGCGTCGTAGTCCAAGTCGCCAGGCAGAAGCAAACTCTCGTCGCGCGCGAAAGAGGCGGCGTCGGCTGTTTGTCGTGTAACGTACGGCGCGTAGGTGCCTTCAATGTCCATCCGCGAAAGGATGTGCAAGGGTGTTGAGCCGATTTCGGGAATGATGGGGGCTAGGGACGCCGTTGTTATTGAGTTGCTTCGTAGCAGGTCGAAGGCGGAGCGTTTGGCTGCGTCGCTGCGGACGGGCAGGTTGTGCGCATGCCAGCCTTGGGAACTCAAAATTTTGGCGTCGAGAAGTGTTCGCAGTTCGTCGAGTTGTGCCTTCTCGTCTGAAAATGCGGCCCATCGCTTGTCCCCTACGACACCCGCTTCCCGCCCTTTGGCCGTGAGTCGGAGGTCTGCGTTGTCTGCGCGTGCTGACATGCGGTATTCGGATCGTGATGTGAACATGCGGTATGGCTCGCTGACGCCTTTGGTTACGAGATCATCGACCATGATTCCGATGTAGCTGTCCGCTCTGCTCATTGTGAAGGCGGGCTTGTCCAGGGCGAGCAGCCCTGCATTGATGCCTGCTAGTATGCCCTGAGCGGCGGCTTCCTCGTAACCTGTCGTGCCGTTAATTTGACCAGCAAGGAAAAGTCCAGATATCGCTTTTGTTTCCAGCGTGCGTTTTAAACTTCGGGGGTCCACGTAGTCGTATTCAACGCCGTACCCGGGCTGCACCATTTTCGCATCTGCCAGGCCATCGATGGCGCGGATGATTTTTTCTTGTGCTGCTGGAGGTACTGTCATGCTGATGCCGTTGGGGTAAACCACATCGCTGTCGAATCCTTCGGGCTCCAGCCAGACGAGATGCCGATCCTTCTCGGCGAATCGTATGACTTTACTCTCCAGCGAAGGGCAGTAGCGCGGGCCTTTGATTGACTCGCGGATGTGTATACTCTGGTCGAGGTGGTCGCGGACGATACCGTGAACTGTCGGGTTGGTGTATGTGCTGTAGCAATTCACCTGCTCTTCGACATCCACGCGGGTATTGAGATAGGAAAACGGAGTTGGAGGGTCGTCGCCGGCCTGAACTTGCAGGCGTTTCCAGTCTACGGATGCTCTATCGATGCGAGGTGGCGTGCCTGTCTTCAGCCGACCCAGCTGGAAACCGGCTTCTCTCAGCGACTTGGACAGGCCAAAGGTCGCCGCCTCGCCCATGCGGCCGGAGGGAAAAACATCAAGCCCGATGTGAATCTCCCCGCCCAAGAATGTACCCGTGGTGATGACCACGTTGCTCGTCGGTATGATCTCGCCAGACTCCAGTCGCACACCTGTGATTTTCCCATGCCTGCCTTCGCCAACAGCTTCCGGCGAGCGATCCACCACGATATCCGCAACCTTGCCTTCCTTGACCGTCAAACCCGGATACGCCATCATCTCGTCGTGCATGTGTTTCTTGTACAGCTTGCGATCGATCTGCGCGCGCGGTCCCCATACAGCCGGGCCCTTCTTGCGATTGAGCATCTGGAATTGGATGCCCGCCTTGTCTGTGATGCGCCCGACCAGCCCGTCCAGCGCGTCGATTTCACGTATCATAGTTCCCTTGCCGATGCCGCCGAGGGAAGGATTGCAGCTGCAGGTGCCCAGGTTGTCGTATGAGGGAGTGACCAGAGTCGTGCGTGCGCCAGTGCGGGCGGCGGCGGCGGAGGCTTCGCAACCTGCGTGACCACCGCCAATGACCACGACATCTACAGGAGGTCTGGGCGAGATGTCAGTGACTGTACCGCCGTGTTGCTTTCATGTTGCGCTCGCACTCACCTTGCGTCAGCGTGATCCGCGACGGTCGCCAGTCCACGACGAAAGGCCGCCGCCGATCGCACTCGAGGCGCATGGCCCCAGAGTATGCGCGCTCTGGCAGAGACGATGAGCATTGTTGGGGTGCAAACCCGTTGTTGCTGGCACGGGAGGACAAAGTAATCGTTGCCAACCTCAAGATGGCCGGAGCCGCAAAAGCCGACCGCAGATTCAGGGTCTCGCTGTGATGGAACCTTGCCTTGTTGGAAACTCCCCGCCGTGACCTTGACCTTAGTGTCTCCCTTTCTTCAAACATTGACCAACCGGCCCAGGATCAATAAGAATCTTCCATACCATATGACATGACCGTCGCGTCGCCATCCATTGTGGCGTTTGTACCTCTGTCTATGCAGTCGTACTCACATGCACCCGGATGCCGCTTTGCTATACAGGACTGGAGGCAGCAATGTGTTGCAGCTCTTTTTCGGTAGCGTCGTCCATCCTGCAAGACTAATGCAATGATATCGCAGCTTTTCCGAAACCTGGCAACGGGTTAGTTCCGCCAACATCGTCGTCAGAAGAACTGCTGTTGAATATCCCAGGCGACGAACCCGTCCATCGGCACGTACAGGCATCGAGACTGACCCTACCTTCATTCTCTCCCAGGTCTACCAGGCTTGAACTTACCACTCTTACACTGTTGCCATGCGGCGACAATAAAGAAGAACGTTCTGACTCACCTGCTACCGCTGCCACACTGCCGACCTGAAATGCTGCCTGTGCCTCAGAAAAGTGCCACTCGAATCTCACCATGCAGTCGCAGACACTTCAGTTTCCTAGCGACATATTTCCAGCATCAGATGGTGACATCATCAATCAAGCCGCTTTAGCTCACCTGGGAGAGCGCCAGACTGAAGTCCACTTCATGTCATGCAAAGTCATCTTGCGATTTCTGGAGGTACTGTGTTCGATCCACAGAAGCGGCAGCTCCCAACATCCTCTGTGGCGCAATTGGTAGCGCGTTCGGCTGTTATGACTGCAAAGTCAATGCAACCGGAAGGTTTCTGGTTCGATCCCAGGCGGAGGAGGATGATGGCTAATCTTTTTCTTCCTTCTCTGGAAGAATCTTGCTTGGGTGGTCTTCTAAACTGGAGCATGTGGAGTCAACGAGCAGCATTCCCGTTTGAGGTCGCCCAGCGCATGAGGTCGTGCTGTGGCTTTTGGTCACACGTGTGAGCCCTCACGACAGTTTTCGGCTGACCTCAACTTCGAGTTTCCTGAATAGCCAAGCCATCATTTTGCGATGATATTCCAGCTGTACTTGGACATTCCATCTGCGTGAAATCATGTCAGACTGTTCACGGTCGGGCAGCAAGTGGCATCACAGAGTACGAAAGTATGATGCCATAGAAACTTCCAATCACTTGACCGGAGTCTTCCCCAAAGAATCCGCAAGCATGTGAGGCTGGCGTACAAAAACTTCGAGTGCACGATGACTGCCCTTCTTGCGATTAGGAGGAAAGGCGCCAAACCGAACGCCGGCGGACTCGAGCTCTGGTGAGCCCTTCATGAAAAGTGTCCTATGTGGAGCCTACTCACAGGCACGTGGAGCAGATATCACCGGTCTCTCAGCGCCCTTTTTGTAGGATGTCCGGATAAAATGGAGTCCCATGGCATTCCGAACAGAATATCTGAGCGGAACATATGCGAGTTGGACCTCATACGCCTATGGAAGCACATTTTCCCACGATGCGACCTCGACTGCTCCTTCGAAGTGCAAGTTGTTGATCCGACTATGATCCGCAAGATAGCAGATGCAAACAGCAAAAGTCAACTTCTATGATCAATCGATTTGGCCAGGCATTCGGCAGTTGTTAGTTGTGCGCATTCTGTTCGCATTATCAGCCTCGCTGTCACGAGTCTCGAGATGCGACACCGAACGCATCATGAGACTGAAGCTCAGTTGATACTATCAACTCTCTACTAGAGCCTGGAGGATCTGATACTGGCGAAGTCTTTGCTAGCCAGCCTGAATGCTTAGTAAATCCATTTCGTCTACCTCGCAGGCTTGTCTGCTAGCATGATCACGGTTGGATGCGAACTTGTCTCTATCAGGGAATTGCGGCTGTAGACGATATCTATCGCTATGCGCAATTTCCTTCGCCTTCCCGCTCCGCCTTCTATCACTCGAGCATGACGAAAGCTCCG
>Ga0265797_10007638_pt1 | contig 14673 bp, 9 predicted proteins | sample P2T30metagenome_FD_192433 | JGI IMG/M metagenome (GOLD analysis project Ga0265797, IMG submission 192433) | Plant litter microbial communities from East Loma Ridge, Irvine, California - P2 T30 | ecosystem: Environmental > Terrestrial > Plant litter > Unclassified | place: USA: California... | reverse complement strand
CGAGCGAGGCCTTCTTGCTCGAGCTCTGGATATGAGGCGACGTCGAGGAGAATGAGGACATCGTTGTCTGTGTTGAACTCCTGGTCCTTGTTGCTAGAGTCCTTTGCGAGACCGCGCTTGACCATCAGATCCTCAGCCTCAAGCTTGATGCCGTCCACGACAATCTCGCCGTTCTTCAGGTAGTCCTTGATATCTTGGCTCTTGAGGTTTGGTAGCGCCTTCTTGACCTTGATTGCGTCCTTCTTCAGCTTCTTGCCAAGCACGGAGAAGTCGGCCGTAGCTGAGTACTGGACGTTGTACTTCTCCTCATCGCTAGAGAGCACGATATCGCGGACGTTCAGCTCCTCCAGGATGTAGTTCTCCAATGACTTGATGTCGTCAAGATATTGTTGTTCTGGGTGGATGACCACCAGCGTCTTCAGCGGAATCTTTAAGCCCTTGTTGGCACGGTCACGGCAGATACGGCCAAGCTCAATGACTGACTGCATGCGCTTGACTTGGCGCTCGACATCCTCGTCAAACAGCTCCTCGCGCACTTCTGGGAAAGGAAGGAAGTGTATACTTCGGTTATCTTCCGCGTGCAGTTCCTTGGGGATGTGAGGTAGTAATCGCAGGTAAATGTTGTCCGTGATGAAGGGTGTGAAGGGCGCGAGACCGCGGCAGAGTGTGTAGAGAACTTCGAAGAGGGTGTTGAGAGCGTGTTTGGTGTCCTCCAGACCGTGCTCACCCTTTAACCGGCGACGGTTGAAGCGAATGTACCAGTTTGTTGTGTTGTCAATGAGCTCCAATAACCGCGGAACCACGGTGTACAGCCTGTACGCAGCCATCTCCTCGTTCACGAACTTTAGCAACGACTGGGTGGACGCGAGGATCCATCGGTCGAGTACGTTCTTGTTGGTCTTTCCAGCTGCCGGGTCGAATACGAAGTCCAGACTCTCGACCTTCTTCAGCAGCGAAACTTGTTGCTCGAAGAACTGGTAGCTGTTCCAAAGAGGCAGAAGAACCTTGGAAACAATCTCCTTGACACCAGCTTCCTTGAATCGAAGTGTCTCGGCACGAACGACGGGAGAGTTGATGAGATATAACCGCAGCGCATCAGAACCGTAGTTGGTCATGATCAAGTTGGGGTCAGGGTAGTTCTTGAGACGTTTTGACATCTTTTTGCCATCTTCCGCAAGTACGATTCCGTTGACAACGCAGTTCTTGAAAGGAAGCTTGCCGAAGAGATGTGTTCCAAGGACGGTGAGTGTGTAGAACCAGCCACGAGTTTGGTCGAGACCTTCGGCAATGAAGTCACCAGGGAAGGACTTCTCGAATTGCTCCACGTTCTCGAATGGGTAATGCGCACTGGCGTAGGGCATGGAACCAGACTCGAACCAGCAGTCAAAGACCTCATCTGTTCTTCGGAGCACACCCTTGCCGTCTTTGCTGGGAATGGTGATGTGATCGATCTTATCCCGGTGAATGTCGGTTAGCTCGCCCTCGTACCCGCTGAGCTTCTTCAGCTCCTCCACGCTACCAATGCAGACCACCTCTTTGCCGTCATCGCTGACCCATATCGGAAGTGGCGTACCCCAGAAACGGTTTCGTGAAACAGCCCAGTCAGGTGAGTTGGTGATCCAGTTGGCGAAGCGCTTCTCCTTGACGAAGGAAGGAACCCAGTGCGAACCAGCGATGTTCTCCAGCATTTGCGGTACAATATCCTGAATCTTGATGAACCATGAGGGGACCGTTCGGTAGATCAAGGGTGTGTCAGACCGCCAGCAGAAGGGATAGCTATGGAGAAGTTGTGAGTCTACGATCAAGCGACCGGTGCCTTTCAAGTGCTTGATGATTCCCTTGTCTGCTGCCTTGACGTGTTGGCCCTCGAAGTCGCGGACAACTGCGGTGAAGCGTCCCTGATCATCGACTGGGTTGGGTGGCGGTCGGGTGTCAGAGATGACACCATGGGCCTTTGCAACGCGGTAATCGTCCTCTCCGTATGCGGGGGCCTGGTGAACGATACCCACACCACTGTCTGCTGTGACGTAGGTGTCGTTCGCCACCTTGAAGCCGTAGTCCTTGAAATCGTCGTAGAGGTAGTCGAACAAAGGCTCGTATTTCCAGCCCAACATATCCTTGCCCTTCAGCTTCTCCACGACCTTGAATTTGGCCTTCTTCGGGTCCTTGTATAGTGTGCGTAGCAGGGCTTCGAGTAGGATGTAGTGTTTGCCGGACGCTTCGTCGAGAATCTTGACGTATTCGAAATCGGGATGCGCGCAGAGACCGGTGTTGGATGGGAGTGTCCATGGCGTGGTGGTCCTGTTCGGGCTGGTCAGCACGCCAGTAGCACTGGGTTGGAGTGAGTAGCTTACCATGCCAACAAACACGTGTTTGGGTCGTCGAGCAGCGGGAATGTGACGACTACCGCTGGGTCCTGAACGTCCTTGTAGTTTTGTGAGGCCTCGAAGTTGCTGAGAGGCGTCGCCAACGCTGTGCTGTAGGGCATGACCTTGTAGCCCCGGTATACGGCGCCCTTGTCGAAAAGACGCTTGAAGACCCACCACTCCGACTCCATGAAGCTGGTGTCCATGGTCTTGTAGTCGTTGTCGAAGTCGATCCAGCGACCCAGACGGTCGATAGTCGCCCTCCATTCGGTCGCATATCGCATGACAATCGCGCGGCACTTCTTGTTGTACTCGGCGATTCCGATTTCGCGTACAGCGTCGCGTCCCGACATGCCCAATTCCTTGTCGATCTCGTACTCGATGGGCACACCATGAGTATCCCAGCCGAAGCGGCGCTCGACATAGCGGCCCTTCATGGACCAGTAGCGGGGGATAATGTCTTTGATGGTCGAGGCCAGGAGATGGCCATAATGCGGCATTCCTGTCGCAAAAGGCGGTCCATCGTAGAAAGTGTATGGCTGCTTTCCTTTCGACTATGGCGAGTTAGCAAGTGTCGACCACACGTGCTTGGGTTCACTAGGCTGTAGCATAGTCACGTACTAGCTCGACTTGTCTCTGGAAGGCGTCAATCTCCTTCCAGCGCGCGAGGATGCGCTCCTCCTCGCTCGGAAAGTTCATAGACATGGTGGCGGCGTGAGTATGCTGAGACAGAGCCGTGGCGGGGAATCTTTTTCTAGAGTCTAGAGTTGACTCCTCCGATCCCCGCCATTAGCGTGACTCAACCGCTTATCGATAGCACCCCGCCATACCTAGCCATCGACGACGGATGACTCCTGCAACTAACAACATCTCCTGGTCATAGCGAAGCTTGCCTCGCTCATTAATGTCTTGTATCCGAACAAACCACGTGAACCAAACCCATTCATTCATGCAACCGCCAGGTAGAGCTATCCATCGTAACTGGAAACGTTAGAGCATACTCGCCATGAAACGCCGCATACCTTTATCTTCGTTGCGGCTCTGCGGCAACTGCGAAGGGTTGAAACATTGACAGGACTAGCCGATTACAATGAAGATTTCAAGCCGATGTGGCAGCTATCGCCTCTCAATGTTGTCTGGGCATTGTTATCACATACTTCCGATCGACAATGCGTTTTCTCGTACTCCTTAGCACTTCGTTATTTGCGATCGTCATAGCCTCAAAGGACTCGTCAAACAATCCATCTACCCAGCCTCTGCGAGGCAGCGACACCATCATCAGTCCCGAAGATGTCGACATCAACAAGACATGTAGACGCTTACGTACGTTGACACAGCTCAGCAAGATCGCAAATAACGAGACCCTTCTGGAGACGGCGGACATGCGTGGCCAGCTCACTCAACAGCGTATTGACTGGATTGAAAGCAATAGAGCCGACATCACTGCCAAACTCGATGAGCTGACTTCCAACTCAACTCTCATTGCCGAATGCGACACCATCAGTGCGCAGCGCGAGACAGCTCGTCAATGCAAAACATTGAAGATTTTGGAAAGGCTGGTAAACTCAACGAACGGCCAGCCTGGTACCACTCCAGGTCCTGCTGCGGATTTTCTCAGCGATGAGCAGAATCAGAAATTACAACAAAAGTTCGAGAAAGCGGAGCTCAAGCTGCAGCAACTTAGGAGTAACGCTACATTAATGGGTCTCTGCGAAGACAATATTATGTTCCAGCAGAATGGCGCCATTGGAAGTCGTGAGCATTTTTCTACAGTGCGAAACCGAAATGTACTGACTTACATACAGAAGTGGTTGACAACAGCGGCGCCATCAGCATGACGAAAAGTAGTGCAAGGAGTAACGTGCATGAATCAGGAAATGCTTCATCACTGATGATTTTCATGGTTCTGATGACAGTGTCGATGCTGTAGTACTCCCTTCCTTTATGTTGGAAACAATAGCCGGATAAACCTCGTCACTTCGTCGCTTTTTGCGGTTACATGCATGCACGCCAATATAGGGAAAAACTGAACAGGTCTGGAGCCTACATCATCGTTAGGGCACCTACTTTGCAGGTTTCCATGTTAATGTAGGCTGCAGACCTGTTCAGTTTTTCCTTTGTATGAGGTGCATGAGGGATGGGGGCACGTGGCGGGGTGTTCGACGACGTGCATGTTGTGGCGTAGCCGTAAAGATGTGCGAACTCAATTCCAAGTCATGGTCATCTCATCAATATTTTACCATGGTCAATGCGATTCTTTGTGGCACAGCTCCACCTGCATAATAGGGAACGACAGAGCATCTTTACCGGACATGTCGATGACAATGACGAGCAATACCGATCGCGCATCTATGCATGATAAACCCGTGCGTTGTACGCCACAAGGGATACCCTTATTTGTGCCAACGATAACTACACCGCGTCTCCGATCAAAACGCTCCGTTTCTGTGCTGGTTTACCCCATTCACCCACTCTTCCGGGCTTGACTCCCGTCTTCTGAGTTGCCCTCAAGACACCCAGTGGTATGGCGACATTCGACTTCGGCGACCCACCCCCGGGCCTTAATCTCAGCGAGTCCCGGACAGTCGGAAACAGTGTTGTCGCAATCATCTTGTTTGGTCTTTCGGGTGTCTTCGTTGCATTAAGGCTGTTTACTCGCCTGAAGTTGAAACAGGAACAGCTGGGGTGTGATGACTACTTGATCATTGCTGGGCTGGCATTGAACGCGGGGAATCTTGCGTGCTGTATCGTTGGTTGGTGGCCAGTTTCTGGGCAAAGTCTTGATTTTACTGACGCAGCGTGAAGGAGGTTTCTACGGTCTGGGCCGACATATCTGGGCGCTAGGACCTGAGCAAATGCGACATATAACTATCGTGCGCTTACATGCCTGGGCATACTCTTGCGGGACTGACATTTGACAGATCACCTTCGCATACGTTTTTGTCTACGCGTGGAGTGTCTGTGTCATCAAACTCTCCATCCTCGCTTTGTATCGACGTATCTTCGGTATAAACTGGTTGGGTTGGTTCTGTGTTGGCATGACCGCTGCCTACCTGATCACAAACCACGTCGTTCTGCCATTGTACACTCGACCGTTGAGCTACTACTGGGATCAATGGAATGGGGCACACGGAGAGATTCTCGTCGATGAGGCAAAGGTGCGCTGCAGGTACCCCACATTCTGATTGAAGCTGTCTGCTTACGCAATCGCAGTTCTACCTTGGAGCTGGGATCTTCAATCTCTTCGGCGATGTGTGTATACTTTGTATACCCATATCCAACGTTGTCAAATTGCAGATGAAAAGAATGGAGAAAGTGGCGATCTGCTTTATCTTCCTGCTCGGCAGCTTGTAAGCACTGCGAAGTAAGGAAACCGTATTGTTTCTAATCATCGTAGTGTGTGCTTCGCCTCGCTTTATCGTATCATCACCATCGTCCGATTGATGGCCTCGCCAGACGTCAGCTGGAAAAAGAGCGATGTCTTCATATGGTCGTCCGTCGAGCCATCGATTGGCATCATCTCTGGATGTCTTCCAACGCTTCACCCGCTTTTGATTCGTATAACGCGCTGTTTGGCAGGTGCACTCGGTGTTACACCGAGCCATACTCCGGAGCAGGAGGGCCCTGAGAGTCGCGAGACTGGGTCGAGGACGATCAACGCTTGGACAGAACGCTGGGGTAGAACTCGGCCAGCCGAAGAAGATTTGTGCTTGACTACGACAACAGTGTGCGGATCTGCTAATGAAAATGATGGGATCACCTGGCAAGACTTCATCCTGGGACGCCATGAAGAGAGGAGGATTACTATGACGCATGAGTTTGCGATAGACGAGAGCATACGGAGTCGCAACAGCTCAAGATGAGACTAAGCTTTTGCACGTTGCTATGAGATGAGATTTGAAGCATGTATCACCATTGGCAGCTGAAGCGACGAGCACGTTCGTTGGAGGACTTCAGGCGCGAGGTAGAAGGGAAGGCGGCCGTGTTGGCGGCAATTGAGTAGGGCGCGCCGCTGCAGATACTCGGTTTGGAGGGCGAGAAGGGTCGACTTCAACAGACACCATCCGAAGTTTCTGGGATGATGCAGGTGTCTGAGTTGTCGACTTCGGAAGTCCGTCGCACCTGTCGGATGCATGCAAGCTAGCGCGGAAGGGCCCCTAGGTCACATGTCTCCCCCAGGGCTCGGCGCGACCGCCGAAACCCCGCAATACTACTTCGTCTCTTCTTCCTCCACTGAACTGACACCTGCGCACGATTTATCCGTCAAATATGCACAATGACTGTGAGGCGTCCGGACATAAGCCCCCAATCTGTTTCCTGGCCGGCGCGAGGTGTGACACGGCGTACATGCCTCGAGTTTGCGATGCCACCTGGGCAGATTCTTGGCCATACCACCCGAGAAGGAACTCTGATAGTAGATCCACGACTCATTGTCCCATTGACATTACGGTCGGCCCGTATGCTACGATTGCAAGAGAATTGAGAAGATCGAGGTGGATCATTCACTTCTACAATCATTGAAGAATGTCGGGACATGGTGCCGGTCTCCGCATTTTGCACCCCGCATCTTGCTGGATGTGGCTTGTCAAGTCTACCGTACTTTTTGCACTGAGTATAAAGAGTGCTTGTCGCTGAAACCCCATGATGGTCGTTCCCAAGTCTTTCTTCCCGTCGATATGTTTCTTACATCGTTGGTATTGCTTGTCTCGCACTTCGCGCTGACTGGATTTGCGGCTGTGTCATCTGGATTTGAGAAGAGGTGTCTCGCATTCGAGCCCGAGAGATACATCAAAGGCGCAACCCGCAATGTTCTCCAACATGTTCCGGCAGGGACCAATTTGACGTTTCCTGATAACGACGCGACTTGCGGACGTGCTAGCCAGGTTGTCTCAGTGGATCTTTGTCGTATGGCACTGGAGATCAAGACAACCAGAACTTCTAAGGTCTCTTTCGAGGCATGGTTTCCGGAGGACTGGTCTGGTAGATTTCTGGCGACGGGGAACGGAGGCATCGATGGCTGTAAGTGTTGATGGATAGGATGGCGTGTCAAGCACAGGTTAACTTCAGCAACAGGCATCAAATACGAGGATATCGCATATGGAGCGTCAAATGGCTTCGCTAGCGTTGGCGCAAATAATGGTCATAACGGTACTACAGGAGTAGCCTACCTCAATAATCCCGAGATGGTAGTTGACTTCGCCTGGCGATCGTAAGAATGTCTCTACTACCCACGGCGCAAATACTCACCGGCAATACAGTCTTCACCTAAGCGTTGAAACGGGCAAAGCATTAGCCAAAGAGTTTTATGGGAAGTACCATACCAGATCTTACTACCTGGGCTGTTCTCTCGGTGGACGCCAGGGCATCAAGAGCGCAGAAAGGTTTCCAAATGACTTTGATGGCATAGTTGCTGGCGCTCCGGGTGTCGATTTCAACAACCTCATCTCCTGGCGCGCACACTTCTACACCATCACCGGCCCCATCAAAGGTTCAGACTTCATCTCGAAGTTAGCATGGCAGACTTGGATCCACGACGAGGTGCTACGCCAATGTGATAACATCGACAAAGTCAAAGACGGTATCATCGAAGACCCAACCCTATGCAAGTTCGATCCAACAACCTTACTTTGTGGTCGCAAAACCACAAACACGACCAATTGCCTAAACGACAACCAGGTGCAGCAACTCCAGAAAATATTCAGCGACTACCGCTTCCCAAATGGCGAACTGATCTATCCCGCCATGCAACCCGGCAGCGAAATCAACGCCGTCGACAAACTCTACGCCGGCGCCCCCTTCGCCTACTCAGACGACTGGTTCAAGTACGTCGTCTACAACGACCCAACGTGGAACGCATCAGAATACGGTTACGATGACGCGCAAGCAGCACAAGATCTCAATCCAGGAGATATCCGCACCTACCCTGCTTCTTTGCCTGGCTTCAAGGAAAGCGGCGGGAAGTTACTCATGTACCACGGCCAGCAGGACAACCAGATCACGTCTTTCAACACGAACAGATTCTACGAGCATCTCCGCGGTAACAACACGTACGCAGATATGGATACATGGACGCGTTTCTTCCGTATCTCAGGCATGTTCCATTGCAGCACGGGGCCAGGGGCGTGGGTGTTGGGTCAGGGTGGGAATGCGGCGCAGGCTGGTATTCCGTTCGATGCGCAACACAATGTTCTTGCGGCGATGGTGGATTGGGTGGAGAAGGGTATTGCGCCCGACTTCATCGAGGGCACGAAGTTTGTCAATGATACTGTAAAGAGTGGAGTGGAATCTACGAGGAGACATTGCAAGTATCCGGCGAGGAACACGTTTATTGGGGGTGATTATAAGAGGTCGGATAGTTGGGAGTGTAGGCTATAGTTTAGATACATGATCGTGGTTCTTCAATTTACCAATACATTCATGAGAGATACCGCATTTGCTATAGAAGAGGCCAACTTTGGTGAAATGATGTCTCGTGCGCATATCTCGGTCAGCTGACGTCGCATAGATAATTACAGAATGATCTATTTGATCATGATGGGCCCATTCTCTTCAAAAACTTCGTTCCAAAACTTCCCCGTACCAATCCAGAGGTGATTAGAAATTCTATCCGCCTCCACCTCCTCTTCCTCCCTAACCAGTCCCCCTGGGTCGTGTCTCCAAAAAAAGGCACCATGGTGTGATCCTAGAAGCTCTGGTTGCATGACCCCACGCCCTATCCGTCTCAAACGAAATTGGTCGCTACGCCAGGTTCTTTTAGTGGTCGACCCGATGTCGTAGATGGAAGGCGGAAGTAGTATTAGGCCAACTCGTTCAAAACACCCATCATGAGGAGACAAAACCATTACCGACTGACGGCTACCAGTCTCCCAGGTATCAAGCAAGGCGCCTCGTAGTTGCGTGGTACTAAGTTGAATTGGATCCGCATCCCATAGCACGGGAAAGCTGATTTTGTAGTCGTTTCCCAACTCGAGCGAAACGAGATGCGAAGATGCTGGTATTGGACGAGAGTCGGCATGTGGGCCCTGATTGAGTCGAAGAGTCAACTCTATTGACTTAACGCTAAGCTCAAGACGAGGCGGGGTTTGGGCAAAAGTGGTGTTTGTGAATGCTGTCATTTCGAGGTCTCGGGCTTTGCTCCTCCAATCTTGCAGATCGAGACTTAGCGTCGGTGAGATACCTGATACTCCCGAGGACACTACGCTTGGGAAGTGCACTTTCGCGTTGAAGATATCCGCTATGACGCAACCTCGCCCATTTACACTGTCGTCTTCCCATCTGATTGGGCCTGTCCACCCAAGAGAGGACCAGCTGGGAGAGCCTTGACGACGACGGCATGGGCTCTCATGATACCACAGCAATGCCATCGGGGTCTGCAGTCTATTAGGCATGGTGATCGCGTCTTTTTGCGCTTCCTTCGTCCAATCGGTCCAATCAGTCCAGCCCGAGATAATGCGTTTAATTAGTCGTCGACCCCCAAACTGCCGACTGATGTATTCGTGATGATGGGGTTGCCGTTCAGGTAAGTTCTCATCAAGACGACAAAATGGAACGCCCCAAATGTAGTCAACAACGTTATCGACGAGCGGATCTAATGCGCCCGCGATGGCATGCAGGGCATCACTGTCATACGTCAATTCACGTTGACTGTAAGCTGCCAAGTACGACGTTGCATAGTAAATGGCATTGTACATCGGGTTAAGATCTCGATCCAGGGATGTTGGTAAGTCTTTCCTTTGTGGTAACCATCTTTGAAGCCAGTAGTGGTCCGTTTCTTCCATTTCCTGGGTCCTGTTCCTGAAATCGCACGCTTTCTCGTGTTCAACCCCGCTGTTGCATACGAATATGACTTCGTAATCAGTGAATATCAAGCGTCTTTTAGCACGATGAAATTCTTGAAAGGTCCATGCACGAGAAGCCCATGTACACTTAGCAACGTTTGCTAAAGGGAAGTGAAGCGGCAACGGGTTCATCCATGCTGATTCGGGGCTCTCGCGCCTCAGCATGCTTCGGGATTCCGAATGAACGCCAGGTAGTCCGTAGGTTGGATCTTTTCCTGCTGCTGCAACAAGTGTGATCTGTGCTGCTGCATATATTTCGCCCATTTGTGAGATCTGGGTATGCTTGTCTTTCGCATCCATCTGATCAATACACTATCTTTGTAAGTCTTGGGAACCTCTCGAAAAAAGAGCAGTAACGTCAACAAGAGCATGGAGACTCTGTCGGCACATTCTTCACTTACGTATTTATCGATCCAGAGATATCGATACCCCAGCTCTCGCGCGAAGTGTATACTGTGTGCAATGGTTTCCGGGGGGTCAAGTAAGGTCTCAGAAGCGCTCCTCTGCTGACCCCAGACATACGAGAGTGCCACGTAGCGACAATCTGTAGGCGCAGGTACCACAGTGTTAGACTCACAGTCAATCACACGCAAATCGCGTAAGTATTCCTGGGCCTTTGGATCTATAGTGCAATTGATCTTGTGTTCTCTCTCACATTTGATGATCCATCTTTTGACTTGACTCGCATCCGTTGGCTGTGGTTGGTCAAGGCGACGGGCGGAGTCTCCGCTTCCTGGCTGAAAGAGACTGGTTTTGTCCTGTGGTATCCAGGATAAGAGTCTGAGCAGGTCCGCTCGATTATGCAAACTCCGTTCGGTAGAGGCTTCATGCTCTGAGATGTGTCCAGCTGGCTCATACGTCCCCTCTTGGGATTCTTGTTGTTCAACGAAAGTCCTCAGTATGCGGCAACTCTGGCATATTGGAACTCTTGGTGGTGAGAATTCCTTCTTTGCAAGCATCGTTTGTTCCGAATGGTTGGATGATTCTTGCAGCATATTTGTCCATGGTATGCGTTTACAGTTGTTGCACAGATCAGCCCTATTATCGAAATGATATCGCTGGGGCGAGTTGTCGTCAGAATTAGGGTTGTAGCGATACCAATCAGGAGGGTCAGATTTGTCGATAGGTGGGTCCAGAGGTGACATGACCCTTGGAAATTCATTCAGGACCTAGGCGGAAAATTTGGCGTATTGACGTCAAAAGCGACGTAGAACTGGAAGAAAGACTGGAGAGGGTCTTATGCAAGGTCCAAGCCAGACCCCGCAAATGGCTGGCTGCCTGAGGCTTAACGATCCTCGGAAAGTGGAGGCAGAGTGTTGCACCGCCAAACCACGCGAGGCGCACGAGGCTGACAAGCCATCATGTGCAGAGAATACCAGAACTGATCGCGACTGCCTCGGCACCCACAAATAGAAGGCACCTACCCTAAAAGATAGAAGTGTCATATTAAATATACGTCAAGCGCAACAGCGCAGAACAAAAAGTCTAAAGCCATGCACCCTATGTGTGATACCGATATGCCCAATACTCATACACCCATGCAAACCCATGATCTAATCCAAAGTTGTAAGAAACGCCATCGCAATGCCCACCTATCATCTTACAACAAACATCTACAGCCTAACCCTCCCCTCATCACCCCTCCCTCCAAACAAACTCAAAAACCCACTTTCGCGCTCCCCTTCCCCTCTGTCCAGTTGTCGTCTACTACGTCCCGCTTCGACTTCATCGTCATCACCACCCAGCCACTTCGGTCTTGGGAAGGAAAAGTCATTTGTCTCAAATGTGTTCTTGACTCTCGAGGCGAAGTTCTCGAAGAAATTGCCTTCGTCTTCTTCATCGTTGAGTTGTGGGCGGCGGCGGTCGGTGCGCGTTGTACTTGGACCGCCGTTCGCTGCAGCTGCAGTGGATGTGGAAAGGGTGGAGGATGACGTCGGTGCAGGGTTATCGGTATAGCGTTCGTTCGGCGGGCTGGTAGTACTGCGTTGGGAAAGACCGAGGACGTTTCCGCTTGCGCCCTGGATTTCGCGCTCGATTAATGCGCGGCCTTCGCGCCAGGACCCTGTACCGGCATAGTTTCCTGCTGAGTCCTCTTCATCGTCGAGGAGATCTCCAAAACCACAGATGTTCTTTACTTTGCCGTAGAGGCCGAAGGCTGTGGCGAAGACGGGGACGAGGATGAAGATGGGGAAGAAGGCGCTGAAGCCTTCGCCGAGGGGTGTGAGGACGATGAGGCGGCCGAGGAATTTGTAGAACATGGTGCCTTTCCAGATGTTTTTGTCGGTCATGGTGAGGAAGTTGTAGCTCAACGGGACCGTCAACTTGGCGACTTGGAGACCGTACCAGGTCGCAGACTCTTGGTATGTGTTTCTTCGTACGAGCGCTCGATTGCCCCAGATCTTAACCTCGGTGAGACTGTAGAATGCGCAAATGCACATGTAGCACAGCCAGGCGGCGGCAATAATCTGGCTGTTGAATCCAACCGAAGACCGGCCGTTGTCGTGGCGATGTACGACTGTCCACCCGATAATAGATAGTTTAGGCCCGCCGAAGTCCTGGGCTTCGCGTACGCATTCTGACCAGACAATGGAGATGGAGGCGAGGATCGTGATGGCCCAAGAGACGTAGGCCAGAGCAGGGATAACATGGACGTGTAGGTAGTAGCGCGTGAGTGGTGTGAGGATAGTCATGCGATCGAACAGTCCTCTCGAGGTTGGCAACGCGGCACCTTTGAACTCGAGATGCTTGCTGGCTTTTGAGTCGAGGATAGCCTGTGTCCTGACTGCCCTCCGCACAACATGATCCCACTCGTTCTCGAACCGACACTTCGCATGGCGCGCGCGTTTCAACTTCCTCGTCAGGTCCGCCAGGTATCTTTCTGTAATGACTGGAGGCACCGTTGCCGTGCCCATGCGTCCAACGACACCCGCCCTGTTCTCCGGAAGATTGCCTTTCTCCGCCAGCTCGTCAATCCACTCTTGAAACTCGCGCGCGGTACCATTCTTCCTCTGCTTGAGCTGCACGACCTGGTATTCATACTGGTCCAACTTCTCCAGCGCCTCAGTCAACCTCTCATGGACCTTTGGCGCCGAACTCTGTATCCTCTTCAACCTCTCACTAACACTCGCGTAGCGAAACAGGCTCCTGGGGAATGCGACGAGTCCATGGCCCATAAGGTAGATACCCAGTATAAGACCCCAGGTATACGCCAGCGCCATGACCAAACTCTTGAACGTGTCCGCCTCGAAACCATTCCAGATGATCAAATAGATCGAGCCAACGATACTGCACCCAGCGACAATGAGCCAGTACCGCCCATTACTCCTCAGCGCATACTGCAACCTTGCCTTGGGCTCTCTGTACCCACTATCGCAGTACTCGCCCAGCATAGGCAGGATCGCCCACGTAAGCGCAAATGTGAGCCAGTAGATGATGCGCCATGCCTTGTACACAACCGTGTCATTCAGCCATATGCCCCTCGCGCCATCCGTTGTATCCAACCCAGCACTACTCGCGAGATCGATCGGCAGGAGCACAACAATGCTGGCCGGCAGCGCTATTGCCAAGAAGACGGGTACGACGACGTATGCGGGTGTGGTGCGGAGCGGGAGGTAGTAGCGGAGGAGCAGCAGGACGGCGCCGCATATGGAGAGGAGGGAGAGGACGAAGAAGGCGGTTGAGCCGGCCGCTGAGGACGTCATCGTGGTGCGTGGTACGGGGTGCGCATAGAAAAGGCCGAGGTTGTGGCGGTGATGGCGCAGATTATGGCTATGTGTGACGACAGTGAAAGGAAGCCTGGGTGTGGCTGGCCCAAAGATAGTTTGTCAGTTGTCGCGACGGACGGCGTGGAAGCGTCGGAACGCTGCTTAATCTCGGAATGCGGAAGGTGCGCGACCCGGTCGGACTTCTTCTACGTTCTATTATTCAATCTTTTCATCTAGAACTTCATAGTTGCTTTCACTGCAAATCCCATAGCTATGCACTTGGCACTATGGTCTAAACATGCGTACAAGCTAGGTCCCTACTCTCGTCCGCGTCGCAATCAGCCGCACGCGTCATGACGAGTCCGCGTCCTTACCCCTGTCCGTCTTCTAGTCTTTGTAAGCACATCACGTCGCATCGCCGATCCATCTCCGACGGCAGTTAGCGCTGTACTTCACGAGTGATTGCATCATTTGCCATCGAGAACGTTTGCTACTGCGGGGGGCAGCTGCACACTAATCCACTACTTGTATACAGTACATCTAGAACCAAGCTCATATAGCTACTACCATCATCTGACAAACCTCGACTTCACGCATAAGTACGTCACCCCGCCCATTCCTCCAAAACTACAACACTTTACTCACATCTCTCCAGCCCAGAACAACCGCCAAAATTTCCTTCCTGCGTCACTTCTTCACGCGCGCCCCCTCGCCCGCCACAATGTCCGCCACAAAGACCAAGGTCCAGTCCATCATCGACGAGAA
>Ga0265797_10007637_pt1 | contig 14678 bp, 13 predicted proteins | sample P2T30metagenome_FD_192433 | JGI IMG/M metagenome (GOLD analysis project Ga0265797, IMG submission 192433) | Plant litter microbial communities from East Loma Ridge, Irvine, California - P2 T30 | ecosystem: Environmental > Terrestrial > Plant litter > Unclassified | place: USA: California... | reverse complement strand
TACAGACCTTCTCGTAGCGAATTGGGCCTCCTGCCGCCCGTCCCGCCCTAGGGCCCCATGTGTGCTAGCCGATGATCACTCCGCGATAGCCCAACCGTTAGTGCCGCCAACCGTGCAACCCAGCCCATGCCCATGCCAATCGATACCATACGTGCGGGTGCAGCGCAGCATCATCATCATCATCATCATCATCGCCTATCCTATCCTCCTCTTGATACGACCATCTCCTGCAATGCTCGATGCAGCCTACAAGCATTCAACTGCAGGACCGCCCAATTGCCGCGCCAGAGTGACGGGTTGTAGTCAAGGGGCAGCGCAGCAAAAAGGTCCAAAGTAGAAAAGCATTGTTGGAAGTACATTATTGTTATTGCTGGCAACATTACCCGTGGTGAGCCTCCATCTGGCTATTCGCACGTCCCGGCATACCACCAGTGGAGATCGCGCAAGTAGCGGCAACAGAAAGCGTCTTGACAAGTCGAGACAGCCACGGGCCTTGAGGCCTTTCCCTGCGTCGCCCCATCCAAAGGTGAAACCCGATAGTAGCAGCTGGAGTTATATTGTGCGTCGCGCTGGTCAATTGGCGAGTGCACGTAAATAATGACATTAATACGTCAATAGCAAGCTGGACTGGTGCCTGTGGCCATGACTGGCAGCCCGGAGGATCGCGATATCTTGTAGCTTAGCAGCCAATTATTGTCAGACGCACTAGAGTTGCGCGAGATGAGATGTTGTCGGACTGATCGAGGTCGATCAGAAGTATGCGATGAGCCAAAAAGTCGGAAACTTGGGTCGTGTGAAACTTGCAGCTCGTCCCTGCCGCTCCTCTGGCTCGAATTTTAGCGATCAGCGACTGCCTTTTCACACCACACCACCATATCCATGTCCACAAGGTGCGATTCATGGTGAACAATACAATACATGTATACAGCCTCGTCATTCGATTCTAGCTCATTATCAACTCGTTGCCAATCAACTTCTCTTACTTCCCAACGGTCAAAACACCTGCTAAAGTTTCGGAAGACTCTAGACCTCAATTTGCGGAATTCACTCGATCGGTCGTCGCTCGGGAGAGGACTCGGCCCTACAACCGATAAACTCTTTCTGTCAGATCTTCCGGTCTTCAACGGGATGGGAAATAGAATGCGCGCCAGGAGATCTCCCGTCATCCTGGAACACTGGTGTCTCCTCATGTGTAAGTTCAGGCTTCAAGTATTATATGCGCTTAAAGGCTCACGTCGATAGGTCCATCTCAGACCTGACACTGGATGGACTAGGTATCGATTCCCCTGATTGAAGCGCCGCTGCTGATGACACTCGACTGGCGCAATCCTATCCTTACTCGATTTCGACATGGACGTCACCTTCGACTGCGCGCTTTCCCGGTTCGGAATGGACTGTCATTGGTAAACTTCCAAAACAGCTTGAAGTCAAGAAATCCATAGCTGGTCCTTCCAACGCCTCGAAGTTCTCAATGGTGACGTGAGAGGCTGGACTGCCAATTTGTCACAAACCCCTCCAAGCGATTGAAGGCTAATCCATTCAGGAAACGCCAGAAGCGGCCAGACTTCTGAGCAGACGATCGTCATGTTGACCTCCATTCTTTCAGCCATTCTCTCAATTCCGTTCAACTGCTGCGACATCATCTCCATGTCTCTGACAGCATACGCGTCGCCCGTATTGATGCGACTCGGCCCAACTTAAAATTAGAGTGCGCGACTGAGGCACAGCAAGTGGAAAGTAAGCAGCGGATTTCTCTGTGCTGTATGATTGACAGCTCGGTTGGCTTCCAGACAGCGGGTTGTTAGTCGGAAAATGCCCCCGCCCCTGTCGTAGGTTCCTCCTCGCATATCTTCCCAAGAAGCATGATGATCAGCCAGAAGAACAGGGAGGAGAAGCGGCATCCCGCAGAGGCCAATGCAAATCCCCTCCTCAGGTGGCATGTCTATCAACCGTACCTGCAGCGCCGTTAAGTTGACAACTACCAACTCCAGTGTCCTGACTCGTATATACCAATAACCCACATTCACGAAATACCCAATCATCACAAAACGTATTATCGAAGGATGGCAAAACACCACTTAACCCACCCATGCGTATATTGTTCGCCTGCGTATCCACCCGGCTCGACAGTCCAGGATTCGGAACGCACCTTCCGAGCCGGACTCCACCCACGACTTGCGACCTAACTACTTACTTGGTAAGGTTTTGGGGAGCGTAGGCGAGCATGTGTGTCTTGTTCGAGAAACGCGTTGGCCGACTTCAGATATAATCTACGACACGTGTGTCTGAGGTATAGCGGATCACTCCATATGCCTAGATGGCACTGGCGGTGCATGGTTGTTACGCATCAGCTGGGTCGACTGATGGCTATGCCGGCGGCCGGAATAGTATGTAGTCTGACGCGTGCATTGGGTTGGCTGGGTCAGTTATGATCTGCCACGCGCGTACGCTACCTAAAAGTCGGAAAAGTGGCTGAGCGCCTTCAAACGTGGCTTTAGACTTGTTCTTGTCTCAATGGTATGGCGAATTGGCCCTTTGCTTGAGATTGTATAGGTAGTGGCACCGCGGATTCAATCAAAACACTTGCGCGGACTTACTTCACTATCAGCAGCATTCAGCCCCTAGGGCTCAGCACACGGGCATCCTCGCACCTCAGAGTCGTGGTAATCAGATAACCTCAACGTACTTGTAGTAATTACAAGGATTCTCGCTTGTATACATTGCACGGCGCCTCGGCAAGCGGAGCTGAGTCCGCGAAGGATTTCGACCCGCTTCCAGTCACCGGCATACCGGCAGATGGCAGATATATGTAGAACTGTCGGATTCCGTCTGCAACAGATTGTGTTTGCGACAAGGATAGTCTCATGCTACAGATGCAGAAGCTGCGCCGATTGCCGTTGCGCTGGGAAAGCCGCTATTCCGGGCGGCGGAAGTCGCGCCCCGCGAACCCATTATGGTGATCTTCTTCATTTTCGGGGGGGCAGAGACCGTGCTATAGGGCTCGGGGAGATGTTGCTAAGTGATGCCGACCTAGGACTTACCCTGGATTGCTTTTGGTATCGAATATTGCTTACGTGTTGCAAGGTGTTAGATTGGTACTCGGCTACTATCATGACTCTTTCAGATACGAGGGGAGGGGTTCAGGTATTTCGGATGCAGCTTGAGACATTCCGCGAGACAAACATCACCGTAAGGACATCGTTGTCGACTGAAATAGATACGTGGGTCAAGTGTGACTGGTATCAGGACGGGGAGCAAGTGCGCCCTCAGAGACTCCGTCGAAGTGTTTGACCCTTTCATTTGCTCATTTCTTGACAATCGTAAGAACGTCCTCGTCCTCGAGAACGTGCGACAAACCCACCCTCTGCGGTTGGTGCTTCACACTCTTGCCGTACACGATGGCAAGCTTGAACTCGTCCACAATGGTTTTGTGGATCGCATTACAGAAGTCTTCCACGGTACAAGCTGTGCTCCTCAACACAACAGGTGCTGTGTAGTCGGGCATCTTGCCCTTGGGCTTGGTGTAGACTCGCACCAGCTTGAGCTTCTCCCACATTTGTTCCATCAATTCATCCACGTTCCAGCCGTGTTCGCTGCTGATAGGACATGCGTTGGGAATTCGGTAGAGCAGGTCGAGCTCTTCGATCGAGATGGCGTCAATCTTGTTGAGAGCGTACACGACAGGAATGTACGATCGGCTTTTCGCTTCGATAACGTCGATGAGGTCGTCCACAGTGGCGTCGCAGCGGATGGCCACGTCGCAGTTGGCCATTCGGTATTCGTTCAGCACGGCCTTTACTTCCTCGGGTGTGATGTGGTTGAGTGCTTGAGTGTTTGTGATGGAGATGCCGCCCTTTTCCTTCTTCGTGATCTTGATGTTTGGTGGTGACTTGTTGACTCTGATGCCGAAGCCCTCCAACTCGTTCTCGATGACAGACTTGTCTGTCAAGGGCTTGTTGACGTCCAGGACAATGAAGATCAAGTGACATGTCTTGGCCACCGCAATGACCTGGCGACCTCTACCCTTACCATCCTTCGCACCCTGAATGATACCGGGCAAATCCAGAATCTGGATCTTGGCTCCGTTGTATATGATCTGACCCGGAACCGTGGTCAAGGTTGTGAACTCGTATGCCGCTGCTTCGGAGTGCTGGCCAGTCAAGCGTGACATGAGTGTTGATTTTCCCACCGATGGGAAGCCTATGAACCCGACAGAGGCGACTCCAGTTCTTGCGACATCGAAACCTGCTCCGCCGCCTCCGCCGCTGCTGGTTGGGGTGAGCAGCTCCTTCTTCAGCTTCGAGAGCTTCGCTTTGAGTTGACCCAAATGAAACGACGTGGCCTTGTTCTTCTGCGTCTTGGCCATCTCATCCTCAATTTGCTTGATCTGCGCGCCGAAACTGTCAGTATACCATGCGACTCGATTGTTTTGCTGTGAAGCAAAGCAGGACGTACCTTGTCCACGGTGGTCGCCATGATGGGCAGATGTGCGTCCCGCGCGTGGGTTCTGTGTGGTGTCTGATGTAGTCCTCTTGCTGAAGGCCCTTGAGGTGAGTGTAAATTGTATGCGCGGCGTGTAACGCTGTCTGTGGCTGTACACCCGAGGTGGAGTTTCGTCTATCTCAAAGAGGTGCTCGTTGTGAATTCTGTGAATAATGACGAGACCGTGGGGCAATCCCGCGCGGCCCGAACCCTTTCTACCTCTCCAAACAAACAGTGCACATGCACATGGACTCCCTCAGGTTGACCTCTTCACGTGCATTGCATTGCATCAGGTCGCGGCTTCAAAATGGCAGATCCAACCATGAACGCCACGACAACAGATGTCGATGGTGCGCGTCCTTTTGATCAATCCTCAAGACTCGACCCCTGCTGATAGACTCGCAGCGCATCTCCGCTCGATTATCACCAACCTCTTCTACGTTCTCGTCGAGGCACATGACTTCAAGGGACAAGGAACCAAAGATGCAATGATGGGTCACATCAAAGATCTCATCGAAAATCTCCAGGAACTCACTAGGACCTCGCGCCGCCTGCCAACGACTGTTCCCATTGACCTGATCCGATACGTCGAGGAGAAGCGAAACCCGGACGTCTACAAGCGCCAAATTGTTGAGCTGGTTATGCAGTACAATCAATTGCAGTCGGGGAGGACACAGGCATTCGGGAAATTCAGAGACATCCTTGGGCGGGAGATGATGAGCGCGATCCCGGACATTCGCGATGATGTGCAGACCGTCCTGGAAGCCTCAGGCGGGTCGGTCGCACGTTGAAACATCTTTGAGAGCGGTTGGAATGAGTGGGAAATCATTTTATTTGGAGTCATGGAAGATACCCAGGGATTGAAATTGCAGTCTGTCTATTTGTTTCGACTTTGCGAGAAGGCTGTCGCGCACTCCAGCTTCGGCTCAGCCATCATTACGACCAAACTGGCTTGCTCGTCTTTCGAGAAATCTGCTGAAAAGGTGCGTGCGATGAGGAAGCACCAGGAGACAGGCCGCCTCCATGCAATCGTGTCAGGCCTTGCGAAACACGACCACTGCATCCTCCCTAGCGCTTAGAAGCCCCAGCCGACTTCCATTTCCGTGCACTGCTTTCCGCTTGAGACAGTCGCAGGCCGTTGGTATCAAGAGCCATCCTCTCGATTCCATCTCCCTTGCGCTTGGTGAAGGAAGACGGCAGTGATTGCGGCGACACGGGTGACGACGACGCGTTTGGGGAGGCATTTTCTTGCGCAACCGCGCAAATCGACTGTCCACTTCCAGTTGTTGCGCGCTCCGACATGGCATCAACTTCGCTGCCGAGAGGGCACAATCTGTTCAGCTTCCGTTCGATGATCGTGATTTCTTTCACGAGCTCCAGCAGAACGCGTTCCGTGTCTTTCCGCCAGTGCTCCAGATCTTTCATCCTCCGCATCATCCCGTTCCCTGTGGCCATGTTGTTCCAGTGCTTGACCACATCTTGCAGCGTTGCGAGGTTTTTCCTACCGGTTTCGAGACGTCGGACTCTGGCTTTCAGTTGGGCGAGTTCGGTGTGTGTTCTCCAGAAGTGGAAAGGCATGTTGTTGTTATTGCGTCTAGTTGGCTTCGTTGTTGTATGTCTGGTTGGCTCGTTGGAGGTTTGTCTGGTGCGTTGTCTCTTTGCTGCAAACGACGATGATCTGGATGAAAGCTTATTATCAAAACGCCTACTATACGAATACTTATACCTTGCAGTCGTTGTTTGCTGGCTGGCGATCCTGCATACGTCCTTTGTCCGTGTGTTGCTTCGCCTGTAGCTATCGGCCTATCTGTATGCATGTCTCAATGCTTGCATATAACAACTAGCAGGAGGATGTAGCCGTCGTCTATAGCATCTCAGTATCTCCATAGTTGCTCGCCTAAAGCACTGTGGCCTCACTCGTCGCTCTGAGTCCGAATATGCATAGATAGATGTGCACGGCACGGCGTATTGTAATAATGATAAGACTAGCAGTCTCTAAAGCATGTCTTAATATCCTTCCGCAAGTTATTGATTATACTAGTTAATGTGCTCTAGACGTCTCCCTAGAAGACACATATAATAACTTGCTGTTTCCTCGTCCATCTGGCACGACAACACGTGTCAGCATTTCGCTGCAACTTGTTCGTTCCTTGTAAGTGTGGCTAGTTTTGCCATCATGGGATACCTAGTGAGTAGCTATCGGTCCAACGTTGAGCGTCTAGAAGTTTACTCGAGCATACAATTCAAACTGCACATATACCGTACATGAACCCCTACAGAGCACAAGAGACTATCCACTACATTCCCTGCCGTAAGATATATTGCTCTCCGACAGAACAAATGGTCAAGACTACACAAATCGTTGGATGTATTCTGGAGGGTTTGATCGTGAAGGGTTAGGGTTGGGGTTCCAGTGGTTTGCACGGACCGAAACAGGCGGAATAGGTGAGACGAGCTCAATCGTTTCTACACTGTTAATTCGAGGAAAGTAAGAACTGTTGAAAAATGTGGACGCGCACATCTTGTCAAGTACGAGAAAGCCGGACTGGCCACATGCTACGGAAAGCAGCGAAAGCGTCGAGACGTGTCATGTCAATTCATTAAAAATCCATATTCATGTAGGTAATCAGCGTTGAAGGGGAGTCATATCCGAAGCCGATCCGCTTCAGATCTTGACCTCACTCGGAATGTTGATTTCAAGGATTTCCACGCCCTTCTGGAGATCGCTCTTGCTCGGCATCTTGCCCCTCCTCATGAGCTCCGCACTCTGCGTCATGTAAGGGTCGCGCATCATGCTGGCCACGGCGACGACCTCTTCGCCCTTGGTGTAGTAGGCCGTCCAGCTCTGTTTGCCTTCGCTCACGTCGGTTTCGCCGTGCACGATGAGGTCGTCCCAGCCGTTGGGAGTGTTGCCGCAGTAGCGGACTTGTGAACCGGGCGCAGACCAGAAGACGGGGATGAACGACTTGTGCTCCTTTCCGTTTGAGTTGATGGTGAGAGCGACGCTGCGGCCGGCGTTCTGGGCGACGTCCCAATGCTCGATGCGTACAGGCTTGCCGCCACCAGATGGGCCGTGGTATGGGAAGGTGGCGATGTCGCCGATGGCAAAGGCGTCCTGGACACCGGGGATCTGGAACTTCTCGTCGACGCGGACGGAACCGTCGTCTTCGAGCTTGACGGCGGAGTTGTCTTGGAGGTAATCGGTGGACGGACGGATACCGACACCTTCGATGACAAGATCTGCGTCGAGGGAAGTGCCGTCCTTCAGCTGGACAGCGCCAATCTTCGATTTGTCGGAGCTGCTCGGTGTGCCCTTCTCAACCGATGCGGAAAGCTTGAATTTGGCGCCATTCTTCTCGAGAAGCTTGCGGAAAATGTTGCCGATCTTCTTGCCCATGACAGCCTGCATAGGCTCCTCTTCCATGCCAACGATGGTGACGTCGTGCTTCATACCAGCAAGAGCGTTGCCAACTTCCATCCCGATGAAGCTGCTTCCGATGACAACGATTTTCTTGCCGCCATTCTCGCCGGCCGCTTTCATGATGTCTTGAGCGTTCGCGAGCGATCGGATGACGAAGACGTTGCCGAGGTCACCCTTCAAGCCGTCCATAGGCAGGAACTTTGCGGTTCCGCCAGAGGCGAGGATAAGCTTGGAGTAACTGTATGATTTTCCATCGTCGGATGTGACTTTCTTGCTCTTGAAATCGACGGACTTGACGGACTGGCCAGTCATGAACTCGACGTCACCCTCTTTGAAGAACTCAGGGCTGCGCCAGGCGATCTTGGACAGATCAGTGATCAAGGCCTTGGACAACTTGGTGCGGTCGATGGGCTGGTGTGGCTCCGACGAGATGACCGTGATCTTGCCCGAGTAGCCGCCTGCACGCAATCCCTCGATAGCACCGAGACCGCCACTGCCACCACCGACGACTACAACACCAGTATCCTGTGACTTTGCTGAGCACTTGATGTTCAGCTTTCTCCTGCCAGCCTTGATGGTGGACTCGTCGCCTGTGATGTATACACCGCCGTCTTTCTGCACGACTTTGAACTTGGCCAGCGGGTCCAGAGCTGGAGCATCCTCTACGTCGCCGGTGGATATCTTGAAGCAGGCGCCATGCCACGGGCAGGTGATGCGACCGTCGCCAGTGACGACACCTTTGACCTAGGTGGAAGAGGGAGCAAGTCAGCTCACGTTCTCTCCCTTGCTGATAAAAATGTAAACGAGGCACTCACCATGGGAGCTCCGTAATGCGTGCAGTTGGGCGACATGGCATGGAGACCATCCTGGGCCTTGACCAGCAGGACTTTCCCGCCCTCAATTCCCTCTACTTCATATCTGGAGCAATGTCAATGGCTGGAGCCAAATATATTGGGACGGAACGGCAACATACTCGGCTTTCTGACCATTCTTGAGGTCGACGCTGGTCAAGCCCTTGAGCTTGTACTCGGACGCCATGCTGCGTGCGGTGCGGGAGAAGCTGGCGTGTTGGAAGGATAGCAGTGGGGTTGTTTGTAGCTTCAAGTTTGCTATGGGTCTTCGAAAGAGGGTTGGTGCGTGACGGAGTAGGAGGAACATGTGTTGGTGTAGAGTGGGGTGAGAGAGAGAGGGAGAGGGAAACGGTCTACCTTGGAGGGGCGAATATGAGCGTCTGTCTGCGTTTGTACTGCAGGCCTGCATGCGTCTTACGTAGTTGCTGTATAAAGACATGGATCAACGCATCACCACCATTGCACGTAATGCGTTAAGGCCGACGTCAGCACACTCCGCGCTACAGTCATTGGCTGCATCGCGTCGCGACGTATCCACACCTCGTTCGCGACTTCTCCGCGTCCATCACACATCATGGCTCTCTTACATCTTTTCATCCCTTTTCGTCCTTGCACACCGAATACGCCGTCACGTATGTAGCTGTATGGATATCTTGCTCACATGTCCGCTCTCAGCAACAACACGTGTCCTCGTCCTGGGTGAATCTGATACGGGCACATGCGACGCGAGAAGCCATACATGTACCTATTCGTACTGACGGGAGCTTCTACATGATTTCGCTTGATCGTCGCGACAAGAAAGCATGGAGCAGACCGGAATAGCCATCTTACCGAGCTCTGCCACACACCTGCATGCATGCAAGACTGAAGACGGGCGCCGACGCCGAGCCAATCTTACAATGCCGTCCGCAAGATCGACATGCGCAGGCTTCTCAAGCCATTGGAGAGCAAATTGAGACACCATTATCCTAGCAATACTGTACAACACTGTACATCACGTGCTACCGTCAGAGCCTCGGCGGCTGGCGCTGGTTGATGAACGTCCTGAGGTGCCGAATGCTAACAGTGGGCAGTGGCCTCACTAAAATTGAACTCATCTTGGGCTCGGGAGCAGTTGCGACTTGTTTCACATCGACATTATTGCCCCTCGAACGCAGAGACACTGTTCACACCGCCAGACATCCTCGGCGAACGACTTGTCCGCTAGCGGCTGTGTACCGAAGTTGCGCTCTCCGACTTCCAATCTCGGCCCGCGACGATATTAAGAAACGGCAACGCTATATCGACTCACATCCTCAGCGACACAGTCTGCACTTCGACTTCACCTTCCAAGTGCTAATCTGTCAATTACAACGGTGAGATCTTTGACCGCTGAAGCATTGCATACTGTTGCCTTTGTTTTAGGAGAGTGTCTTGCCTAGCCGACATCAACAACATAAGTAAAAAGCCCTGCGTAGCTCTCATGCCTTTTCTTCTTCATTCACACTCAGTTCATTTCTTCGCACCATTCCTTCTGTTTTCTAAGTCACGAGGTCGACACAATGCACCTCATCACATTCGTTCCGTTGCTCGTCGTGGGCGCAGCCGCAAGGCCTGCCCTGCTACCCACTACCATGGGTGCTAATATCCCCTACCCGACTTTGCTTTCCAAGACCATGTCGCCTGGCAACATAATTCCCTCTTTACCACTTCGCCCAAGAAAGGAGGCTGAACCTACTGGCGAAACCTCCTTCCGAAGTGTCACCGAGGAAGAAGACGCCGCTAAAGCTGCGGAAGAGGAGAAGGCCGCGGAAGACAAGAAGGCTGCGGAGGACAAGAAAGCTGCGGAGGACAAGAAAGGCGCGATCGATATCGATGCCTTCCTCGCAACGCTCGACACCCCGAGCTCCGATTCTCAGGCTATCCAAGACGAGACAGTCGCCGGCATTGAGAAGAACGTCGAGAAGCGTCAAGATGAAGCCAAATCCGGAGAGGAACCCCTCGATGCCTACCTCATGACGTTCGACGGCGAGGACGAATACGACGAAGAAGCCTCAGATGATGCGCTTGCGCGTTACCACGAGGAGCTCGAACTCAAAGAGTCGGGCGAATCCGATGTCTCTGACGCCACGCTCGAGGAACCCAAGACCGCCAATGCTACCTCCGACAAGTCTGCTGAATCTCCCGCACCCAAGAACAAGACCTCCAGCGATGCCACCAGCGACTTGACCAAGGCTATTGACTTCAACAAGCTAGTGGGCGAGAAGTCGAACGCCGACGCACCGAAGAATGAGACCTCGTCTGAGGACCCTGCTGCGAAGGACGAGAAATCTCCCAAGCCCTCTGCCGAGAAAGAAGACAGCGAGAGCGCCCCAGTGGAGCGCCGACAGCTCCCTGACCTGTCGAAGGCCCTGCCTGACCTTTCGAAAACCACACCCGACCTTTCGCAAATCACCCCTGATCTTTGGTCGGATTCCCCCAGCCTTTCAAAGCGTCAATTCTATGACTGGAACGAGGACACCGTAGCTCAAGCAAAGGCTAAGACTCACGGCGAGAAGAAGCATGATGAGAAGAAGAAGGAGGGCGATGCTGCTTACAAGGCACCCGCTGCTAAGCCTTCCAATCCTGCCGCCGCCGGCTTCCACGGCATCAACGACAAATTGAACATGATCAACGATCTTCCTATCAAGCGTCAGGAACCCGAGGAGCCGGCTGCTCTTGATGCGAAGAACGCAACCTCCACTGCCACCAACGAGACGAGCTCTGCCTCCTCTGGCTTCCACGGCATCAACGACAAGCTGGACAAGCTCAACAAGCTTCCTATCGGTGGCTTGCCCATCAAGCGCCAGGAACCGGAAGCCCCGACTGCCCCCAGCAGCCCTCTCGACAAGTACCTCGTGTCTCTCGAGAACAAGTACGAGAAGCATGCTGAGGCCGTCCCCGCGATCCCATCTGAGGAGAAACTTGCTGCTGATGCCGATGTTGATGCCTTTGTCGCTTCAATCGTCTCTGATGCGCAGCCTAAGACCGAGGAGTCGTCTTCTCTCGTGCCTGAAGGTCTTCCCTCTCACGAGGCTACTGCCAGCGCTCCGGAAGCCGAGCCTGAGACTGAGGAACCGTCTCCCCTTTCTAGCTTTGTGGGCGAGAAGCCTGAAGACGCTTCTGCTCCTGATACTGCTGCCAGCTCCCCTGAGGCTAAGCCGACCGAGGAGTCCTCGCCACTTGCTCTTACTGAACTTGTTAGCGAGAAGCCTGAAGACGCTTCCACTCCTGATGCTGCTGCCAGCACCCCAGAGGCTAAACCTGAGGCCGAAGAGCCATCTGCTCTTGCTGGACTTGTTAGCGAGAAGCCCAAGGATACTTCTGCTCCTGATGCTGCTGCTAGCACCCCAGAGGCTAAGCCTGAGACCGAAGAGACTTCTGTCCTTGCTGGACTCGTCAGCGAGAAGCCAGAGGCGTCGCCCGCACCCAAGGTGTCCAGTCCATCTGAGGAGAAGCCCGAGACTAAGGAGAAGCCCGAGACTAAGGAGAAGCCCAAGACTGAGGGAGTGACCCCTCTTCCTAGTCTCGAGGGCAAGAAGTCGAACAAAAAGCGCCAGTCCAAGGGATTGACCCCTCTTCCTAGTCTCGAGGGTGAGAAGTCGGATGATCTCTCTGCCCCTAAGGCCGATTCGGAGGTCGTTCCTCAGGCCGAACAGTCATCAACACCTCCGCCCGCTCCTGAGGCGGCTACTGTGCCCGAAAAACAGCCTCAAACTGAAGAGTCCTCCCCACTTGCTAGCCTTAAGGGCGAGGAGTCAGAGGAGCCTTCTGCTCTCAAGGACTCTAAACTCGAGACTGACCCTGCCGCTCTCAAGACTATTTCAGAGGAGTCAACCCCAGTCGCTGACCTGACGGCAGAGACACCGTCCGATCCCACGGCGGCTGACTTGGAGAGCACATCTGTTGGCCCGTCTACGCTGCCAGTTGGGCCTCTCGCTGGCCTGCTGGACTAAGAGTCTCACTTTTGAGTGCATGTAAGACCAAAACTTCGGACCGATCATCCATGCGACGCAAGACATGGCTGGCTTTGTTACGACCGATACCATTTCGTTTTCTCTTCTGTTCTAGAGGTGCTCTCACCATACACAAATCAACCATACATAGACCTAATCTTGTACATAATTCGAACGAAACTCATGTATATTGAGTGCATAATTCAACCACTTGACCCTTGCCAGAGGAACAAATATCCACAAATTCTCAAACGAACCACGAATACTTTGAACACCAAGCTGGATCTGACGCGTACAACTCAGAACGCCGTGGGAAGCTCTTGGTACATGTAATTGACGATGACTGCGACACGTTTTGTAATGTCATTCAAGTGCTAATAAAGGTACGCAACCTTCATCCCACAGGTCCCGAACTACGAACTACAAGTTATTATTGAGCTTCTGAAACATGATCAATCCCAATGCTCCCTCCTGTCGTTCATGGCCGCCCAAGCACACCCCTGCAACCCGGTACCTGCATCAGACGATCCCCTGTTCCAAGCATCGACTGGCTGACAGCGCTTGAGCCCAACGCCCAATGGCGCGCAGTTCGCGAACCACCCACTCTTCCACCTCCCACTGGCTTGCACTACCTCTCCTCCCACCTGATGACTTGCAGACTCATGTTTGAGCGTAGGGGAGCACTCGATTGGTTGTTTGGCCTTCGCTGTGTGCAGCAAAGGTTCGGCCCACGGCTGCGTTTCGAATCGTCGGCTGACACCCTTTGTCGTGTGTTCCTGGTGTTCCTGAGCTGGAGAGTGCGACCGCTCTGCCTTGCGTTGTGCACTATATGCCGTGTTACGGTGCGGTGTGGTATCGCTTTGTTTCCGACCCATTCATTCGCGAGGGATGATAGGCCGGCATGCGCAGGAGAGTCTTGCTAAATGGTGGGTGCATACCTGTACGTGTACATGTATGTGAGGTGGTATTGCATTTGCAAGGCAGGTCTTGGGTTTGTTTGTGTTGTCTGTGGAAGAACTGACTCTTCTATCTCTGCGAGTCCTCGCATATAGTCTTCTTTCTTCTGGAGCTTCTCTTCTTACCAAGTGTCAAGGCAGTCCATCACGCGAGTGGTCTTTCAACCCAGCAACAGCAACAATGCGCAGCCCTCTACCAGACTCGGGCAACATGGAAGCTGGGATTGTCGAAGATCCTGTACCTTCGCGACTCTCGCGCGTCCATGACAACGTACGCGATCTTCTCCGGCAGTCTGTCTTCGGGTCTCTCCACATCTCTGCGACATCATCTTCAACAAATGGATCGCCTCGTGTACTTCCGAGCCCAGTCGCAAAACCCTCCCCTCGACGAGGATCACCAACGGAAAGCTCCGCAGAGTATACCCCAGCGGCCTTACACGAAGATGTGCCAGGCGTACTCTTTCCTGCATGGCGGCGACAGCCATGCAGTCCTCCTTCAGTCCATGTTTCCACAGCAGGGCATCCAGACGTAAGTCCGAATGCCATGTCTGTCTTCATGAACCTACAACAAGATGAAGCACAACGGAGCAAGCACAGACAACACAAGGCCTGGACCAGACCCAAGAGTCGCAAATCCAGGAAACGAAACAGCAATACGCAACGAGCCATGTGTATCATTCTGGGGTTTACATTGCTGGGTCTTTTGGGTACATGTAAGGATTGCCTCCGCATATCTCATGACGCAGGAAAAGCTGACAGAACATCAGATGTCGCTTTAGCGATGACTTCTGCGCACGTTGCACCGATTCTACATGTCCTTTTCATCCTCGCCCTACTCCTCACGAGTATTGTCTTCGCCCACACCGTAGTCCGATTAAGCTGCCTCCGTCAGCGCAACAAGCAACGTGTCGTCCGCATAGAACCAGCTCCACGGCGTAGACGCCATCGTCACCACCCAGGAGAAGAGGTGGCACCTGCACCAAGCACGACAATT
>Ga0265797_10007636_pt1 | contig 14679 bp, 13 predicted proteins | sample P2T30metagenome_FD_192433 | JGI IMG/M metagenome (GOLD analysis project Ga0265797, IMG submission 192433) | Plant litter microbial communities from East Loma Ridge, Irvine, California - P2 T30 | ecosystem: Environmental > Terrestrial > Plant litter > Unclassified | place: USA: California... | reverse complement strand
TCTGCCCTGTTCGGGTGCCACAGCAGGTCCAGGACGAGCGTCTCGGTATCGCTGATCTGCTTGCTGCTCGTCTGCTCGAGCTTCTCAGCCGTAGCATCGAAGGCAAAGAACTCCAGAGAGCCGGTAGAAGTTGCTACGCAGAGCGTGGATCCAAGCTTTGACTCATGCGGTGTCCATTCAATGTCCAGCACGGCTGAGTTCAGAGGTACGGTCTGTACATGTGTGCTAAGAAACCTATCAGTTACCCACATGCAATCTGATCTGTGCATCCCATGCTTTGGTTGACAGAATGATCCACCTACAACTCAGTTCCTTCCAATCGATATAGTATCAAAGTGCCAGTGCGCTTCTGCGGTGCATCTGTCGGCTCTCCAGGCGCCGTGGGATGCAAGAAATATGTCCCAACAACATAATAGTTCGGATGCGAAGGGCAGAAAGCCACTGCACTCGGTGGCAATTCCAGGTTGGTGGACTGGCTCGAGACGACGTCCATGGCTCAAACTGTACTGTGTTCGTCTGAAACGTCGGCTAGGTCTTGACAAATCTGAGGAACCCAGGTTCGATCAAAGTCAACTAAACCGATTTGAATTGGTGTTGAAGTGGCACGGCACAGCCATTCAGATCGCTGGGCGTGTTCGATTAATTTATCTAAACAGATGTTGATGTTGTTGTTCTTAGCGTGTGTGTCTTGCCGATGGTCAAAGAACTTTTCGCGTGAACCCGAGAATCCGAACGGGATTCTCGATCTGACTGGCGCAAGAAACAAGAAACAAACATCACATTTGCATAAATGCACGCCGCAATCAATTGATGATGTTGTGTTCCTATCAACCAGTCTTAAGTAAGATTACATTTTCTCACGTACATATTGTCGCTATGCCAACCGTAGGAAGAAAAGAACGGAAGCAAAAGGCGGAAACTAAAATGAAAAGAATGCCCATATCCAATACAAAACTAGCGATTCGTGTATACCCTTTCCATGTACCTTACTCTGCCATCATCACAACAAGAACGAAAGCGACAAAAGAAAGAAAGAAAAACGCCATGTCATCTATGTATGTCTCGCTCGCACGCTCATTCGCTGCCCAAGCCGTCCCAAGAAGAAGTTAAATCGTATGCGCTTCGACACATGCTCGCATCTCCAAAGAAATGAACGATAGGAATAAAGAACAGGGTATTAAAGAAACACCTCTCCACACCTTCCACCATCATACACAACACCACCACAAATCCACAAACGACAATTTCTCTTACACAATACCATAAACCCTCTTCGCGATGAAGTAGCACGTGATGCCAAACGCGAACAAACCAGCGGTAATGCACCAGAACCAGGTCAAGTCGCCCTCGTACTCCTGGCCGGGTACCCAGACGTTCATGCCCCACATGCCGGTGACGATGTTCATGGGCAGGACGATGGTACCGAGGACGGTGAGTTTGCCGAGGACGTCGGCGGTTTGCTCGGCGCGCTCGTTCATGCGGATGTTGATTTGGGCGAGGTAGTTGCTGTGGGCACGGGAGAGGAGGCTGTGAGATTGGAGTTAGTTTTTTGTGCTTCTTATATTTGTAGAGTGGAGGGGGTTGGATGCTTACTTCTCGTAGTGACTCAGGTTGCCTGTCATGGTGACAATGTGATCCTGAATATCGCCCAAGTACAAGCCGATCTCAGAGCGAGGCGCGACTTCCCAGTGCTCGTTGCAGCGCTTCGCGAAGCCCTTGATGACATCGGCCTTGTTGCCCAATAGGCGGTAGAGGCCCATGACCTTCTTTCTGCACTCGCCGACACGACGCAACATGTCGCCACCGCTGTCACCAGCAGTCTTCTCGCCTTCGCTCTTGACGGCGCCCATGTCGCCTTGTGTGGTTGCAACGGTCTTGTCGTTGCTCTTTTTGTTAGCATCCTTGGACGAGTCATCGTCGCCAGAGTGCTGGTGCATGTACAAGATCTCGTCGTCAATCTCGTCGACTTCATCCTCAATGTGCTGGACCATAGGTGCGTAGGCGTCGGTGACATCGTCAATAATTGCGTAGCTGATCCAGTCGGCTGTGGGGCTCATGTAATCGTTCAGTTGGCGGATACGGCGACGAACGTTGGCTGGGTGAGGAGTTTGAGAGTGATGGAAGGTGATGACACCGTCGCGGAAGACCACGACGTACATGTTGATAGGTTCCATGTAGTCCTCGTTGTCCTTGTCTTGCTCGAAAGAGCGGTAGTTGACGAAGTAGTAAGATTGGAACAATTCCACCTTCTCACGGGGCTCGTCCATGAGAATATCCTCGATCGTCAATTGGTGGATGCCGAAAGCTTTGGCGAGAACCTTCATCTCAACCTCTGTAGGGCTAAGCACATCAAGCCAGAATGTTGGCCTTGCTCCATAGCGCTTCGATGGCTGTGGGTTGTTGCCAGGGACAGGTGTGGGCGCTTGCGAAGCAGGACCAGAAGGAGTACTAGTGCCTGTGCTCGCCTTCTTGCCACTTCCAGCATGCTCCTTAGCAGCATCGGCCTGAGGGAAGATTGCAGGTGCCTTGGGTCCGCCGTTAGCACGACCATGCAATGCATTCATGGAAGGCCTCTCCATGGGGTGGCCTCCATGCTCCTCTTCAAAGTCGTCATCTCCGCTGTCGTCACTAAGCTCAACGGGATCCGGGATGAAGAGTTCACGGAACGAGCCACCGTCCTGGCAGAGATCACTAATCGTCCGCGCGTGGATGGTCTCGTCGAAAAGCTCGTTGAAGTAGGTGAAGCGGAAAGGTGCATCGTCCTCTTCGCGGTGCCACACTGCCTTCCTAGGACGTAGGCGACCGCCGACCATGACAGGCTCCGAGATCTTCTTCGCGCGAATGTATTCTTGTTGGGAACGTTCCTCTTTTTCCTCGCGACTCCACTCCTCCAAGATGTCAAGATCAGGCCACTGCTTTGGTCTACGTCGCCTACGTTGGCGGGAGCTGTTGTGTGAACGGCGATCGACCTCCTCAACATCCGAAGCATGAGCAGGGAAGCAGACATCCCTCTCAGCCAGATCAGCAACAGTGTGGCGTCTACGTGCATCTGGGGAGGAGCTCTCGAAGCGATCATCCTGCTCTCCATCGAAATCAATGTTAATAATAGCATCGCGTCCTCTCTCCGAGTGGCTCGCAGCCATGTCTGTGACCATGACATCGTCCAGAGATCCGAGCTTGGGCGATCCAGGCATGGAAGGTGGGTTGTTGACATCATAGTCTTCGTCTTGCTCGTATCTGTCGCGGTGGTGCATTGCAACGTCTAGCTTTTTCTTCGAGCGCTTGGACGAGGCTTTGGAGCCCACAGACGTGCGGCGGTTCTTCGATAGGCCATTGCTGCCGTAGTGCTGAGTAGAGTTGTCGCGGGACACCTGAGGCCTTGGACGACCGAAAGAGTTTCCGAGCAACGGCGTGCGATCGTTGGTGTCGGCTTCATGGTCTTCATCATCCTCGCTGATAGCAGCACCATGAGAGGAGCGTGCCAGCCGAGACTTGGGTCCAGCGCTCTGTGGCAGAGAAGTCTGCGATGCGCGCTGCTTGTCGCGACCGAAGGGCAAGCTTGGTCTGGAGAAGCCCTGCTGAATACTCCTCCGCCTGGCAGTCGGCGTGCTCTGATCTCTGTGGTCCAGCAGCGCTTCGCTCTCCAGGCTGGTGTTACTCCTGTTTCCCTGGCGCAGTCTGTAGAAGCTCGCTTCCTGCGTAGCTCTTGCATCCGCGATGCTGGGACGGCCTTCGCCTTCGACAGCCTCGGAGACCTCAGACTCGGCGACAAAGCTAGGACGTCTCTTTTTACGGTTCTTGCCGGCGCGGTGGCGCTTCTTCTTGGGCTTCGCGTCGCCATTGGGGTTTGAAGAGGAGGGTGCACGGCTGAGTGGCACGCTCGGTGGGTTGTTCAGAGAGGGTTTCGCCATGGCCGCTGGGCCGGCGACGTTGGAGACGTCTTGCGCGTTGGAAGACATTGCTGTGGGTGGCACTTATTAGGTCATTGGCGTAGTCGCGCGTGTGATGTCGAGGCGTGGTAATGCAGGTGTAACTGCAGCGACTCGCACAACGCGTGGGTGTGTTGGTGGTCTCAGCAGAAAGAGAATATGCACATGGATGTCACTGGGCGAGCGGGCGACCGATGGGCGATAAGTTCAAGGCTGGCGTGGAGCTAAGAACCAAGCGAGCAATGACGCGCGCGAACCTGGCCTGGACCAACATTGAAGTGGAGATGGAAGAACTTGATGTCTCTTCTTCTTTTCCTTTCAACCGGCGACTCTAAATCAGTATTATAGTCGTCTTCAAATCCAATGGAATTGATTGAAACATTCACGAATATTGCGCTAATAGGATAAGCGACTATGCATTGCTTTACTGCCGGCACTCACTACCTTCCACACTGTCGCGTGCTCTCTTGCCGCCTTGGCCTTGGTTGTGAGTGGATCCTCAGCCACGCCTCAACTTTATCGCTTGATGTATCCGGCCTATCACGATGCTGGCATTGTTGCATCGGATCCATCTGAGACACGCTGCATCATCGCGAGAGATCTGCACCGAAACCATGAAAACAAGCCTCGCGATTAAAATGAGGTCAAAACGCAGTAGTATAGGGTATCTCGAATCAGCGAAATGTACATAAAGCCCATCATTGCGAGCATTCCATTGGTAGGTCGTGCTATCATCGCTTGCCAAACCTGCCTCTGCTCTTCGCCGCTTTCTGCTTCGAAGTCTGGTGGCTCTTGATGTTCATCTTCTTGAAGTTCTGGCTCACCTTCTGCGCCACCTTCTTGATCGGATTCATCGACTTCTCGGCGTCCTTGCCAGCGTCTTTCTGCTGAATGTTCTCGACAGTATTGCCTTCAGGGTCATCCAGTTGCGTCTCTCCCACTACCTCCTCCTCGCCATCGCTCTCAGCTTTCTCCTCCAGATCCGCAGCCTTCTTCGGCTTGTGTAGCACAGGTTTGATGTTGGATTTTCGAGTCTGTCTCTTGAGACCTTTCTTTTTGTACACTTTGCGCGGCAGACCGTTCGCACCCAACGCAACTTCTTCTTCACTCTCGCTCTCGCCCGGCGCTCGATCAGGTCCCAGCGGCATGACCACCAGCTGACTATCGGACACCTGCACTGGTGCTGCTTGCTTCTTCGGAGCCGCTGTGTCGTCCTCTCCAGCTTCGAGCTCGTTCAATACGTCCCAGTCATCTTCCATGCGCTCCTCCTCCTGATTCTTCAATTCCTGAATGATAGAGCTAAAGCTTCGTGAAAGTGGTTTAATCCTGCGCGGCGGCAGCATTGCGTGGCTGTCATCCTCTTCAATCGGCGCCATGGGATGTGAAATTCTTCGTAGAAATGACGGTGTAGCAAACAGCTTCTTTGAACTGCTAGGTGTGCCGACTTCGTCATCTTCACGCTTCCGCTTGCCTGGTGTTGTGATGAAAGAGTCTAGGAAGTAGCGCTTGCTGGAGGACTGTGGTGTTCGAGATAGTGCGCTATCGATGGCTCGGGTGGAGTTCTTGCTCGGTGTCGCGTGTACTGCGTCGCCGTGTTCCTCTGATGGGCTAGGTGATCGCTTGCTGGGAGTGCCATTTGGCAGCATGTCGAAGATGCCGAGCACATGCCCGTCTCTCTGTGGTGTTGGCCCAAGACCATTCCGAATGAATGCTGGTGTTGGTTGTTCTTCTCTGACTGGTGAGAGTATGGGCGGTTGTAACTGCGCGTTGTCGAGTGATTTGAAAGCCCTGCCTCGAGGCGTGGTTGTCGCTGCGTTCGGCGCACGCTCTCTCAGCGCATTGTCGGATATGTCTCGTCTACGCGAGCTCTTCTTCGGCGTCTCTACGGGCTGTTTGTTGAATTCGGGATATTTGAGGGAATTGAAGCGTTTGTATTTGGCGGCAATTGCTGCGTTGCTCTTGATGTCTTCGCGTGAAGGTTTGCGGCCATTGTCGGCTTTGAAAGTGTTCTCCCAGATTTTGAGCTCGTCTCGCAAGATGCTCGTCTCTGTCGCCACCTCTGTTGACATGTTGGATGTATGGTATTGATAAGTAGAAATGCGAGTTTTTCGGTCTCGTCGCGAGACAGTTCAGACGGGAAACGCGAAGCCAAATTGATTTGCACCACGAAACGCACGCGCTGCACAAAACATGGAGGAGATGTGGGGTATGATCGGCACCATATCGGGCCTCAACACGTCGTTCTCCGACTGCGATTTGCGGTCTATAGTTTGAATACCTTACAGACGAACTACTGCTTTCATCGTCGACCTTGACCTTTGTATACAGTCCAACTCGCAAGTACGAGCTCGCCACGTATCTAAGAACCTCATCTCAATCCGAGAGTCATTCAGGTAGAGTAAGAAGCAAATCTCCTCCTCCTCGTCACATACAGTCAAACAAACTGCGACAACACTTGCTTTGGCGGGACCTTTTTCACCAAAAAAGTCATCAGTTCTTCACAATAGAAGCAATCACTTAGGATGCCTTTAATCCGCCACGCGATGGAGAATCATACGGGACGCGGTAAACCAGCGTTCGTGGCACTCGGCGGCATCTGGCTCGATGAAATATGCGCTCCCGGCAAAGAAACCCTGTTTGACGTCCCTGGTGGCTCGGTAGCCTTTGGTAAGACTTTCTTTGCGCCAATTGAGCAATAGATGACAAAACTGACCCCAAGAATGTTACAGCTACTTTCGGTGCTCTGCTGTACTCGCTTGATGCACCTAAATCCATAGGTCTCATCGTCAAGGCTGGACACGACTTCCCATCAACCCTCGAACAAACGTTCACGAAGTGGGATGTGGACCTACATAGATTGCGGGAAGGTGATAAGCCTTCTCCAAGAGGCCGCATACTCTACGGCCAAAATGCCTCTGAGCGCACCTACCAACGTCTGACTTCGCCATTGCCTTCTACAACGGCGGATCTTGCTGCAACCAACATGATCTCGGCCGAATGCTTTCATTTCTTCGACACGCCCGCAACAGTCAACACTCAGATCAACGAGATCACCTTGCTACGATCACAGCAAGGCATACGATCTCGACCAGTCTACGTGTGGGAACCGCAGGCCAAATCTTGCTCTCCGGAGACTTTCGAGCACCACAAACTCCTTGCCGAGAAAGTCGACATATTCTCCCCGAATCACGCAGAGCTCGCTTCATTCTTCGAGACCTCACCGAAAGGTGAAATAGCCTTCGACAAGTCAACGATAGCAGCCCAAGCCGAAGTCTTCGTGCCCCTGATAACATCACATCCGTTCTGCATCATCGTCCGCTGCGCCGAGCATGGATGCTTCGTCATCGCTGTGTCTGAGCACGGCACACAGCGTGCATGGGCACCCGCGTACCACTTGCCTGGCTCGGACAAAGTCGTCGATACCACAGGTGCGGGCAATGCTTTCTTGGGCGGAGCTGCTATCGGCTACCTGAAACACGGAGACTTGCTCACGGCTACTGGGTATGGGACTGTAGCGGCTAGCTTTGTCGTGGAGACGGTCGGTTTGCCAGAGGTTGGAGAGTGCGATGCGAAGGCCCGGCTGGATGAGTATGTCGATCGCTTGTGTCGGTCCAAAGACTGAGTGCTGTGTTGCGGCGTTGCAGTCTCGCGATTCTCGATTCATCCCGACAGCTCGTGCGCATGAGGAAAGTTGGTCTACCAGACATCGCGGACTGTGATGTGGAGGCACGGCTCGACAAGTATGTGGAACGCTTGCGTCGAGCTCAGGATTGAGAGCCAACCCGCGAAGAACCTTGCTTGAAGTGCATTATCACATCCGTCGAATCAATCAGAGCTCCCTTCAGGACCAAGCGTGATGTGGCTCCAGTTGAAGGCGCTATCCTCGCCCCTTTCTCTAGGATCCTCCGTAAAATTGACATGTCTCCGAATTTCACTTCGAGATAAGCGCCTCTGTAGATTGTGGCATTGTGTGTCGGTCGAGACCACCAACCAGTGTCTGCTCCCTTGTCTAGTAGGAGTCGAAGCATCTCATCATGTCCGAAGGCACTAGCTTTGCCCACAGCGTATGCAAGCGAGATGCCGAAATGTGAGCAGTGGGTGTCAGCTTTCAGATGCTCTCCAAGCAGTATACGAACAATTCTTAATTCATTGTCACGGGAGGCTGTGCATAGGCAATCGGCTGCTCCTTCGGATGTCGCATAGGGCCTGGCGCCATGCTTCAAGAGCAGTTCGACAACATTCCAGCGCCGAGATTTATTGGTGCCGTCCCAATATCTGGGTTTGGAGGCTTGGTAGAGTGCGTACTGTAAGCTTTGGTGGGATTTCTTCGGCAGTGGTGCATTTGGGTCTGCCCCAGCCTGTAGAGCGATTTCGACGCCTTCAACGTCGAACACCTCTATAGATGCGCGCAAAATGGCGCCCCATTTACTGGGGCTTGCCTCGAAAGGGGGCTGAGTCTCCAGTACAGCCTTCAAAAGTTTGGGACATGCGAACTTGGCCGCTGTGTATGCTTTGTACCAAGGTTTGATATTCACAAGCTTCCCCCAGCAAAAATGATGGATCGATTCCTGAAGTATGTTGACCTCGTTCCACGGTAGTGCGTTGTCCATGAAAGCTTTTTGAGTCAAACCAAGATCGAGCGCAGTGTTCGCATGCTTCATGACACCGTGGCTTGCATACCCAGCAAATGGGTAATTAGTCAAGATCTCCCAACGTCGCATTGTCCTATTCGAACGTGTCCGGAACGCTGATGGGTCGAAGACTCGAACAATCTGCATGATATAGTCGAGACAGCGCTCTTTGAGCTGGTCATGACAGTGAGCAGTCATCGCTGCGAGTTCTTGAGCCTCAGGTCCAGTGCTGCCACGGCACGTGTGACCGACATTTGCCTGATTAACGAGGTGCACAACGCCTTTCCCCAAGAAATACGTTCTCAAAGACTCATGAATAAATTGAACCCTGGGCCATGGGCCAGTTGTTGTTTCTACCAAGCCTTTGGAAGCACTCAAGATGAACTTAGCCAAATTGCTGTGCTCAAAAACCGGTGATTTGAGGTCGATTCTTGAAGCCTCTTTCATCAAGATGCAATAGAGCTCTGTGGGTGTCAAAGGCCGAATGCCGAAAGTAACCCATTGGATCAGCGGTCGTAGGTGATCGCTGGTTGTACCTCGCTCGATCAACTCGTTGAACAAATCAGACAAGCCAGTAGGGATTTGGTCAAGACGCTGATAAATCTCCGCGGCATTGCCATTTCTGTCGTCTTGGTTCACCAAGGTCACAACGAGTACGACCCACAGAAAGACACCGTACGCTCTGGACCGTATCGACTCAGCGAGGTCTCGTTTCAGATCGTCCCTGTCGATCAGTAGCCTTTCATGTATGTACTGCTGGATGTCTTGGTCATGGCCGTATTGGCTATCCAGGACTAGTTCTACACTCTTGCTGAATCTCAAGTTTGGATAATGGCGGCTGGACAAGCAGACATAGAAAATGTTCCCCTTGGCCACCAGAGAATCTCCAAGGTCGTCAAAGTACTGGATGATGGGTTCAATGTCGTCGTGGCGGCACTCGTCCATCGCGTCAATGTAACAGGTAACATGATCTTGCCCGAGGCTCAGGACAGCTTCTCGGAATGTATCTTTCAGCAGTGCGGACGACCATCCCTGCCGCTCCACAAGTCTAAGTCGCCGTTTGTCAAGTGAATCATATACTGCAGGGACCTTCTGCAGTAGTTGATAAAGGAGCGAGCGAAAAAGACCGTTCGTGGATATCTCGAATGAGCCGCCTCGAGCGTGGAAGAAGAAGTTCAGAACATGTTGTCTGGCTGAACATTGTGCTTCTGCATGAGTGGAAGCATGTTTCATGAGAGTCGATTTCCCGGCTCCAGCTTTCCCCTTGATCCAAAAGAAGCCATGGTGGGCGTTCATCTGTTCGGGATCCATCCATTTCTTGTACTCGGGCGTCTCCGATAGCCACTCGCAAGTGCCAACGAGATTTGGGTGGACTTCGATAAAACGAGCATCCATTTCATTGAACACCAAGGACTCCATTAAACAACTGCGCCCGGCTCCTTTGATAGACACCGTAGCAGTGATAGATGTGTTCGCGACATGCTGGAGCGTGACAGGTCCATGAAAGACATCGCCGATGTGTTGGCGTGCTTGATCTGACGCCGAGACGTGGCTGTATTGTGATATCTTCGCGCCAGCTCGCATCATTAAAGTGGCTTCCTCGTCCTCGTTCTCCAGTCTCTCTAACGAAGAAGCTCCCAGGTGAGCTTCGTTGCTTTCGGGATAAGATAAAGGCGGCATCATTGCGTTGTCTCCTGTGCCTCCGTCCGCCACTCTGTCGTAGGTAGTCAAGCCGGTGCTCTCACTCTGGACCCAGGACTATGAGGTGCTGGCTTTGTCTGAACCTTTGCAAAGCTTTTGCATCAGCCGACGGTGCGTATCTTGCTTCTTCAGCTTCGAGGCCAGCGCAGCAAGGCTGCAGGCACACGTGCATGCGCCACCACAGCCGAGCAGGGCATCTCAAGTACCTCCTAGCATCGCCACAGAGAGCCAGGCGCCGAAGGCAGCTTAAGCCGTATAGAAGTCAACACCAAACGAGAATAGAGCTACTGGTGACAGGAGCTGATTTGAATATTCATGTGAGTGCTCTGACGGTACACGAATGTACATGTAGCTCAAAGCGATGGCGAACTGGAGGCGAAACCTACGTGCGACCCTTACCCTAACAACGATGGGGCTTCCTTCATGTTGTGCATGCACTGCACATGTACATATTATCATACAAGCGTCATTTGTTTCCATAACTGGGGAAGAAGTTGATTGTGTATTTGCATCATCAGCAGAAGTTGAATCAGGGCACCAACTCCCATTGCTCTCGAAGGGTCGACCACATCTATGATGTGTGGAAAAGAAAGGCGAAATGAGGGTCAAAGTGAACATATGCTGACGTGTAATGGTTTACGGGATCAACGACGATCATCAGTGAGTTGAGAATACTAGTAGAGGAAACGTAGTGTCCATGATTGAGCCCCAGCATGGCTCATCGATGATTCGAGGCATGAAAACAGTGTTGCGAATCTACACGGTCGTTCATTCGAGGCCGAACGTTCGGATATCTCAGCCTCGCGACGAGTTGTTCGCAGAAAAACACTGAGCCCTTCTGATCAACGATACGATTCGACTTTTGCATACGAATGAAAGATTCCGAACATAGTAACAGTCATCTGTCAGCATGATCTCAACTCGGTGCTGTCCTCACCATCGTGATCTTGCCAACTCCAACATCGACAACCCATCCGAGCCATCCCGGCACCCGGCACATCCACCCATCCACCAAGGACATCCTCCTACACACCTAAGCAACCATGCCAAAGCACATAACGGAATAACGCTCAGCCCTACCTCTTAAGACTCACATGATACAGTAGTGTGCAGACAGAAACGATGTCAGCCAAGCGAACGTTCCGCCCAGCGCGAACGTTGGACAAACATTGGCAACGCCAACATCGAAGAAATCAGAGATCGAAAGGAAAAGGCGGTCGCGGAGTCATGCGGGTTGTGCTGCACGCAGAATCGATCAGATGCGTGTTTTCTGTCCATCGCGGTGTGGGGGATGCTAGAAAGGTCAGAGTGAGTACCGTGTGCTCCGAAAGACACATTCAGTTCGTAGCACAAGCATTGAATAGTCGGCATCCAAAGAATATTGACACATCCTCGGATGCCCAATACCCGCAACAAAAATATGCGTCGCTACCATCGACATTAAAGGCCTCCAAGTCTCCAAAGGATTGTGGGCGCCCTTCCCAAGAAAGCCGCAACTCGCTTCCGTCCAGATGGAGAGAGCCGAGCAGTGGCGCTGCCATGGCAGGCTTGCCTGCAACAACTCGCGTGCCCAGCCCACCGCTTCCAATCATCCAGCATGGCTTGTGAGGCTTTGTCGGCTATGCCTGTCTCGATTGAGCAGGTTAGGTGTCGCGCAGCCCATGCTTGGTCTCGCTCAGGTCTTGGGAAAAGTGTTTGGGAAGTCTGTTCGTGTTGTGCGCTGCGTTCGTTGTTGGATGCTGAGCAGCCACTTTGCTTGTGCAATTTGTCAATCCGTGACGCGAGATCGAGGCTTACCACTATTGTTATTGCGGGTTGAACGAGTAGGACCAACTGGTTTGGTTTACTGCTTCTTCGTGAAGACATCAGCGCCGTTTACATCATCCACGTGTGCACGTCCTATTGTGCTGTATCGTAGAACTCAAAGCAACACAACAGCATGATCGAAAGGAGCGCCACGTGGTCCAAGAAGACGGGCCAAGAGCCAACACGCTTCCGCCGAATTCGCGCAGCTCAAAAGCCAACACTGGCAACAAAGCCGCAGACCGTCTCTCGCGTCTCAAGCACGAAAGGCAGCCACAGAAACGAAAGGTCACTCAAAAGGCCAAGCAACCACAAGCACGAAAGTGCTTGGACGGAGCGCCGCGCCACTTGGCGAAGTGGTCCGCAGTCAAAGCAAGCAACTCGCCTGACGGGCGAGCTGATAAGCTTAACCAGGACTTGGTTTAGCGTGACCCCGCTGCAAGCGAGCATGGCGCTTGTGGCTTGGATTTTACTTCATCCTCGCGTGGCAGTGGAGATTTTTTGCGCGGCGCGACCCCGTCCTGGGCGTCTTTTCGACTTGTCTGGATCCGCATGTTCCGAAGTGCCTGCTTGGGAATTGACACCTGGCTGGATGGCTAGATAAGGATAATTGTTGTCACCAGGCCAGGTAAAGATGCCATCGAAGTGCTCTAGATCATCGCGCCGTCTGTGACGCGCAATCCTCGAGCAATTCTGTCAGTCCGATGCTGCCGCCGATCGGCATATAAGCATAAACCCAAGGAAGGCGGAGAAAAAATCGCCCAGGTACGGGCTTGCAGGCTGAATCGGCCAAGCACCCAAGGTAGGCTTACGCGGAACCCTTGGCCCCAGACTCTGATAGAAGACACAAGACAGGGAGGCGAGCTGCTGCCTCGAATTGACAAGCTGTGCTAAGAGGTAGCCAGCCAGAATGTTCCTATCAGCTGACGGGAGGGCTCTTTGTCTCGTGTTACCTTTTGCTCCATCTTGTGGTAGACGAGTTAGGGCATCAGAATTCTGCCGGCAACTCCGCATTGCGAGCTCGGCCAGACCAACTCACCTTCAAAATCTTCACCACTGATTAGATACGGAATGTCGTGCATCGTGGCTACACCACAATCGCGCGGACGATACGCCCAAGGCTCAGAAGTCCAAGCCAAACGAAATCGCCACGAGTCGTGGCTGTCTCTCGGCCGGCCAGGATCGGGATAAGCTTGAAGTTCCAAACAAGACTATCAGCTTGGCGCCGTTGTGACCCGCTTCTTTGGGAATATCCGTAGGGAACACTGCTGCCCTACCGCCCGGCACATTGGATGCCGCGGACAGAAGATTGGCAGATAGCAGAAGAAGGGTGTTACATAAGTCCAGACGCTCCGAGGGTGTGCCTTTGTCATGGGATGGGTTCTAGTCAGATGGGACGGCCGCAAAGTGTCCTGAGTTACATGATCCTCCGCGGTACGCTATGACAGGCCAAGCTTGAGCGCAGCAGGCCAAGCTTCTTGTGTAAGGCGGCGGCTTGGTACGAGTCTTGCTTTCCTCGCGTCCAGACCCCCCGGTCCGTTTCGCCTGGGGAAGCGAAGCATAAGTCTCTTGCATCTTGGCATGGCGAGTGGAAGTAAGTTGTTGTTACTTGTACGTACAGTACTTATACACACTCAGCTGATCGAGATGGCGGTGGTAGCAGTAGTAGTGTCTCTCTTCTGTGGCGTGACTGTCGAGGCGGTGGTGCACGGAGAATTTGACGCTCGATGCTCGCGTGTCTGCTGTGGCCAGCGGCGAGTTGCACAGGGTAGTGGAGTGGTGGAGGGCAGGCGGCCGTTGGTTGGCGGAGAGTTGGCTTGTTGGCTCCGCCTGGAGCGGCTTGGCGCACTGTTGGACGAGCACGATTAGTATTTAGAGTTAAGGTCAGGTATTAGCGCGCATGGCGGCGTGGATCGCATTCCTCGGCTCGCTTTACGTGCGGTCATCAACGACCTGCAAGCAATTCCCTTCCATCTCGCCGCGATCGCTCCTTCCTACTTTCTTGCAGCAGAGACTAACCTCAGTTTGCCATCAGCGACTTTCACTCAAACTGTCAACTACATCGCCACTGACCATCTATACCGCCCGTCCAACAACGTCGCGAGCATACCCTACTCCCTGACAGAGCTCCATCACTCGGCAAAGTTTCATCAGCCGCGCAGAATCATTCGAGGTATGCCTGCTGCCTGCTGACAATTCCGACTTGAACAAGATACTAACACATCCCAGCAACTGCTCATCATACTCATCACAATTATCGACCACGCAGTCTAAGCACTGCCTGGCCGAAATGGAAACCTACAATGGTCACGTCCGCACACCTGCGGATGCGATCATTCTCTTCGAGGCCTGCAGAATTGGCCTGTTGCCACGTGTGCAGCGACGCCTGTCCGAGAAGGAGAGGCAGTCCATCAAGTCTGGCTCCGTTTTTGTCTGGGACGAGCGCGAGGCTGGCATGCGCCGATGGACTGACGGCAAATCTTGGAGTGCGAGCCGTGTGTCTGGTAGCTTCTTAACTTACCGCGAGATGGAGGGCAAGCGAGGTGGCAGCAGCTTCGACAAGAACGCTACCCAGGCCGCAGCACCACCCAGCAACGACCAGGACTCAGATGGTG
>Ga0265797_10007635_pt1 | contig 14680 bp, 19 predicted proteins | sample P2T30metagenome_FD_192433 | JGI IMG/M metagenome (GOLD analysis project Ga0265797, IMG submission 192433) | Plant litter microbial communities from East Loma Ridge, Irvine, California - P2 T30 | ecosystem: Environmental > Terrestrial > Plant litter > Unclassified | place: USA: California... | reverse complement strand
ATGTGAAATATGGAGAGTTAGAGATTGCGGGGAAAGGGGATGATGGCGAGAAGGTGGAGCTGCAAGAGCAGGGGCAGGTGAATGGGGGCAAGGCGGAATCGTCAGAGGAGCTGGATTTCGTCCAAAAGGAAGTTATCCCAACGCTTGAACCGGAACTACCTATCACTACTACCCCTGCCGGACAATCCACTCCACGACCACCCAGATCGAAAAAGAGAGGAACTAAGCCGAAACGAGATCCAGCTACCGAACAGACCCCAGCTGTCGAGAGGAAAAAGACGAATGGATTCATGAGAGCAAGGGATCTGAGTCAGGCTGGATTACCTCCTAAACCCCAGGCGGAAGATGGATTTGAGCAGTTAGTGAGGAAGCAAGCGTCCAGGGGACGAGGGAGAGGAGGTCGGTTGAGGGGGCGAGGAAGGGGAGGAGGTGGGGTTGGTGAAGGAGGTAGTGGTGGAGCTGGCGGGGAGAAGAAGTGAGTGTGCATGACGGTTTTGACGAGTTTCATGTATCCCATACATACGAGGATTTTAACGGACTCATTGATATGTGATCTATATTTCATTACCGCCTCCATGACATCGGGGTTTTCCGAACCTCCTCTATGTCTGAATGCCTCTACTGAGATAGATCAGCTTCGATCCCATTCAGTTAACCAAATACTCACTAGCGTCCTCTTAGTACTTTTCACAACACGGTTCACTCAGCATTGCTCGGCGGAGACGAAGATATAGTGCACATTAGTTAGCTTGTAATCGTTAAAGTCGGGGCAAAGGTTCGGCGTTATTACGCAATTAATCCGGTAATTCCGCTGAATCAACTCGGCATTCTTGGTGCATTCTGGCCTCTTTCTAGGCGTCATTCAGGAGCTATAAAGTAATTAATCGACGAGCAGACGAAAACACGACGAGGATGACCTCTGCGACACCGCGGGATTACAAGGGGAAGGACATGTTGTGTGACACCGGGGTGTTGATGGGGAATATGTGTAGTGAATGGTCAGATGAGGAGATCAATCAGCAATGGTTCGATATTGATGATGCGACGTCGGGCAGCTTCCCACCATTGTTTTTCTACGATGTTCAGGTGATGGTGGTATCAGTCAATAGGAGATACGATCTGGAGAACATCAAACACTATCTAGGAGAGTTCGCCGAACAACAAGAGAGGATGGTGAGATATGGAGATATGGTGTTGATAGCAAGGGGACATAAGTTGTGATTGGAAGTCATATCCGTTATACGCTTACAATACATATGAGGGTATACCTTTCGTACGAGTACCGAAGCCAAGTATCCACATTGTATCGTAGGAAAAGCCACATGCAATTGTGCATGCACACAGTAAGCATAATATGTACATCCGAGAAGTCTGCAGGAGCTTTGACCTTTGTCTACACCTCACTCCACCCCGATCGCTTCTATTTCTGTATCTTGCTAATCCACTTCCTATCACCACAACATCTCGGCCAAGCCTCATACACACAACAGAGGCGGTCGTATCCAGGATACCAGCCCGTTGGAAGAAGCATCAAGCACAGCAAACCTCAGATATCCCTTTTGTTTCCCTGCACTTCGCTACCTATTCGGCCCACAAAGGGCACCCTCAAACCACCTGTAAGCCTGCTCGCTCGGTCAGAAGCTACCTAGCGGTCCAATCGCCGAGATAGTCTCGGTTAACGACTGCGGGTTCATACGACTCAAGGGCGTGTTGGATTGGACTGGAAGGGTATAAAGCAGCAAGCTTTTCGACTCTTTTCCTCTCATCACACTCACCTTTACAACGCAACAGTACTTCACTTTACACCATCTCCACTCACTCTACCATATCACAGCCACGCTCCCTTACCACTCCACCATGCCTCCTACCGCCAAGCTTGAAACCCGGCCTCAAATCAGTCCCGATCTTGCTCGGTACATTCAAAGTCACCAACAGCTTGAACAGGATGCCAAAAATAAAGTCTGTGAGCAGATCGAATCGGGGACTGTGCCTGTGAGTTCGGAAACCTGCTTCGTTTGCTGACTCAGGCATGCATCTGCCGTAGACAGGACCCCAAGGGTTGTCCCGGATGTCTCGGCCGGTGGTTCACGACACAGCGCGAAGACTGTCCCGACATTATCGTCAACGACCCGATCTTTATCCACATCTCTGACGAGATCAGGTCCCACCTCCGCATCATCGACAACATCTTTGACAAGATTCCCCGGTCAAGAACCATCTCGGCCAACAAACGACTCGCCAAGTGGACCTGGTCGAAAGTCGCCGACAAGGACTTTTCCCTCCAATCTTCCTTCCTCCGCCGTCTCCTCCACCCCCCTCCCGACTTCAATGTCCACTCGCTGTCGACATGGAGGCTAATAGAGTGTTTGCTCTCTCCCACCCGTGACGCCTTGATGGTCCTCGGCGGCAGTACGAGCTTGCCAGCGCTCATGACCCATGTCGACGCGTTCCAACACCCGTTCGCAAGCTATTCGAGTCACGTCAACCGAGGCGAGACCGTCCTGCAGCGTTTCCTCCGCATCCCGTGCATCGACATGCCGTCGACTCTCGACCTGGCGCTACACGACTCGTCGTTCTGGAAGTTTATGCGACTCTTTGACCGGTCAATGTGCCAGTCAACGACCCCACTCGAGCCCAACCTCTCTATCCGCGTCGACCGCAAGACGATCAAGACCGGCCCCGATACTCACATGGGTGCCAACTACCACTTCCAATTGATCGCACCTCCTCCCTTCTTTGTCCTCAAGTTTCGCGACAAAAAGACCAACAGGATTCCTAGTTACATGACATGGAATTCAGCTGGTCTCAAACTCCGGGACGTTGAACAGCGGCCAGTGCGGTACAATCTCTCGGTCGTATGGATCAAGTCTACAACAGGATTAACTATCCGATACGCTGCTCAAGACGGTCCCTGTAACGACTCGCAGGACCTCCTCCCGGCCTATACGACCTTGGCTAGTGCTGGAGATAGTTCCAGTGCTGAAGATAGGTCTCAACAGGTCTATACCACGTTTCATGCGCACTGCCAATGGTTCTCGACGCTCAAGGACGACGAGTTCTTTGTACGTGCCGGATATCGCAGGGCGGAAGGGATGGACAGGGAAGAGGATATGGTGGAAGAGGAGGATGATCCAGAGGTCTTGGGGCAAGTGTTGGGAGAGGATGAGGAGGAGGAGGACTACCCGGAGGAGGCAGAGTGGCCGAGACTGGATCTGGAACGGGAGTTGCAGGAGATGAGGGAGCAGGGCGAAGACGTGGCGGAGCTGGAGCAAGAGGTCCCCGAGCCATTGGAAGCAGAGACAGGTCCTATCGACTCGAAGAGAGCGGATTCCATCCAATACGAAACACCAAGTGATCGTGGGATGCCCAGAGTCAATGTCTCCAAAAGGAGGCGGACCCGACCTCCGACACCCGTGATCGCCAGTGCTGGAAATAGAGGATCTGGAAACGAGGAGACTGGAGACAGGAAGGTTGTTGATCAGGAGATTGGAGATCAGGCGACTGGAAATAGAGAGACTACGGATGTCGAGAATACCATTCCAATCACATCCGCAGTCTCTTTATCTCCAGTCTCCTTATCTCCAGTCTCCTGAGCTCCAGTCTTGCTATCTCCAGATTCATTCAAGGACCTGATGGCTGGGCAGGGGTCTAACCGCTCGAGCCCATTGTCCCATTGCCTACATTGCCTAGCGATCATAGCTCGTTGACCCCCTTGACTAGCGACAGACGGAGATCCGGCATAGGACAAGTGACTGGTGGAATTGACTTGGGATGGGTTTTTGAAAAGTGGTCTAGTGTGATGTAGTGTTTTCATGATATTTCAACATGGACGATGCATACGTGACTGCAAATGGATCTAAAGACAGTGGGGTCATGGGTCTGGGGAGTAAGCTCACGACTGGGCATAGATCAGACTTGGAAATGACTTACAATTACCTCCTCCAAGTCCAGTTGAGGCGGCACCTCATTTTCCGACCAGTATAATTCCTTTCTCCAATTATTCCAGTATTGAGAGTATGCCTTGCTAAGATAAGAGCGTGTATAGGTGGCGATAAGAGGAAGATGGTATTCGGTACCTAGAGGGTCAATGAATTTTCAGAGTGAAAAGATGAGGCGGCACCTCATTTTCCACCTAGTATTATTCCTTTCTCCAACTAATCTGGTGTCGTCTGTGGGCATCGCTACGAGTACGGTGCGTGTAGGCGATAGAGATAGGCGACGATAGAGGTAGAGATTATACAGTATCGAGTGGGTGATTTTAATGGTCGGAAAGTGAGGCGGCACCTCATTTTCCACCCAGTATCAGATCGGACTGGACTGAGGCGGTAACTCAATTTCCACCCGGTATCGAAACCAATCAGACTTGTATCGAGTATACCCGTCGCTACAGGCCGGTGATGAAGGAGGTAGATCTGTGAGTACCGCCAGAATGAAATCGTTATCGTAGGTCGAAATTGAGGTGCCGCCTCAGCTTTCGATACTAGGTGGAAAATGAGGTGCCGCCTCAACTTTCGATACTAGGCGGGAAGTGAGGTGCCGCCTCAACTTTCGATACTAGGTGCGAAATGAGGTGCCGCCTCAACTCTGACGGTTAATGGGTTCATTGTGGACAAGACAATGTATAGGATAGAAGATATACAAGATAGTGTATAGGATAGTGTTAAGATACGAGTAGATCATAAATAGAATGGAGTACGTATGCTATTAGGGTACTTGGCGCATGCCGTAAATGGAGAGTTCCACCCGGAAACAGCTTGGTGTTTTCTGGATATCAATCTGTTCCTACGCATTTCTAGCTCTCGACCATGGCATTCTCGGGCGAGTAGGTGCAGCTGCATGGCCTACAGCCAGCGGCGGAGTTACAACAGGATACTGACGGAGTTACACACGTATGCTGCGTGGCAGCGAGAAGCATTCCGAACGCGTCAGCCTCAATCAAAACAACCTTCTTTACCTATTGTTCACTTTTACTACTACCGCTCTACCAATCATGCGATCCCCAAACACAGACCCTCCAAACGCAGACAATCTATATGTCGCAGAGTTTCAGTGTAGGACGGGCAGGCAGGTACTGGCATCAATGGGATTCACGGGAAGATTGGACATGGGGCGCCCTTACAGGGGCAACGATATGCAATCGGCAGTTGCGTATAGACCATTGGAGAAGCCAGAGATCGTTCGTGCTCCCTGGGATTGGGATAAAGTAAAGTAAGTCCTGCAGCAAGGATAATGAGGTTGACTATCTAGTAAGGGTATTGGAGAGAAAAAAACTACGATTCCAAGGCAAGTGGAACTCTGTTTTCAAAACATCAGGCTGATCCCGATAGCTTACTCGAGTTAGAAGAGTTCAAGCAGTGGGTTCCTAGGCTTGATGGCAAGGCTGATCTGATTCAGTATGGCTACCAATCAATGGTTCTCTGCCTTACCGGACGGTCCCGAGAGGAGGGGCAAGCCACGTCCATCGTAAGTTTTTACAAAGAAATGTGATGGCTGACGACAGGGCTCTGTACCGTGGGGAAGAATACGGCTATGGGGATGTCCTTGCAGAGAACCCACCAGACTGTCTCTGGTACAATGGCGATGCCGAAACTCTGCCACCCTCTCCCGCCGAATCCCCTACGACCATCATCCCATCGTCCGAGCCACCCGAGGCTCCTTCCTCTCCACCTACATCTGATGTGGAGAAGTACAAGGATCAGATTGAGCAAGGGACGTTCAAGGGACCGGTATTGCGAATGCCTGGCCGTCCCAAGGCGGACGGAGACTCGGCGGAGGAGGAGACTGCGTCTGTTCCGGATGGAGCGGATGATGAAGGGGTGCAGGCTGGACCTTCTACAGCTCGGACTACGGCTCAGGTGTCAGGCAGTGGAAAGAGGGCTCGGGTCGCAGACAAGGACGCTGGGCAGGCCACCAATGTCTTCAAAAGGAGGAAGAGCAAGAGGTCGCAGAGTTTCTGATTACAGACCCCAATGGACGCTTCTATTGTACAATCGCCGACGGCCCCTCTCTCATGAATGCATTCAACGATATCGCTGCAAGGTTTCCTTCTCATCGTTGACGGGTGTGGCTGTTTTATCACAACAAATGATGGCACAGGTGACCTAGCATAGTCTAGATCGAGGTTGATGTATAGTCAGTAGATCAAGTAGTAACCGTAGTAGTGTTCGGCATTATTACGCAATATTCCGGTAATCCCGGTGCATCAACCCGGCACTTTTTTGGCATACCATTAATCAGTCTCACAACACGGTCAAGTCATCTACACCTTCTCAAGCTCGATTTTGGACGAGCAACCGTGAACATGCAGCTTGCGGTGCTTTACATCTCTCAGGCTCTCACGCTTCAGAGCCTAGATTGAACCCTGTCGACTCTCGGAAGCCCTGCCTGTCGGGTTTCCTTTCAGGTGGCCTGCTTGCGTGACTTACCTTTGACGTCCGCTCCACAGCTGCGGAGCTGCTTTAGAGTGTATAAAGTGTCTGACCTGAAGCTATGCTCTACTTATCCCATCATATACGCCTTGAACAAGTCGCGCCATGAGCCAATCAGCCAACTCTTGTAATGCCCAGCCCAGCAAACCGCCGACGGACAATTTACAGTCTAACCCCACCTCCGAGCCGTCTGGATGGATCGAAGAGATAGCGAAGACTCCATCCAGTACATGTGCAACGAAGCAAGGCTTTTGGATGACTCCGGCAAACCGAGAAACGCTGATCAGCTACGGGTTCCTGTCCATGACGTGAGTTGTCCTTGAACGTGACGTCCTCGGACTGATCTTTCCCTAGAGGTGCCGGAGGAGAGCCAACTGATTCACCCGCCGTCAGTAGGCAGGAGTCTTTTCCTGCAGGGACCGAGGTTTCCGGTCACGGAGTATGATCAGCTTCTTATAGTCAATTCGGTGTGAATAAGGTCGAGAGACATATAGCAACGGAGACATGCATGTTGTGAATGATCGTGTCGCACCCTTTACATAACCCATTTCGCCGATGAAACTAGCAGTCTAGTATCGAGAGACGCGTCTCTTCATTCAGGGATCGTACATAATCATCGTAGAGTTAGGTAGAAGTGGTAGGAAGCGAAAGGAGTAGGCAGCTGTCCGCAAGGATTACGGTAGTTGAGACAGTCCTTCTTCACGGTAGCCAAGACCGGCTTTCGTGTTGTCCTGTACCGCGAGCACGATGGACTGGGCTATCAAACAGACTTACCGCCACTCTGCAGAAGTTCTCGCAGGTTCTATCTGCTGAGCGGAGAGTACAAAAGGAGTTACAAAGGATCGCTGACAGGGCTGGGACCAGAGGTAGGTGACTACCTTTGATCAGAGTGCGTAGCATAAACTTATATCCATTTACAAGCTCCCCTGACCGATTTCAACAGCTCCGCCCCGTATTCAGGGTATATCTGGAGGTCATACGATCAATTCTTCTCATGTCCTAGAAACTCTTTGATCGATCATGAGCGACACTTCAACCTTTCCACCCGTTCCCCCACCGAAGCGTCTCAGCTGGCGATCTTTTTGGTAAGCTTCTCCATAGTAGTCAGACTAACTCCAGCTGCTCCGTAGATGATGAGCTGGGAAGCCTGGAGGGCGACATGGAGATGCCCTCGCGACGTCCTTCGCCCGTTGCCACAAGACGTACTTCACATCAGAACGACCCTCGCAACCCACTCTTCCCGCCGGTGACAACCGGCTTGAGTATCACTGCTCCTTATCCTGTGCATAAGAAGCGGACTGATGCCCAATGGGGGGTGCCAGAAGCTCCGGCCCACTTCCCGAAACCGCTAACCTCCACCCGAATCGATGCTTTGACGGATCCCAGTCTGGCTGAGAAACAACGCCGTCGAACTGACCGTCAGGTCTACAAACTTCCCTCCGGTTTCAACAAGAGCATTGCAGGCGACAACGACCCATCAGTAAGCTCCGACCGCCAGAATGACGCCGCCCTACATCGTTTCGGTCCTGCAGAGCCGCCTACTGTCAACACAGACTTGAGACGAGAAAGTAGCACGCTCCCTCCTGACAATATCGCATTGTATTCCAACGCAGGCTCCAGGGCAACAAGCCCAACTGGGTCGGAATATTCACGAGACAGTGGTGGACGCGGCAGCTCAGCAACTGTGTGCACGACTATCTATGCTCCCCTTCCGGCCTCCACCCGACCACCAAGAAACTTCTCCCGACCAGGCAGATGAGCGACAAGGCCAACGACGACTGAAGCAAAGTTGTGGCCTCTGCTTTTGCCGAAAGTTCCATTGTACAGTAACAGCCTCTGTCCATGTAGTTCAGATTCCATTCAGTAATCATACCCGTCCCCTCTCTTACCATTCTATATTATGTGTATGTATGACCTGATCGCCGAAGATGACTCGGAAAGGCTCCGTAAAGACTAAGCATCACCGAAGAGTCTACACCAGCACAGACGCGTGTGCCTTCTACTTTTCACCTCTTCTCTGTATATTCTAACAATCAGCACTCTGCTAGCGGTACCCGACAATAAAAGGCAGTCCATCAGAACGTCACTGTCAAGCTATTGAGATATCACGGCAACGCTGGTGGGCTCATCGCTCACATAGGTGGCGGAACTGACAATGTAGCTCAAAGTCAATCTACCTCTCGACCAGGGTAGGAATGTCATTTCAAGAATGTTTCGCCAACGGACAGGGTGGAGATAAGGGGGTGGATGAAAATAACAATGATACTTTAGACGAAAAATCCACCATCGCGAGAGCTTGAAAGATCGTCGTCGATAAGACTAGTGGGGTGGGGCTAGGAATGGTTTAAAGAAATTGGCTTGTGGGAAACGAGCTGGACTACGACTTTGTCAGTAGAGAAGCAGAGCCAGAGCGCATCGCTCACGCCTCGTCCGACCCAATGTTCACTCAGCCATCCCATCATTACGCCAAACACTTCTTCCCACAATACCATAAATCATCGGCGACGACAGACAAAACACTGAATTGGAGCTAGAGTGAGACAGATCAATACACACTGGATGGGACCCCTATCAAGCCGATCAGCCAACGATAAAGACGTCCTCCCATTTAATGCCTATGCGTATCGACCTATCGCATAGATCCACCCAGATTTTACCATCCGCTATCTTCGCTAACGACATCGAGAATTTCACCCAAGACTTGGTCGATCCTTCCCGATGAACGAATCGATTGGATGCTGTAAGCGCGAAAGTACTGCTGGATCGTCTTGGAGGTCGGAGAAGTGAACGGGAGGCTTCTGATGTATTGGACGAGAGCGGATCAACGGATGAAGTCCGCGGAAGAATCAGTATTCGAGGCATTCAGGAGATAAACCACATGGGGACATGTGGAACGAGCTCTAGGAAATACGGAAGGCGATGTTAGCGGGATTGCGTGAAGCATAGATGGGAATCTTAACAATACATGCTATATACAACCTCATGAATTCGTAAATCATCATATCCGTCATAAAATCGTGAAACCTGGTCCCCTATCCCCTGAACCCCCCATCGAATCCCTCCTCCCTAGCCCTCAACGCCCATTCTGCGATCTCTGCTCGCCTTTCCAGCTCCTGTGCCGGCTGTTCATTCCCTTGAGCTCTTAAGTCCCGTATCCGGTTCCTCAGGGCCAAACCCATCTGCTGTTCACGGGCAAATTCCTCCATGGCCTGGTGCTCACGGGCGGGGTCCTCCAGGTTATGTCCCGGCAGCGCACGTCGCTGCGCAAGGCCATCGATCCGTTGACGTATCAATTCCAATTGCACAAGGTGATCGAGGGGTACAAAGGGATCGGGTGGAGGCATTCGGGCAAGGCCTGCCGGGTTTCGGCCTGGATCACCGGGTCCAACTCGTGGGGGTATCACTGGCCCGTCGACAGCAAGATCTACCGCATCGATAACGATACCTTCGACCGCAGCGCGTTGTTGTTGAGCGACGACGGCGGCGTCTCTCGCTCGAACCACATTGGCGGCATCGTTATGGGCTTCATCGCGGTCCCAGAGATTACATTGAGTAGCTGGTTCGTTGGGTTTTGGGACCATAGTGAAGTGGTCGTATCCCTTGATTGTCTTCTGGCAAATGTAGCACGAGTAAGATCCACACTTGACGCACTGGTTGTTAGCTACGAACCAGCGTGTACGTACGAGAATCTTGTTGCATCCTGATTCCTTGATGTAGGGCTTCTGGCAATTTGGGCATTTTCGGATCAGGGCTTCCGACATTGCATCCTCGACAGCGTGTCTCTTGTTTGCCTTGGTCGACTCGGCGTGTTCTATCATCAGCAAGAAGACATAGAGAGTAAGGGGTGACCAACCTTGACAGCTCTTTGGCAAGTGTTCCACTTTCCTACATTGCCGACAAAAGACCTTTCCGCAATCCTCATTCATACACCTAAAAAGCTTTTCGTCGGGATTGTCGATAACAACAGCCCATGGGCAACTGGGACAGGTCTCTAGCCCTTCGATTGCAGCGTCCTCGAGTTCTTGTGCGAATCGGAGGCGTTGGAGTAGTTCGAGGGATTTGGAAGGGAGGAATCGAGCAAGTTCTTTTTCGTCGAATCGTGCGGTGCATCCCGAAGTGTCCATGCACAATATGACCTAGACTTAGCGAGTACAAGCCAAGTACGTACATGGATCTCGTCGCCGAGCTTGTTTCCAGTGTGCCCTACACAGCAGTCTTTGCAGAATAGATGGCCGTCGAGGCATTGAAACATGTCGCCCTGGTGATTAGCAGACGGTCAATAGAGTCCGAATCCCATGTCCCGATGTCCCGAGCAACGAGCTCCCACACATGTCGCCTCAGAGGTGCATGGACTATCCGCGGTGCGCCTAGATCTTCCCATCGCTGCTCCCGATGATATGGCCCGTGAACCAGCAGGCACCGGCTGTCCATCACAAGAAGCAACACCAATACTCGGAACGGAGACTCACAGGTAGATAGTCGCCGAAACAACATCCGCACTCGATACCACCTCCCGCTGCCCACTCCGCCTCATCCGCCAACTTCTTGGCAATCGCTGCATCCCTGTCAACCCTCATCCCCGCTGCATGAGCCAAAATCCAATTCTTTTCCAATTCAAATTCGACTCCACCTTCATCCATTTCCGGCATTCCAAGTTTTCCTTTCCCAGCAGGTCTTGGTCGTTTGAGGATGGTGAATGGTTTGACTACCTCGAGGTCATCTTGAATGAGTTGGAGGTAGGTAGGGCCAAAGAGGAATGAATGGCGGTTCTGGACAGCTCGGATACTGGCGTCAGTGTTATCACAATAGTCCCGGAATACCGAGTCACCAGACATGCCCTCACTCCCGAAGTGGTACGTGGATGAGGTGATGTAGTTGGACACTGGAATTGGAGACTGAAACATCCTTCCCTTCCCTTCCACTCTTTCTAGCCTCACACCTGATTCCCTCACTGTCTCCCCTATAGACCTCCGACCCTTCTCAGATCTCTTGTTGAAGCAGGGAAAAGAGAAAGGAAACTCACTAGGGAACCGGGACGAACGGAAATGCCTCCTCCAGCGCAGCGTTACTCAACGATTGATAAGAAAACCCCCTTCTCTCCTCTGCCCGATACACCTTTCCAGCATAACACTCTTCCATCCCGACAACAGGTGCGCGTTTGGTAGGTCTGGGGTATCCCTCCTCGAGTGCTTTGGTCACCACTGTCTCGATAGCGATTGCGGATTGCCCAAAAGCGAGGAGGGCTTCGATTGATTTGGACGCGTGGGCGGGGCACATGTCGGGTATGATTGCTAGGAGGTGGCTCACTAGATTGTCGAGTGATGGTGATTCGGAGGTAGACGCCGTGGGACCTTCAGTCTGGTTGGTTGTAGTGATTGGTGGTGTTTCTTCCGGTTTTGACCCTGTAACAAGCCTGCCCCTTTTGGCTCTCTTGACCGGACCAACTTCTCTACCTGATCCGGCAGCTTCCAGCCTGTCGTGGAAGGAACTGGCCATCAGGTTTGATGGACCAGCTTCTCCTTCAGCTCCCTCACGTTGCCCTGACTCGGACGCAACGCCGGCGAGCCTCCCCTCCGCGTGACGTCTCGCCTTGAGCCCATCCTGAGCCTTCCTCTTTGGCCTCTTCTCCTCCAAAACATCATGCTCCATCATCAACATCCTCCTCCATTCATTTTCTTCCGATGTAAACCTCTGCAAAGCGCCAGGCTCCGGTTCTCCATCAACGTCAATAGGTCGTGAAGCGTTATTCCACTTTTTCATATTTCGCGGAGGGGTATCGAGGAACACAACATCGTCGTCAAATAGACCGTCATCGGATACTGTGAGGTCGATGATTTCACGCTGATTGTCAGTGAGACATTTTGAAGGGTGGAATGAGATCAACCCACTGGACGGTCATGGCACGCCATCGCGGCCGGCCGCTTTTCGCTACCAGCTCGCTTCTTGGCTGTGAAAGTTCGCTGGCCACTTGATAACTTTCTTTGCAGCTGTTTGTGTGTCTCCCACCGGTTGAAGGTATCCCTATGGGCGTAAGAAGTAGTACTACTATACTCAAGTTGAACATTAAGGCTGATTCCAAGTTGAAGGTAGATCCCCCAGGCACCGGGCTTGGCCGACCACGTGATAATACTCCCGTCGAGGTCATGAACGCTTGCGCGCTGACTTCTACCAAGCACCAATACACCTCATAGATCACTGCCTACGCTTCATCGATCTCCTGCCTCAGCACCTCATCCGAACGTCCGAGACGACAGTGAAGATATTAGTCATATCAGTACCGAAAGAACAGCTTAATAAACCATGTTTCTGACCAGGTGAGTCCAGTTTAACCTCGTTCAACCCATCTCCCCTGGAGTCTATGACTCAGGCATGTTTTCGAGATATCGCGAGGGAATTAGGTATAAGGTCATTGGACGGAAGAGCGGAGATGTCCATCGTGATCGGGACTAGGCGGGAAGAGGAGACTTGGGTGCTGTCCAATGGTCATGGACACTGGGGTTCGAGATGGAGTACAAGGTTACATCCCGGAGATCAACCCAATGCTTGGCCAGTCCGAAACGTATGGAAGAGGGGATCGTAGTAGCTTCAGGCGCTCGGCTCTAGTCTCCAGGCAGTGGCGTTCAAGCTCTGGTCCTCACATATCTTCGCCCAAGATACTATCGATCACGCGAATCCCTTTCGCGCCTACTCCACTAAATATATATACCTGAGCTGATTCCAGATCCGAGTACGACCGAGGTGTCAACACCTTCTCTCCCGAGGTAAGCCCCCACACTTCTACTTCGTCCGAGCTAACAGCCAGGGCCGTCTTTTCCAAGGTTAGCCAACTGTGCCCGAATCAAACTGACAGATAGTCGAGTACGCAATGGAAGCCATCAAAGTAAGCCTCATCCAACTCGCTCGCTAACGCTAGCTCGGATCCACAACAGTCGGAATCACTACTCCCGAAGGAGCCATCCTTGCCGTCGAGAAACGAGTCCCATCCCCTCTGATCGAAACGTCATCTATCGAGAAAATCATGGAGATCGACTCTCATATCGGCTGTGCCATGTCTGGATTGACGGCCGATGCGAGGACAATGGTGGATCATGCGCGAGTGACTGGACAGATGCACAATTTCACCTATGACGAAAAGATTGGAGTCGAGAGCTGTACGCAAGCAGTCTGTGATTTGGCCCTGAGGTTCGGAGAGTCTGTAGAGGATGACGATGCTTTGATGGTGAGTCAAGCTCAAGGGTGCGCTAACCTGTAGTCGAGACCATTCGGAGTAGCATTGTTGATTGCTGGAATCGATGAAAAGGGTCCTCAATTGTGGGTACAGTCGCTCCTAAATCCGCTGACATCAGATACCACACCGATCCATCTGGTACATACACCCGATACGATGCCAAGGCCATTGGATCCGGATCCGATGCGGCTCAGCAAGAACTCCAAGATTCATTCCACAAGGTGAGTCCTAGCTAGACTGGGGACGCGACTGACGACAGCAAATGACTCTTCTCGAGGCACACAAGCTCGCGCTCAAGGTTCTCAAGCAGGTCATGGAGGAGAAGCTCGACGAGAACAATGTCCAGCTTGCCCAGGTGAGAGAAACCATGTTGAAAGAGCTAACGACAGGTCACATCCGCCGGTGGATTCGAGATTTTATCAGAAGCAAAGTTGAAGGAAGTCATCGAGGCTATCGCCGCGTAGAATACGAAATAGATATGTATACATTCATGACCTCTGGTGTCTTGGTTGGTGTCATACGAATACACAACTTGTTGATCTACTTTACGGAGCACCGCTATGACTGAACACTTTCGCTAGACTTTAAACACCTTTAAACATGCCCACTCCCAGTTCTTTGCCCTGTCCCATAACTCTATCCCCTCTCCCGGCCCCTCTCGCAACTCTACCATCACCCCCAGTTTAATCTCCTTACCATCGGGATCCAGCACATCCACCTCCCATTCGATATACGTATCTATCCATGCAGTCGTTCCCCCCTTTTTCACAGGCTCCCCGAAACACTCCACCAGATCTTTTGCCGTTGTTTCTTTGCGTATTGTTAGCGTAGCGGGTCGAGTCATGGAGGTAGGTATCTCGATTTGAGTTGTGGGAGGTGGTAAATTCGGATCACGCGCTGGCGGAGGCGGAAGAGGCAGAGAAGTGGATGGAAAGTTGAGGATCAGCTCTGGAGGTTGACTCCATGGTGATGGTTTCCTCCTCCTGCCGGATGGAGAAGGGTTGTAGAAATCTATACGGTCCAG
>Ga0265797_10007634_pt1 | contig 14681 bp, 7 predicted proteins | sample P2T30metagenome_FD_192433 | JGI IMG/M metagenome (GOLD analysis project Ga0265797, IMG submission 192433) | Plant litter microbial communities from East Loma Ridge, Irvine, California - P2 T30 | ecosystem: Environmental > Terrestrial > Plant litter > Unclassified | place: USA: California... | reverse complement strand
CGCGACCGGCTACACCCTCGACTCAAACCTCATCAGCGGAACAATGGGCTTCGACATGCAATGGCACAGCGCGACTATACACGGCATTGGCACCGAACCATTCGCAGCGTCCAGCCTCGAACGCATCGGACATGTAGTCGTCAGCGTCATTCAGCACTGGGACATAATCAAGAGCGACTACATCTACGCCGCGGGCGTCGTGACGTCGGCCAACGAGGTCCTCAGGTGTGCTGAGCAAGCCACCGGCCAAGAATGGACCGTAGGAAATCATGATGTTGAAGACAGTGTAAGAGAAGGGGAGAGTAGAATTGAACGCGGATTTCCGGACGCTGGCATGGCGTTGTTGGAGCGGAGTGTTCTTTACGACGAACGACTGGATGCTGTGGCGCCATTTAAGATGAATAGTGCGAGTGAATTGTTGGCGTTGAAGGTGGAGTCTGTGGCTGAGATCGTCACGAAGGCTTATCATGATTTGCAGCACTATGGAAAGCCTGGATGCGGATGTTCCTCATAACATACAGGTCTGGACTACAAGTAGAGCGCGGAGCGAAGGCCAGATCAGGGTAGCGGTGTGAATTCTCCGCATCCAGACATCAGACGCACAGTCCTATGATGTCCTCATCAAACGGCTTCACCAAGCTCCGAACGACCTTTGCGAACACCCCCTCTCATCTCAAAACCCGCATCATATGGCATCATCATCTACCTTCGAGTATCCTTCATCTCCAGGTTACCGGCACTGCAGATCGCGCTCAAGTACCTGGCGTCTCCATCTTCTCCGCAATTTCAAATCCCCAGCAATGCAATCATGGTTCGCGAACTCGCTTGGAACGATCACCTTCCGTCGGACAGCGGACCGAGAGCGGAAATAACATGGTGTTAGAGGAAGCCTGTTCTGGCGCCCAAGGCATGAACCCTGAGGCCAATCCGTGCTCGGACCGCATCCGTCTTCCGGCGGCTCTTGCGCGCTTAATTATTATCATGACTTGGCTGCCACGACAACAGTACTAGAAGATGAAAACAAGAGGGAATCGTGGAGAATGGCACGGTCGGAATAATTGCGCAACACACCGCCTCACGTGCTTGAGACCAGACCCTCAAACTTCACCGCCACATCACCAAAACACCACTCCGCCACGAAGATCCCTCCGACACCGTGTCACATGTTTACAGCCCGCAGACCCACTCAGCCCTACTGTCTACAAGCTGAATGTGTAACGCCATCCACATGGTCCGGGCTTTCGTGTTCGTGTTCGTGGACGCCGCGGCAAGTCACGTTTCAAGGGTCACCTCGTCTGGTGTCAGAAGTCGTGAGGCGTCAGAAGGTCACCGCTGGCTCGGGCTTACCGGATTCTCGAACAAGGCTCGGAAGAGCGGAAGAGCGGAAGTGCTTACTGTAGTGTCCAGGTTAGATGGAGTCACGTGATGGGGAGATTTATAAATCTGGTTATTGTTGATTGGTTTGATTGAGAGAATTTGTCATTGTTCATTTGAAGTTCGCTGGAATGAATAAATAAAAAAAACAAATGGTCTATGTACGATAATGGCAAAGCTACCTAGGTTGGGCTGGGGAATCGAGCGCTGGATAAAAATGTGAAGAATGGTGTGGTAATGTGATGTAAGAGTAATGGTAATGGTAATGGTAATGCTGGAAGTCGTGACTTCGTGAGTGGGTTGCGACGCTCAGAGAAGTGAAGCTGTCGTAACAATAGCAAACATGTCGCCGGAAGCAAGGAGAGACAAGAGCATCTGTGGGCCACTCGTTTCGAGCGTTGAGCAATGAACAGTGAATAAAAGAGTGCTCAAAAGACTCGCCAACAGGAGAATTCTCGCTGAGATGCACAGCAACGCCGCAATGCAACGCACACAAGGCCACAGGGTATCCTGGAATGCCGATAGAAGTTTACTGCAAGGAGGGTGGTATTGCTGAAATTGAGGGCGAGTCGAGTCGTACGGACGGAGAGCGAGCGTCGCTGATCGGTGAAGTTGATGTACGCCCGGCATGAAGCGCAATGGCGCCATGCTGAACATGTCTCGCACAATGCTCGTGCTATCGTGGTCATATCATGCTCGCAATGGAATTGAGCGATGTCGTCGTCGTCCGTATGCCCACCAGTTCCGGTTCGCTGACTTGATGCGCAAGGCTAGGCGTATACGTCGACGGTCTACTCGCGTAGTGCTGCTGCAAAGCTTGCAGCGGAGTCGTAAACAGCCCAATGACAGGTTCTTGTCTGGAAAGAGGCCGTTCGCGATAGTCAGGAAATGTGGCCTGCGTTGGTGTGCGCAGCGAATGCATGTCTGGCGTCGCTGAAGTCGGTGTAGGATAGGAATGGTGGCTTCCAAAGGTACCACCGACGAGCTGAGGTGTGGTCGTGGGGGTGGACGTCGGCAAGGGAGCCGAAGTACTCGGCAAGCCGAAGCCTCCTTGGAGCGACGAGCTACCCGGTATCGGTGTGGGCGTGGAATGACGGTGAGACGATACATCCTGTGAAAGTTCCGCCTTGATCGGGTACGATGAAGAGGTGGCTGATGCGGAAGATGCCGCGCGAACTCGGCCAGCTTGAGTTTCACGACGCCTTTTGGGACCGTCTTTGACTTTTGGGTGGGTGTGACACTGAGAGCGATGTTAGCATGCTCGAGCTTGTGTTACGTTCGGCAACATTTCGCCATGGCCAATCAGAAAGCTGCATCTGGAGAACGAGCATGATCTGCTGTGGAATGTACAAGTGCGACTTACCTTGTACGCATGTCGAAACCATGTAGTTCCTTTCTTCTTGCTGCTCACCAATGCGATCCATTCGTTACAACTTCCACAGAGGCCTTCCCATACGTCGAGATTTCCTTCGGTGCGGCGAGTGTCTTGTGGCCCTTGGAATGCTGCACCTGTGGCTGCGCTGACTCCATGCGTGAAAGACTTGTCGTACCAGAAAGCGCTGTTCTTGAGTACAAGCCAACGACCTGGCTTGCATAGGCCGCACCATCCTTCGCGTTTGTTGCCATGGCCACGCACCCATCGTGGGGTGTAGAGGTCACCGGTGAAGCGAAGATCTTGCTCGTGCGGTACCATGTCCGGGTCTGATGGGTTCATGTCTGACTCCGGTGGATTGGAGGGCTCCTCAAGCAGCGAGGAATACAGGTCTGGTGGATCCGACAGATCTGCAAAGTGCGACGCACAGCCCCCATGCCGATCTGCGTTACTCTGCAATAATCGGAAAAGGCCTTGTGACGGTAGTGGCCGTGGTACCTCGAGTTGATATGGTTGCTCCTGGGTCGAGTAAAGGGTGGAATTTCCCGGAAGTAATGGATGCGGATGAGAATACAATACATTTTGCGCAGGCTGGCCATAGTTGGCATATGCAGACGGCGGGTATGTAGGCATCGAATGGTGGGGATTGTAGCGAGGCCCATATGGCGCGAAGCGGTCCGGAACTTGTGCTAATGCACGTGAGCTTATCGGCGTCGAAGTAGGCGCATGGCCGGTCGACCATCTCTTAAAACGGTCGCTGTCGAGGGTGTATGGTGAGGCGCGAACGTTGTTGTGTGATGCTGGTGATGCGCGGGTCCTGCTACCACCTCGAATAACATGATCGTGATGAGGGCGACGAGGTGAAGCAAGTGGAGAGAGGAGCTGGCTGTTGTTCTGTTCCGAGTTGTTCCAGGCTTCATACTCAGACTGATATGAAACGGCTTCGGTGGAACCAAGATCTTCGTAGGTTGACGCCTCTGGTAACACACCGCCAGTACTCGACATGGAAAAGGATGATTCAGACAAGCGCCGAGTAGGATGTGAGTTGTAGTTGTGTAGGCCTTCGTTCTCTGATTGATTTATGCCTGAGTACTGTCGCAAGTCGATGATGGGGGTGTTCTCGTCCTGACCCATCAGTCCATGGTTGTAATCACCAACATCCGGATCCAGTGACGGGAAAGACTCTAGCTCTTCACACACCTTTTGACCCCACGGACCTGTCGACGTTAGTTCTGTGGAACAGATCACACCCAAGGGATACCTACTCGTGTCAATGACACCGGGGAAATAATCGGTCGATGTAAGCGGTGTTGAGCTGTTCATGGCGTTGCTGTATTGTGCTGGCGATTGCGAAGATGTGGTCTCTAATCTTGGCAGCAAGTGTCCATTCTCGTCTCTGTTGCCCATTGGAGGTCCTCTTGGCATCTGATAGTATGGATGGTGGACTTGTGGCACAGCCCACGTGGATTGAGGTGGCGAAGGTCTTGACATCTGCTGCATAACGTGTGGTTGTTGGTGTCCCTGATGAGGCGAAGCGCCGTATGAGTACATCATTTGTGGTCCCGGAGTTGGTGAAGAATGATGCATGTGGTAGCCTCCATTCGATGAGGGGCGATATCTATACAAAAGAGTCAGAATCAGCACACTCCCCGCGATTGACCAAAGTGGCTTACTGCTGGACTGCATTGAATTCCATGCTCGCCTCCTCGTCTATGTACAATGGCCTTGGCGTTACTGGCGATATGTCTGGTACAGCTGTCAGCGGCTTCATCTTCTTGCGCGCAACGCCGGCGCACATCCCACGTTCGGCAACACTTTGCATGGACTGTCTACCCAGAGCAAGTAGGGGAGCAAGGTCCCGAGAAACTTACAGGAAAGGCTGCAGACTAAAGAATGTATCTAAGCGGTAAGCGTTGTACGACTACGGCTGATCAAGCGTGGTGACAAAAGGAGCGATGGATCGAAAAAAAGAGTGTACGGAGAACAAATGTTCCCAATTGCAGCCAGCGCGGATGGAGCCCGCTCCAAAGAAAAGAAAGAATGTAATGATAGTTGGGCTGGTTCCAAAAGAATGACGGGGCCAAATAGAATGAGAGGCAGATGCTGGAACCGTTAGACTATATGGCGAAAACACGGCTTTGGAAGTTTCCGAGAGCGACGACGAGGTGAAATGACCTTTGCGCTGTTGACGCAAGAGGATCATTCGGGCGCAGGTTTGAGAGCAGTGTCGGGACGCGCCTTGGCTGCAGGTGATCTGGAACAACGAGACTAGAAGCGTTCACCCAAAGCCGTGTCTGGCGTGGATCGTGTAGTGGGGTGGGTGGACCATGCGCAAGGCTGCTGGGGTGCAGGATGGCGATTAGATACTACCGGCCAGTCGCACCACTGACAACCTACCTCATCCTCTCGTAAAAACCAGGCAAGCAGCTTCACGATGGCGAGCATGCATCCCTTGCGGTTGAGGCTGCATACGTAGTTGCCATGGATCGAGTGCTGTCTTCCACGACTAAAGCTCCTATGCACAGGGACCTGCTGGTCGATACAGGCAGAGTGACAGGGACACACGCGCTTTCTGCAACCTGGGTCCAAGTTTCAGTGCCCAATCGAGATGATGGGACCCGTTTGGGGATGGAAGGAGTAGTGTACGAAGTTGCTGGTCGACACGCGACGTCGCGATGTATCAAAAGACCATTACCACGTAATAGCATCGTGGCGGTCAGTGCGGTCCAGATATCTCATCCAATCTTGAGGTAATCGAGATGAATGAAGGAATCTGATTGGAGTGTGACGCCGATGGCCCAGCGCCCGTTGTATCGTTTTGGTAGATGTGAGGTGAGGAAGCAGCCGCTCGGTGGGCTTGGCACGAGCCCCACACTCTTCTACCGCGACGCGACATGTCTGAAACACACCTCCGACCTGCAGCAGCCTCAGGGGAGCGCCAGTGCTCCGTCTTTTCCACAGCCGAACCGCACCATCGTGAGGATTTTTGAATGTCGCGAATCTGATTCGACCACAACCACGCTCGAATTTCAGCGCCGGCCGAGGGGCCGAGCATCCTCCTCAGTGGACGTTAGCCACACCTCGAAGCAATACCAAACGCGGACCACCCAGGCCCCGGGCAGACCTGAGAACAACGGGCCTGTTTATGGGTCGATCAGTTCCGTTGTTTGTGGCGTCACCGGTTATAGAGGCAGTTGAAAAGTTTCGCCTGTCTACTTCGAGTCGTGTTCACGGATGACAGCCGCTGCTCGCGCACACAGACCAAAGGCACGCCACCATCGAACCGCAAACAGACCTTGTAGGTAGTGGTGACTATTCATCAAGCCTACCGTACTTCGTCATCGCCCATCGAAATATCGAGCAAAGTATGCGACGTAGACTACCTGTTCACCTGTTCGTGCACCAAAAGGCTCTTTGCAAGGGCCTGTGGCGGCCGCATTGATGATCCAGTTCACGTAAGTGTCACGTGTGCTTGTAATCCGCACACGTCGTTCATCACTCTGGCGGCCCGATGCTTGGCCTGAGCTATACACTGAGAGATGATCAACAGCTCATCGCTCGTTGCCTCGGGTCATCGTGGTTCCAGCATGAAAGGCTGCAAACGGTGTGCTGAAAGCGAGATTGCGCCATCCGCACCTGCAAGGTGGTATACTCATTCACGGTTATTTTGGAGTGCAGGCAGAAGTATTGGAGCAGCCGTTCTTGTCGTCGTGCACGCGCAAATCCGAGGGTTTTGTGCCCCTTGCTTCATCTCCGCTGCACGTAACATTCAACGAGGACTGGAGAACGCGCACCGTGCTCACACAAGGCCATGCTACGAAGCCACCTCCACGTTTCCTGGTTGCACTTAACGTCTTGTGGAATTCAAGTCTAGGCCCCAGCTGCGGGAGGTCCTCAATCTGGTATAACCCAATTCCAGAAACGTCCTTCATCATTTTAATCGACTTCCGCTTTGAGCTATCACCAAGGATCATTCTGCCGGGCGTTGGTCATGAGAATGCTCATCGTAGCTGCCTGTACTTTTGTCGTCCATTCCTTCATGTCTGTCGATGGGCTTCGATGGCCGTGAGTCGGATGCGCTAGATGATCGACAGGTACGCCGATCACAGCTTACTGTACTCCTAGTGCAGATCGATTGCGGATTCTGAATCGTGGGGTTGTCCGTCATCTGAGTGCTGGACACGAAGGTATGACGACCGGTCAACCTCCATGGATCTCAACTTGAGCCGACAATAACCCCCACGGTGTAACGCATTCCATAAGTCCCGGCATGGATTACAGCCATAGAACCCTGATCGCGCAAGGTGAGACTTTGATATGCCCGAATCCATCGAACAAAAAAACCCAGCTAGTCCTTTGCACCACGGCTAGAACCACGAGCCATTGATTTGGTCTCATGATCCCGTATCACAAACTACTCGAATACCTTCCTCGGCAAGATCGTAGTCGAACAAGACGTCTGACAGCTTGTCCGAAGCTTTTAATACTCTCAGTCGCCAATGCCGTGTCACATGAATTTCCCAAATGGACCATGCCTGGACTAAGTTAGTCTTTGGCGAACTCATCACTACGGAGCAGCTTGAACTTCGATTAAGTCTGATTCCTTCGAGCTTGAGCTGGAGGGGTAAAGTGGTGGCATCTGCGCGCTTGCCATGAGGTACAGGTGCCCTTGTTCCAGCACATTGGCTATGACAGGCCACCGCTGGCGGGACGGAACGCGCGGACATTATGATCGTCACCAAAGTCTATTTTGCGCTACCGCAAAGCACTCCAGCCGTTGCGAACAGATGTGGCAACTACCGCGGCAGATAGATTGCGTTGCGTACGAGTTGGGCTGCACTGGACCGATCGGGCACTCAACTTTGAGTCGAGCCTGCAGCCGGAGTCTGGGTAGTGAATGATTTGATGTGTATTGTTTACTTTTGCTAAGTACGCCGAAGTGTGGTATCTCAACGCCAATGACTCTCGGTTAGCAAACGCCATCCATACCCAAACATCTCAGTCCCAGCACCTTAGATCTTGCCAATCTTGATCTCGCACTTCCCACTAACAGTGTCAAACTCCATCTTCCCACCGCCACTCCCCTTCTTCGCCTCGACATGGTTCTGCCCCACCTCCTTATTCTCGCCTAATAACTCCAGCGCCTGGCCCTGCAGATGTAGCGCTCCGCTCATCGACGTACCATTGACGTGTCCGACCCACTCAGGCGGATACGAAACATCTAGCTCTCCAGACACTGTGCTGTGTACGCTCAAAAGGCCTGTTAGTGGCACGTTTTTCGCCTTGTATGGCGTTTGAAGAGTGATTTTCGTCATTCCTGCGTTGGTATGCGTGCTGATCATCGAGGCATAGTCGCCGGACTTGAAGGGCAGTAAGTCTGCAGTGACAGCTCCAGCTACGGAGTTGATCTCCGTCCGCGAGCCGTGGATGAAACGACCATCTACAGAGCCGACAGTCGTGTTGATGTACACCTGGTAGTCACGATCCGGAATGTGTTTGCGCCTGAAGTCCGTCCGCACGCTGCTCGACACCGCGTCGACCATGAAGATAGCAGACTCCGACACACCTGGAGACCTAGGCTTGGGCTCGATGTCGATGTTTATAGAGCCGCTTTTCGATGTCACGGAAACGAGGTCGAGCAACGAATACATGCCGCTGATTGAGCCGGAGATCGTCTTGAGGTACGTTTCCCGCGACTCAAAAGACGCGGCGTCGAGCGTGCCTCGCGTAAGCGAGATATGAGTTGAGTTTGTGACGGTAAAATCTACACCTTGGTGGATTTGCACGCCAAGGTTGTTGGAAGCGACGTTGAAGGTGGAGAGCTCGACGCCCGCGGCCATGTATATGATTAGGGAGACGCCGAGACAAGCGGTTTTTCGGCGCATTCCGTCGAAACCGTCGGGGTAAGTTGGATCGCCGAGCACGAGACCGGAATCTGTGGCGGAGCGCTCGATGCTTTCGATGTCGACGGATGAAGTGGCGGCGTATGAGAGGCGCGCTTGGATAGTGTTGGGCGCTTGAGACGCTGGTGCTTTTATGACGTGTACCCAGCCAGTCACTCTCTTGTATCCACCATCTAGCTTGTGAATTGCTTCCTGAATCTTCAAATCCTTTGAAGTTCCAAAGTCGTACTCTTCAACCTTGACATTGTATTCCTTCCCGCAACTTTCCGGCCATCTGATTGGGAACACTTTTCTCGATTGTGTTGGCGCAGGAGGCTGTGCACCTGATGGAGTTGGCGTCGGCCATGGAATTGCAATGAGATCTGGTCGCTCGTTGTCGTCGCCGATATAGCCTTCTGTTAGCGACGATGCTTCTGCGCTTGATGGGAAAGTCGGTGGAAGTATCTTGTCGGCTGATGCTGACTGAAACGGAATGCTCACACCCGATGGTCTGGCCTACATCCCGTCAGTGATGCCATCTCAGCAATCATCGTCCCTATCCTTACCATTCTGTGGCTTCTGACCGACACCGAGGCTGCTATTAATGCCAAAGTCGCAGCCAGCATCGCTATTGCTATGATGGCCGCGATCCATCGTATCCACCTTCCTATTGTGCATTGCGCCCTCAAACTTCGATTTCGATACTGGTCCTCCTTTAAGGCTACGTTTCTTGCTTGCTGGCCATCATCGCCCAGCAGCCTTGCACCCTGGTCGTCGCTTATCCTGCTACTGTATAGACCCGGTGTCGTGGCTTCGAGATAGGTCGGAGGTGGCCGTTCTTCGGAGGCTACTGGCTCTAGATATGGTGTCGACGATTCGTTGTAAGGTGATGTGCGCGGTGAGATGATGACCTGTGGTCGCGATGACCTGCTGTTCGCGTTCTCTGTATCGATGAACATGATGATGTCGCAGCAAGGAAGTTTTCTTTCACAAAAAATAGATTTGGACGGAGAACAGAGATGTCAAAAATGTAAGGAGGGTGTTCGCGACAACGCGAGTATGGAGTGAGTGTGGGGAGGATTGAACGACCAGAAAGAAGCTCAGGCAGCCTTGTCTTCTTATTGTTACGTGCCAGGCAAAAAGGCTTGATCGGCATCTTGAGACTCGCGAAATACTGCTGCAACGACTTTGTTTCGGTGTTGGAAACAGTGCATGTTTTATGATGGGCTTGGCGGAGTCGACATTCCACCCCTGTCCACGATCTCGTCCTGGATTCATTATGTCAGTGTTTACATATATTTTGATGGAACGAATCACTAAGATTGTGTAAAGTCACGTCAGTCGGTGTCTGTAATGTGTAATAAAACGTGGATGCTGCGAAAGATGAAAGAGCGGATTGATGTTCGACAATCGCGACATGTCAGACGATTGCCACGCTAGGCTGACACAGGCTAGCTACGGGATCAAGCGTACATCTCGACCGCATGTACAGACAGGCCATTGCATCGACACTCCGAGGTAATCATCGCTCAGTCCGTTCCATCACCCAAGCGCATCGTGCTCAAGCTGTCACTCCTCACCTTCTGGATGTGATCAATCGCCTCGATGAGATGCGGCACAAACTTCTGCGGGTTTTCGGTAGCTGGAAAGTGGCCCAAATCTGGCATCGCCTTGTGCTTCGCGCCCGGAATCTTGTCTGCGGTCTTCTGCGCCATCTCGGGCGTATTGGACCAGTCGTACTCTCCTGTGAGCATGTATACAGGGCAGTTCAAGGTGTCGATTGAGGCGACGCGCGAACGACCGTCCCAACCGCCGAAGTAGAAATCGAGATCGCCATGGAAGATACCGTAGGCTTGGGCGCTGTACATGTGCCAGATGAGTTGCTTGTTTACGAGCGGGGCAGTGGGAGACATCATCTTTTGGAGTCAGGTATTGTTGTTGGAAGAGCGCTGGGGATTGACTTACTCCGTAGATCCACTCCGGATTGAACAGCGACTGATTGACATATGGCGATCGATCGTACCACTGCCGCTCCATGTTAAGGTACTCGGATCCTTGCAGAGGAATTGTGCCGGCAGCGCCAACTTCTCTATGTCGAAGAGCCACGGCCAAACACACCTGTCCAGCCATGCTTGCACCTAGATTTCGTGAGCTCCGTGTCGACATCTAGCTGTCGTTGTACGCACCGCAAATGATGGGTCTCCGCAAGCCCAGCTGCTTCACAAAAGACGCAATGATACCAACATAGCTGTCCTCGGTATTGGTGTGCGCCCCGGGCAGTAGATTCTTCGACGGAAAGCTGCGACCATGACCCGGCAGATCGAAAGCGTACATCGTACACTTCTTACGCATGCGCGCATCGTTCATAACGCCGTGGTACTGTCTGCTGTCGCTACCAGCGGTGTGCAAGAAGACGATCGGCTGCTTGCCCTCGCCCGCCCATTCGAAAAAAACTTTGCTTCGGCCCCAGACAGGAGCGTCAAGGTAGACGTATCTACCAGTAATATAGTCCTGCTCGCTCTCGGCTTGCTCGTCCTCGGGCATTGGGCCGCACTGCGCGTCGTGAGCGAGCTCGAGAACGCGTCTCCAGACGTGGGTCCAGTGTGCAAATGCTGTTTGGTCGCCTTGCACCTCGATGCCTTTCTGCTTGATGTTCATGCCGAACATGCCCCAGTAACTTTGGTAGGGCATTCTGGGGACAGTTTGGAAATGCTGTTCCCATTGCTCCGGGAGCGCTGATAGAGTGAAGAGGGCATCTTTGGGCGTACCAGTGCTAGATCTGATGCTGCCGTTGGTCACGGAGATCAATAGCGTATTGTCAGAGCCACTGGACTTGATCCCGAATGTCGCAGTCTTGTCAATCGCGTCAGAAGTCGTGAAGGCAGTCAATTGTGGGTCAGATGTTAGGAGCTCATTGAACTTGCTCTGGCTGCCTTTTAGCGCCGCCGTAAGATCAGACCAGTCCGCCATGGTGTAGTGCTCTGCGTAGTTGCTTCGAGCTTTGGTCAATTGATGGTGTGGAGCAGTACAATGATGCGAAGGAAGAGAGAGACGAGCGTGCAACGAGAATCAAGTCCGGGTACCAATGTACACTACATATATAGTTCCAAACGCGTCGAAATCTGGTAGGCCGAGCGCGATGAAGTCAGGGAGGGGTTGCTCAAATGCGGGGTGCATCGCACGTGGCGTCGAACTCGTTGATCAGTCGTCATCTTATCCCAAGCTTTGTGGGAGAAAAGGAATGATGATGAGCAGCTAGATGATTGTTAGTCTCGTCGCGGTCTGGTCGCTCATGGTGCTTGCTGGATTGGTGGTGGTGCAGCTGCAGCGATGTCGCGTAAAGTTGTCGATCATGCTCCACCCCTCAACACCAACCCCTCGTCCGATACATTTTCACCGTTCATCCACCTCTGCTCTGCGCTGAAGTAGGCACAAGTTTGCGTTAAACACCCACTGCTTACATCTCAATGTAAGCTTTGTATTAGATTCTGCACGCTTCAAGTTTCCAGGCTCTGTTTACCGAATGGTGTGACTACGGAAGGCGCGACCTACGAGCTTCTGCATGGCAATCAAACCCAGACAAATATTCGACTGCCCACGACAACCGCACTGCCCGAACAGTCTCGCGGCATTGAGACGCACCAGACTTCGTCGCAACTGCAGTAACTGCAACTTGTTATTCCACATACCTTTCCACTTCGACGTTGGTCAAGACTATGTATGTGAAGTAAGGTCGAAGTAGAGAGCCCGAACGTCCAGCAAAGGAGCGAATGAAGATGGAATGAAAAAGCATCCCCGACATGATTGAAAAGTGCAAGGTAGGAGAGCATATGAATTGGATCAGTATGAAATGCGAGAGTAATACGTCTCTACCATCTTAGCATATCACACGTCCCTAATTATGCATCGCATCACACTGCTCTCTAAAAAATGGGCATCTTGGTCCCTGCAAAGTGGTATCCCGACACGCGCCCCCAATGCGACTCGCTTAGAATATCTCCTCCGAATCGTGCTGCTCGACGACCTCGACCTGGACGGGTTTGTCTTTCGCCTCTGTCATAACCGTCACTACCATTTGTTCGACCTCCACGATACGAGGGCCATTCTTCTAGAATGTCTCCTCCTCAGCGCCCTCGGCCTCTGGCGGAATCTCGAAGCCCTCCTCGGTCGAGTACAGGATGTTCTGGATCTGCTTGAGTAGGCCCTCGTCCTTCTCGAGCTCGGGGTCAGCCTCCATGGCTTGCTGAATCAGCAGCTCGATGTCGCGTAGCTTGCTGAAGTAGAAGTCGCGTTCGCGCTCGAGGCCCGTGACTGTCTCCTTCAGCTGGTTGTTCTCCTCGCGCATGGCGGCGCTCGCGGCACCGCCACCGGCAGCGAGGGGTGTTCGTGTACGTGGCGCGGCTGTGTTGCTGGCGACTGGCGCTCTCCGGGCGGCGGCAGGCGCGGCGCGGGGTGCGGCTCCACCAGCGGCAGGCATAGCTCCTGAGCCCTTACGGCGCGTGACGGGGTCGTATTCGTGGCCAGGGAAGTGCTGGTCCCAGTACTGCTTGACGAACTGGAGGAATTCGAGGTTGTCCTGCATCTTGCACTTCACCAGTGACTCGACTCGGATGGGCTTGTCGACCTGGTGCTTGGCGAACGTGTCTGTGTGGTGTTAGCTATTTGATAACACCATAATCTACATGGTCTTACTCTGCAGTATCTTGAAATTTTGCAGATATGCATATTCTGTGTTGGCGTTGAACTTGACTCGCGCCATAGGCACGTCATCTGGTGTCTAGTCAGTGACTGCACAGCCTGATATTCCCTTTGCACTCACAGAAGATGCTGTCGAAGACCTGGCATAGCGCTGCACTGTACATGGGTCAGCACATGCCATCATAGAGGCCTGATTATAAGAGCGGTCGTCTGCGACCGTCTCTCGTTCCAACGCACCCTGTCCCACATTGTTCGACCTTCGTGATGTTGAGCTGGAGGAGGTTGTTTAACCACGCGACGAGTTCTTGCCTGAGAAGAGCATTCTATCAGCAAACGTTGCTGTTGCCGCCTGAAAAGTTGGTGATAAGAGGCCGAGCCCCTCACAAGACATACCTTGACTCTCCCATCTTGTAATTATGTGAGGCGCGCCTTTCGATATGTGGTGAGGCTGTCTGGGATGTGCCGATGGTGATGCCACTGGGTGAGGTGAAGGGGTGGTGGGCGGTAGGCGGTTAATTCGGGGATGTTTGTTGACTCCGTCGCTGAATGGCAACCGCTCGAATCTCGAACCCCACTTGAGACGCTAGTGCTTTTAGCGCCCTCATCACGTGCAGCCTGTCATTTCAAGTCCGAACTTTGGCAGCTCGCGTACTTTCACTCACGTAAGACACACAGACGTGACAAAGTCACCACAGTAGAAATTGAGCAGCCAATGTCTAGAACTACCTAAGGAATGCCTTCCTTCAGGCACTCCAGCCAATTCTTGTCCTTTCTGACAGCTTCCTGCGCATTCTGCATGCCCCTCGAGCCAGCCTTTGTCCCCTGCCCAGTCTTCGCGATCTGGAAAAGCCGATCTGGAGCCTTCAGCAGGTTTTGCAGCCGTATCGAACGTGCTGCAACAGCCGCCGTAGCGCGCGACACGAAGTTTTGTGTCACTCTTGTGCCAAACGATGTGAGAATGAGCAGCCAACCTATATTCCTTTTCTCCAGCTCATGAGACGGCACTATGACGAGATCTGCCGCGGGCACATAATCTTCAATCTCAGGAGGAGTGACGTTGTTGGAAGCACTTTGCATGAGGTTGTCATCGAGATCGAACCAGTACCCGTCTAGAGATCTTTTTTGAGAGCATCGACGCTCCAGCGAGCGTTTTCCGACGAAATTGCAGTTGTTGCGCAGTGATTGTCTTCTCTCATCAATGTCGTCGTTCCATTTCTTCAACCACTTCTTCTCATCAACGTCCGTTGAGATCTGATCGACTTTGAGGTCGGGCGGCCAGTCGTTGAGCCAGTCGTCCGACGATATGAATTCCTCGTCGAAGTAGTCACTTGTCCATTCGTACGGGGATTCTTCCT
>Ga0265797_10007633_pt1 | contig 14682 bp, 14 predicted proteins | sample P2T30metagenome_FD_192433 | JGI IMG/M metagenome (GOLD analysis project Ga0265797, IMG submission 192433) | Plant litter microbial communities from East Loma Ridge, Irvine, California - P2 T30 | ecosystem: Environmental > Terrestrial > Plant litter > Unclassified | place: USA: California... | reverse complement strand
CCATCAGCAGGTCTCTCGGCTGGATGCTAGTGTATAAGGATGCCTTATCAGCTGCTCAAGTCCGAGGTCGCTTCCCGTTCGTGAGTTCATGGATAAGAGTGCCGTGCTATCCATCGTTCTCGGATAGTATTCTTCGTTTCTAACATCACTCAACCTTGGAACCCTAAAGTTCTTTTAGGCAAAACTTTTTCGGCCGCCCCCTAGCACTATTCGGCCGCCCCCTTTATAACTTCTCTATCTTAAGAGATAAAGCTTAACTTTCTACTACAAACTTATAGAACTATTAATTTTAAATACTTTATATTAAGAAAGCTAGTCTTTATATCTAAGAATAAAAAAGTTATAGCTAAGAAAAGATAGACTTTTTAAGTAGAAAAAGAGAAAAAGTATATTCTTTCTATATAACTTCTTTATTTTTAGAGATATATACTAACTTTCTATATATAAGATATTTAGAATTTAAAGTTCTATAAATCTCTAATATAGAGTTAAGCTTTATATCTTAAATTTAAGAAGTTATTTAGAAAATAAAGCTTTTTCTATATAAATATAGAATAACTTCTTTATCTTAAGATATAAAGCTTAACTTTGTATTAGAGACTTATAGAGCTCTAAATTCTAAATATTTTATATATAGAAAGTTAGTATATATCTCTAAATAAAAAGAAGTTATATTAAGAAAACTACTTTTTTAGGGGGCGGCCAAATAGTGTTAGGGGGCGGCCAAAAAAGTTTTGCCTTCTTTTAAGCTTCGCCAATCCTTACACTTTTTTTGCGCTAAAGCTCCAGCATGGCTTCCTATAATAGAAGAGTACGCATAAATCAGCCTATCACACTCTAAGCGTCAAAATGAGAACCATTGATTACTGCCTTCGTGCTTGAACGCGTACTACCCCAAGATAGCATTGGCCGACATGGAAGCCCAGGCGATCGGTTGCCTTTGTGGACGTTTTGATACTGACTAGCTACAGCCGAAAGACCCCAAAGGAGGACCAAACCCGCCTCTCGATGGAGAATATAAGGTTCGCTCACACTGAATCGAGTCTTCACGACACAACACTAAGCGTTAATAGCCAAAATCCCTTGACTGGGGGAACCAACCTGGCGATGGAGGCTACAAGGTCCGCAACGAAGACTGATCAAAGCTTCTGTGCATGTAACTAAATAGCGATAGCCAAAAAAATCGCCAGTACCTCTGACGTACAGCCACGAGACGGATCGATCTAAGTACGCCCGATCAAGCCCAAGGCCACACGAAACGACAATGAACCACCAAACGCGAGAGATGCAGTGGACTGGCGACATAGGAGTAAGTGGTAGCTATCGATGGGCGAGGGTGGTGGAAAGTGGATACGGAGATGACAGCGAAGAAATTATGGTACCTATGGCGGCGATAAATTCATCTGCAATGTACTTCTTCTCTCGCAACATGCAACTGTCGGAAGCACGTAGGCGGATATATAACACATGGGTTGCACGACTACAAGCGGTTCACCACAAGCTGCCGTTACCTATTTCTAGTGAGAAGCCTAACGCATCCAATCATCAATCACTTACAGCCACCTTCTCCAACCCCCGGGGTTCTCAGAGACATTACAAGTGCTAATCATTCGGTAGTAGGTATGAACAATGTCGAACCATTCATTACATATAAACATTACATACACATCAAGCCATTACCACCCAAGGTCAAAGCCCAAAGCTCAAAGCATACTCCTCCTCTTCGCCAACTTCTGATACTGCCTCGACGTCCTCGTCTGCCCATCCTCCATCTCATAATCCGACGCTATGCTCCCGGGCCTAACAGTCACAGGGGGTCTGAGACTCTCCACCGCACTAGCAGGCCGAAGTTTCGTCGGCGCAGAACGCTCTCTCATACTGAATCTACGTTTGACCGTTTCGGCTATCTGGGCGAAGAAGCCGTTAACACCTTTGACTTCTCTTGGTGGAGCTTCGTGTATCGGTTCGTGGGTATGGGCATGCATGTGTACGTGCGGCTGGCCGTGGCCATGGCCACCGAGGAGATGGGATTTCTCGCCGGGCTCCATGTATAAGTGGTTGCCCTCGTGGTTAACGAACCAGTTCACCATGTATTGTTTGCCTTCTGGGCCGCCGCCGCAGGAACCGGCGAGGACGTGCGACGGGGGCGAGTTGACGGCGAGGGCGAAGAGGTTGGGCGGTTCGCAAAAGTCCGTCACTAGTCCGCGATGGAAGATGAAGTAGATGAGGACGAAGACGTTCATGGCGAAGACGAGAGCAAGTATGAGTACCCATGCTTTGGAAGCGCCCGGCATGCCCCCGGATGCATATTGTTGGGCTTTGAGTGAGGCGTTGAAGTATTGCGTTTGGTACTCGTCGAGCATAGGGTGGGAATAGTTCTGTGGTTTGGGTCAGCGGATCAGCTTGCGGAGGGCAGGAAGCGGCGAGATTCCAACAATGGAAGATGAAAGAGATACGTACCCAGAATGTCACAAAGGGAGTATCCACCATGCTCAACAGTAGCGTACACCCCGCCAAAACAGCAAGAGCCTCCCCTAAACTGGGTATGGCATTACTTAGGTCGACCTGAAGGTTTTCTGGATCCGGATTGGTAGGCTTTAATACCAATTGTGTCAAAAGTCTGGAAGTACTCGCGTTGGCATCCATAAGGCCTGTGCCAAGTGACAGACTGTTGGACCAGTCAGTACCTATGTCGCGCCAATTAGCCACGCCCTTTGTATTGACGCTGACTTCGTCGCCCGTCTCGACGAAGGCCTTTTTGTCGTTGGGGTCTTCGCAAAGTGCTTCCATAGTGGCACCCGAGCCTGTGACATTATGACGTGTACTGCATCCTGGTCTCACCGTGAGGTGTAACTTGCACAATGAGAAGATGCCTGTCCCATCCATGCCAACATCATCTGGTCCTCCTTGTCCTAGTAGGTAGATTGCGGATCGTCCCCAGGCAAAGCTAGTGTGGTTCATGATTGTGTTGAAAGGCAAGGGGTATTTGCCGAAGACGGGAGGCCAGTTCATCGTGGTTGTTGTGTCATTGACGTCCCAGCCAAATATATCATCCACCACAGTCTTGTTGGTTGTGGTCGCGTTGTCCCTGATACCGGGAACGTTTCCCCAAGAGAGAAGATCGACCTCATCATCGTTGGGCCAGGCGTCGTATACGATGGGTTCTAGCTCTGTCTTGTTCATGTTTACGCATAATACGTTCAATACTGGCGACGGCACCGAAGCGCGCAAGGAGTAGGTACCTTCGGAGTTTAGCTCTTCAGGTTGCAGGATTCCGTTTCTTTGGTCGCGGGCAGCAGCGAAGACGCCCGAGTGGGGCATTGCCATTGTTACGTTGTTGATAACTCTACCGTGCTTCTGGGACGTCTCAGTAGTGTTGACGATGTCAATCCATTGCCCAGTGACCGTAGTGTTTTCGTACAGAAGCCCAAAGCCTTGGGGTCGTAACTTTTGGATTGAAGTGCCGTTGCCGTTCCTGGCTGACAGATCCCAATCTGAGAGGTAGCGCTGGAAATTGTGGTATCCTTGGCCAGCGTGTTCCATTTGTAGGCATGTTTCTCCTTGGGCATTCTTGTCGGTTCGAATGGGTGTCTGACACATTTCCTTGAGATAATTGATGTTTGCGAAGTCGCTCTTGACACGGCCAGCCAGGACCAGGCCGTTATCCCAATTACCATCTCTTAGCATAGGCTGAACAGTAGCGGCAGCTGCAGAGGAGTAAAGTGTCGCCAGAACAGCGCTCAGCAAACTCAGTATGCCCAAAAAAGACAGTCCAGCATACTTTGCAGTCTCCCAGTGGGTGATCAAAGTGCCTATCACAAAAAGGTCAGAACACGCCTCACAAACGATCCACACAGCACATCTGCTTACCTGGTTGAACGACCCACCTCCACATACTAAGCTCCGACAGCGTAACCCCCCTCCCATGATCCTTCATAAACGCCCTCCGACTAAGCACCTGCCCAAGGAAAGCCACAAATGCCGTCACAAAAGACAACTCAATAAGCTTCGCCATGACCGTCGTAAGCAGAATAGCATCAGCCGGCGTGATAGGCCCATGGCTAGTAATGCGCCGCCCATAATGAGGAGCACGGATAGCCAGGGCCAAGAAGATGCCAGAGAACAAGCACGAAAACAAGGATATGACAATCAAAGACAGATTGAGCCAGGTGATGCGTGGGTGGTAAAAGTCTCGTGTCGTCGCGCATTCATGAATTGGGCGAAAGTCGTTCTCGTACGCCGACTTGATTGAGGGAGCAGCGCCGCCGCCTCGGAGTCCATCAGTATCAGCGGAATGGATGTATGTTTCGTACTCATTTATGCTGCTGTTGCTTTGCTTTGCGTTCTTGAGTATGCCGTGCCGAAACTCTTCGTATGTGCCGACGTCAGGACTTGCTCTGCCAACGTCGGGGCTGAACCTGTCTCGTCGCAGATCGGGTGTGGACTCATTTGAGCTCTTGGGGAAGCCTCCAAAGTACGGGTCGGCTGAGCCTAGAGGCGAGAATGCGCCGGGGCTTTTCGTGGGCGGGCTCTTGGGGCCAGGACCGACGGCTCGTCGCGGGATGGGTTGTATGCTAACGCGCCTGGCGGTCTGCGTTGTCGCGACAGGGGATGTTGCTATGCCTAGTCCATTGTCCTTGCCGCGCTGGAAGCCGTCTGCGATATCTTCCTCCTCGTCCTCCTCCTGTACGATGCTTGGTGTGTTGCGACCGACGGCGGTGGTATCGCTCTGGAGCCGTGCGTAGTGCGGTCGCGCAGGCGGCGGGGTAGTAAGCCCGAGAGTATGGGAGTTGCTGGAGAAGCCGAGCGAGGGCAGGGCGGGCGTGTTGTCTGAGCTCTCAGAGAGGTCCGAGGATTCCTGCATGAGTGGCCGGCGGTCGACCATGATGCCTAGCGTACAGCGCCCCTCTTGTTGTTGCCTGCGTTTCAGCCTTCTCTTCTTATAGTGTTCTCGCGGTCGGTATTGGCGGGAGGCTGCGCGAGGCCGCGTTTGTATGACCTGGGGCTGCAGGTGAGCGGCTCAGCTTGGATGCGACGGGAAGACTTCACGACAGGGGAGGGAGGAAATAGACTGTCGCAAAGAGAAGAGACGACATCGCAAGGTTAGCCGGTGAAAAGCCTGAGGAATAAGGCCTCAAGGGATGACCCGACTGTCCGCTGCGGTTGCACGCACGTTCAGCTGTCGCTGGGCGGCTGCACGCTGTTCGCTTGTGGCGCTTGATTATGGCCCCCAAACTACATCCAGACCACTCTGCTGTGCCTCGTAGTGGTCCATAGTTTCCATAGTGCCTCTTCTAACCGGTAGCGAATGCGCAGCTGTCCATCACTGCTGCTTGCGCTTTGTGAGCATGTCTCGCCGTTCGGCAAGCTTGACGAAGCTTGTCTCCTTCTGCAGTTTGCAATATGCCCTGCGCAGCAATGCAAACAATCATTGCCAAGCTGTAGGCAGACGAGATCAGCGTGTCTCAATGGGCCTGGTGATGCGTGACAACCCTTGGGGGGAATCAATCGGGTTTGGTGATGTGGTACACGGTGGAGTGTTGGGGTTCAGCCCCTCCCCACAAACTGAGGCTCCACGCGTCGCGTTGCGAGCTAAGGAAAGCACCAACACTGGACGGGCTTCACGCCTGCATTCTACCCGATAGCCTTGACATGCTCATCAACCAAACACTTCCAGTCCGCACTCCCATAATAAACTGTATGCCCATCATCATGCGTCAACTGCCCCGTACTCTGCACCGTGTCCCCCAGCTGCCAAAACAGATCCGCCGCCATCCCACTATCTCTCAGCGACAGACTGGTCTTCTGCCAACCCCCCTCCACAGGACAGTGGTCCTCCTTCTTGGGTACGCCATATTCCTCAAACAGACACGGTTTGTTGAGCTTTTGACAGATCTGAGCATGCGCTTCAATCCAGCCGTCACCAAACGAGTTGCTTACGCCCCAGCTATCCGGATACAGGTGGAAGGTGCCGAAACTTATGTTGCCCAATTTCAGATTTGCTTCCCAGTCTATGCCTTCAGTGTACTGGTAGGGGTAGGAGCCGTCGCCTGAAAGACCGAAGCCCTCATCGCCCACGGTGATCATGTGGTCCGAGTCGAGAGAGCGGATGTAGTCACTCGTTTGGCGGATCCAGTTCGTAAGCACCGATGTCTGGCAGAGACTGCAGCGCGGTTCATTGGCCAGTTCCCACGCGAACACAGCGTTGGAGTCGCGATAACGCGAAATGACAGCTTTGATGTACGCCTGGTACATGGTCTGGCATTTGGTCGCTGTGTACCACTGCGCATTGCTAATTACGCCGCACGCGGAAAAGTAGGCGGCCATGCCCCCGTAATCGGTCCAGTTGTTCACAAAGTTGATGATGAGCTTTATTCCGTGTTTTTCTGCAGCATTGACTACGGCGTCGAGGCGCTGGAGACCATTTGTGCCTGTGTTGATCGTGGCGGTAGATCCAGAGAAGGACTGGAAGTATACTGTGCCGGAATCTGGAATGGTTTTGACGTCGTTGAAACCCCATATCCGGAGTATTTTCTGGCCCGAGGTAGCTAGGTGGCCCATGATTACGTCGACATCATTATCGTTTGTCAAGAAAGGGATCCAGTAGGAGTTGGTTCCAGCGTAATCTAATGACAATATGAGTGGTGCGAAGATGGCTAGCGGCCTATCGACTTACACTTAGTTACACCATCAATGTTGAACTTGAGACCATCGACTTTTGAGATGGAGGCTCGTGGGGACAGATCGATTGCTGAGGGCAACGCTGTCGCAGCCGCGCCAAGGGCAAGTATCGGGAGTGTCTTCATGATGCTGAAACGGGACTTCGGTTTCGGCGAGTGTGCAGCCATTGCTATGTAGGGCTCGCTGCCACAGAACTTATAGGAATCCGTCGCGACTACGCTCAATACTTACTCGAAGCGGGGCGGCACAGGGCTCTCCGCTTTGAATTGGGTCACACGGCAATCGTGCCTTGAAGTGACTCTAGTTGTGGGGTATTATAGTAGCCAAGGTCCTAGCATGGTCGTAATTGGTGCACTAGAGACGAAGGGGCTTCCTTTCAATTACCATGTTTGGCAAGAATGCATCGGACCGCCAGCCCCCGCATTACATCGAGTAGATTTTTATATCTCTGGAAATATGTGAGAGGAAAATAATCAGTAATCGCGACAGTTGCGTAAAGCATATAGCAACCACGGAGGCGAAGTTGCAGAATTTCCCCGCGGCTAACAAACCATGCAATGTATTCGGCACAGACTTTCCGACAAACCAGCATCAACGAAACAAGGATTGTACCCGGAAGCGGAAGAGGCGATGAAACGAAACAAGTGATAACGAACCAAGAAAGACTCGATAGTAGGAGAAGTTATCAAGACTTTTATTAGGTAATGGAAGAAACATTGCCGAGTCGGCTGGAGTAAATTGCAGCATCGGTTTGCACCAAGCTCTTTCGCAGGCTCCGTAGGCGTCTTGATAGTGTTATCTATCTTGACGTTCGTAACCGCACAGTCTTGGCTTTGAGTGGAGCTTTGGTGGAGATGCACAAACGTCCGTTGCGCGCTGAGGGGTGACAAGAACAAGCAATGCGCAGAAATGCAAATCCGGGATGAGCAAAGGTCTCTGGATGAGAAGGTGGCAGTACGATGAGGCGAATGCGAATGCGAAAGATGACTAGCAATCAACAGAGCCGATCAAACGATAATGCTAACAAGGAGCACCAGGTCCAATGCGGTCTCCAGACGATAATGAACTTGATTAAACGGCAGTCGCCCGCTGATAAAAGCAAGCAACCCAAGCGTTCGGATAATATCAGAGAGAACGGGAGAAGTCGTTAAGAAGAAGAAAGCCTTTATCCCGACTTTGCCCTGCCGCTCGCTTTACCTGGGTCATGTCGAGCATAGGGCTGCAGCGACGCACGTGCGCGTACAAAGTCTGCCTGCATGTCCTGGAGCTGAGATGTGTCAGTGCTGGTCCTTCCATTTCATATCCCATGAAGTGATATGGGCCAAACCATGTCAATGTAATACCAATGATTGGCGCCGAACCCATGTACTACTGAACTACTACGGCACTTCGTGTCGAGGGACCAAGGCAAGGATAGCGATGGCGAAGTTTGGTCCTTCCATCTCCACGCTAACGGTCGCGAGAACGGTGCTCGGATCAGATCCACCCTGTTATTTCATCCTTTTTCTTGCTTTCTGGAAACCAACATGCATGGCGTAACCTGAGGAGATTTGCTGACGGCGTGTCGTTCGTAACGAAGGCGCCCAACTCTGCACCAAGTGGTCTGGATTGCAGGCCTTAGTCGAGCAGTTTAATCCGGGCGGTGATGGCATGGCAGACGCAACCGTGTGGTACGGACGCCTAGTGTGGGGGTAGTTGGAGCTATACAACATGGTGGACGTCAACGACGCCGCCAACTGTCAGCAAGTCAGATCGCGATAGTGAGCAACCACCGGTGAGTAACCTGACGTGGGCGGTGAAAGATGGCGAGTCATCCAATAGTGGGACAACCATTCGGAGTCGGGGTTCTTTTCGGTAGGCGCCTTTCCAACTCGGAATATGCATACAGACAGTCGCATGCTCGATGATGCAGTCGACCTTGATCTGGCAGCGGTCGCGCATTGTTTTGCATGCCGTGCAACCCGCATCTTGCTTATGGGCTGCAGAGCTGACCTTGTGTAGCGGTACACAGAACTAAGATCTGAGCTAGTGCCGTCGCGTGGCGTAACCGAAGTACAGGCAGCGTTGGGAACGATGACCACGAGTCTGGTGTTGCATGTCTCAGTCCCACGCGAGGCGCGTAAGACGTGGGAACTCGAAGTCGAAAGCGCACGGCGTAACTTGCCGTTCCAGTTAGTGCCCCGCAGTGTCGCCGTTGGAACCAGAAGAGGATATGAGCAGGGACGTCGTACTAGATGAAGCAAGGAGAGGTCTGCCCTGGGGTACGTTTCAGGCCCAAATTTGAGGATCTGGCTTTTGAAAATTGAGACAAGAGGGCAAAGCAAAGCGTTGTGGTATAGCATCCCACACATCAGCTCTCTAGGATAGCCCTGGAACGTGCTGCACATTGAGGCTCGGGCCGGTTAGGGCCGGAAATGTGACCTGGACTATCGAGTCTGACCCCGGGTCCGCGTACACGGTTGATCGACCATAGCGGCCGAACGCGTACAGTATCGAATTTTCCGCGCTCGGCTGCGGCAGAGGCCTCTTAATTGCAAGGATCCCGCACCTCCTGAATAATCTTCGTGTTGGTCAGGCGAAACCATGCGTGACCGGTCGCCTGGTGCTGGGATACTGAATGACCTATATTGTATTTGTACGACACATATTCGTTAAGAACGGCTGCGATTGGAAAAGCAATCGCATCGTTCCTAGAATTACTGAACGTGGTGTTGCCGAAGACTACCGAATGTCCGTGCTGGAACGTTCAAATGGGCGTACGGCATGAAATTTGACAGCAAGAGCTGATCGTCCTTCGTCGGTGGCCCACCACCAGGGCGATATGACACGAGAACCAACGTCTGCCAGGAGGTTCGTGGAAAAACAATAGACATGAGAAATTGCCGTTCTTACTCGAGGTGCTTTCTGCCAATGACATCCTTTGGAGAATGACGCACAAGCATTTCAGCCACCGCCGATTCCGACTTTCTAAGGCCCGAGCCCTGCGAGCACCGTCACAGTTCCTCACCTCAGCCTCCCTCAAAACAAAATCCTGCCAAGACTAGGCGGAAGCGGGGGGTAGACCGCGGTGCCCTAAAATCTCCCGCTCCTCTTGCTTCCTGTGATTCCAGAAACTAGCAGGCTTTCTTTGAGCGTCGTTCGTTGTCCCCAGGTCGTCCAGTCGCCATGAGTATTCGGATAAATGCGACGGTCCAAGAGGCCCGAACAGCTGCAAACCACAGCCAGGAACAATGGGACCGATTCTACGTAGGTATACTCTTGTCGCAAGGGTATGCTTGGCTAACGGGACTAGTTCATAACCAAAGACGAGGCCAGGCAGCTTGCAGAGGCGCACCCTGACTGGAAAAGATGGATCCTCATCCCCGCGAACGAGAAAGAACAAATGCTGGAGAGGATCAACGCCCGCCTGAGTGCTGAAGGTATCCCACCTGTCGAGATGATCATCCTGAAGTGGCGGGTGTCGCAGTTACTCCGAGACATCCAGCGGAAATATGGTATGTGCATTTGTGCCCAACTCTGGTGACTCGAGGTAGCGGTCGGCTACGGTGACGCTCTATACAAGTACATTAGCTGATTCAAATGACTTTGCAGAAGCCGGCAGCATGCTACAAGGGATGCCAGGCACGAGCTCAGGGTCAGGATCGGGGTCACCAATACAAGTCCAGACAGCCCAATCGCCTCCAGACAGCAGCGTTCAGTCATCGAGCCCACAACGAACGGAGTATTCACCAAGCGAAACTCGCCCATACGATCCAATACGGGATGTGTAAATCCCAAGCCCCCGGGAGGAGATTTGTCTTTCACAGCGCGCGTTCAAAGTCGAGAACAGGAACACCCGACGAATATTTGGTATTCGAGCCTGATACCCCAGACCACAAAGCGCGGCGTGCATAGCGAGGAAAGAGCAACTAGCGAAACCACCTCACGAGGAGACGGAGCGCCATAGGATCCAGCAAGCTATCTTTGTGCGATCGTTGTGGAGGCTTCGAGGAGACGCATCGGCAAGAGATATCGCGTCGAGCGAAGCGGACTATACAACCGCAGCGTTCCATGCGGCTACACCGAGCGGGCTCGACTCGGGGTTGTGTATAGTGCTCTGGTACGTAGCCTGGGCAGTGCCGAGGGTGTTGTGCGCTGCCCAATCCGGTATCTGCCTACTTCCAATGTCTCTTGCTTGCTTTTCCATGTACCTGCAGCTTTCCACACGTCTCAATTCCCCGACGCTGGCTACTCATTGTTGATTGGCACGCAGCGTGCATCTGGCCTTGGCGTCGTGGCTTTTCCGTCCCCGTGCATTGTGCATACAGCCCAATCTCGAAAGAGTCGGAAACAACGACGGTTCTAGACCGCGCATGGCATTTTCTCTGGTTTCTTTTGGCGTTTCCTTTTCGACGCTGCCCTTTCGCATGTCTCAATCTAGGAACAATGCATTCTAGTATTGGACGCTATCAAATTTCGTCTCCTGTTGTTCCAACGAGGTATACTCATTCGCTGCTAACAATGGAAGAAAGAAACTCTTGTGTATGTCGTGTGGGCCAGCGTCGCAGGGTAAGGGTCGCTAAGCGTCGAGTCGTGGAGCGAGTGGGCGAAGCGGTCTTGTATGACGCAGCTGAGGGCAGCTCATCGGTGTGTCCTTCCGAGGTCGGCTAGGCTGATCGATCTTTAGATGCTCCTACTGTCTCATGAGCTGCTCTCCCCGCTCGTCAAAGGGATGTGGCTCATCTGCGTAACAACTCTGGTCATCGCTGGAAGCGTAAGTAATGGATAATCGTGGCCTGCAGAGTTGGTCGGGCATCTCTGGACTTCCAGGCTTGTAAGCCCGAGGAGGTTACCGGCGTAAAGGTTCAATGCTTGCTTGCTGGCCGAGCAGCGTGTGCGGGAGCGTTGTGACATCAGAGGGGAGCCGCACGTCTGTGTGACAACTACGCCATCGTGTTGGAGGTTCCTAAAGGATGTGGCATCGTAGATGCTGATACCGAGCCGGATGACAGCTTGATGAAGAGGGTGAAAGGTCGTGAGGGCTGGAGACAGAACACGTCCGACGTGACTGCCTCCAAAGTATGGTACCCTAGCAACTAGTACTTGCCTCATCCATGTCAAAGGGCAGCCACGCCCAGTTCTCATCTTCAAACTCTTGTACACAACGGCCTCCTGTACTCCATCTCCCCGTGCCCGAGATTCGACTGCGACACGCGGAATGCATCCCACTATCACGCGTCTCACACGGAGTGAACTAGGGGGCACAGTCGCCACTACCCGCATCGCTCTACCGTATCTCTCAGCCTCCTGCACCTCAACACCGGTAATGAGAGCTGCAGCGCCTCGCACATCTGTCGAAAATCGGATTCAGCAAGGTCAAGAGGCTTTGCCAGATCTTTCTCAACCGAGCCGAGCCTTCTGCGGATGACGCTATACGTCGCGCGCCCAAGACAGTACTAACGACGGATCAAGGCTTCACTGCAGCTTTAGTACAGAATATCCATTGTACTAATTAGTTCTGTTCTTGTGCAGGAAGCTCTGTTGTTCGCCCAAGAGTCGTTCACTCTGGTGAGCAGCCAAGACCCACAATGGAAGGAGCACTAGCCGCCGTTTGACAACTGCTTCTTCCCGTAGCCTGGTCCAACACCGGCCCTACTCTCCCGTCAGAGTTCAAGCTGCATCGTGCAGGCTGACGGTCTTGTCGCGAGCTGCCTGCTGGGACCTTCCATGGAAATCTCGTCAGTGCACCGTGGCCGTCGAGACGAGATTGCTGGGTATTGGTGACTATGTGCCTCGCGCCTGAGCATCTCCCCAGCATCAGCAGTAAGTGGAACTCACAAACGCATCGTATGTTGACTCCAGTGTCCATGTTGTGACACAACAGTAGTGCAGCGGAGTGACACGAGAAGTCTTGTCCCTCCGACCTGCGCCTTCATCGTAGCAACGAAGGGGACAGCTCGGTGACCCCTCAGCGCAGCGGACCAACGTCCGTCACCGAATGCAGCTCACTGCATACATGTACCCACCATACCCACCTCGAACGCGCCGTGCCTATATTGACGGCTCCACCCGTACCTCATTACGATCACGCGAATACGCTCGGTAGCGCGGCCTCGACGGCCATATACACTCTCGGTTCGAATGAGGCAGTGCTATCGAGCCGCCTGGGCTTAGCATATACCGTTAGGCTGGACTGGACAGCTGCCAGGCGCAGCTTGATGTACCACAGTGGAGCCTCATGCATGCTGTATGCTGTGTCTTGCAGGACATGTATTGCTACAGCCACGTCGTAGTACAAGGGGCAGGGCCTGTCCAAGGATAGATGCCTTGAGTTGTCTGCTGTCATCATAGCGATACATGAATCGCCATGGCAGTCTTTCTCAGTCCTCATTTAGACGATCGGCGCCGTTAGATCGGGCTATCGCTTGAGCTCCTCCGCTCTGCCATGTCCAAATGAAGCTATGGAGCGGTAAGAATGCATCACGCCACACATACGGTACTGAGAGTCTTGACTACCAGCTGCGCTAGGGTTTGCTGTTATTGCTGCATACATCGAAGACACATTGAAGTGACGCACCACAAGCCTCCCAGGTACCCACAATCAGGGGTTCGCGACTGGAATGTGATTCCTAGGCACCATGACGCCAGACAATGCAATCGTAAAGATACTGTAGTGATCGTAGACTCGACTGGGCAGTGTATGTATAGTGATCTCATAACACAATCTGGTACTAGATAGTATTTGACAGAAGAATGTCTGTGACTCCTGGAATGCTCTACTCCCTGAACGTGTACTGGTCATGACACTGTCGCTTTCATCGAAGAACCTGAACTTGTCACACAGCAACATCACGTTATTTGAAGTCAAGTCATGAAGTCCGAGAAGAGTTTAGACAATCCCTCTTTGTTCGATTTTCGGACTCCAGTCGGCCTATATCGTTTCAAACGTAGCAAGACATCACTCTAGCCGGATCAGTCGACGCTCCAAAACCCCCAAATCGAGACGTTGCCCAATTGCAGGTGGACATAGTGTCCTGGTATCATTGATATCATAACCACGGCCAAGCGTAGCTAGCCAGAGACCATAACGAGTCTCTTTCCGATGCCACCAAAGCTTCCATGTCATAATTCATATTCCCCGTTCCCCGTGTTTTTGCCTTTTTGTATTCGTGGTGGACCTAATCTGACCAACTACCCTTGCATACCAAAGCCAGGCTCAATACCAGCCTGCTTCAACGCCTTTGCTTTCCGCGAATCCACCTCTTTCTTCTCTGCTTTTTGGGACGCCGCCAGCGCGCGGACTTGGTCTTCTTCGGCGAACATGGCGCCTTTGGGATGTTCTTCTCGGTCGAGGTCGACGGTCGCGCATATGGTGACGTTCTCGCCTCGTACGGTCATGACGCCGGGTAGCTTGACGTCGTGTATTAGCCAGCGGGGCACAGAGAGGTCGGAGGAGGGCGATGCGTCGGGGTTGCGGGCTGCTATTCGCTCGTAGCATTCTGTGAGGACGAGGTTGGCTGGGGAGTGTTAGCTGCGGTGTCGATGACGCGGGGAGGGCTGGTGGTGGACGCACCGAATTGGTCGTAGGAGCGTAATATGCCAATGTACTCTTTCTCGTCACGCAGTAGTACGTCGACCTTTTCTGAATTGTGTCAACGTCATGTCCTCTCAGACTCCGGGCCAGGTGTGTCCATACTGTCCACCATGTCTAATAGCATTGCCGATGTCAGGAAGGCTTGCGGTGGGAGGTCGACGGGGAGTACAGGGGGTGGCGCCTGCCCTCGTGCACCACCGAGCATGTTCGCATGTTGTGGTGGTGGAGTGGCACTGTACACGCCTTCGTAACCTGGGGCGGTATTAGCACTGCGCCATTGTGCGTGTCGGCGGGGCTCGTAGCTCACCAGAAGACGGCGAGGGCCCGCGTGGAATCTCGGAGCCTGGGGGTTGCAGCTGTCCAGGTGCCTGCATGGAGCGCTGGAGCATGGCGTTGAAGTCCGGGCCCATGTTTGGGGCACCTCCAGC
>Ga0265797_10007632_pt1 | contig 14682 bp, 6 predicted proteins | sample P2T30metagenome_FD_192433 | JGI IMG/M metagenome (GOLD analysis project Ga0265797, IMG submission 192433) | Plant litter microbial communities from East Loma Ridge, Irvine, California - P2 T30 | ecosystem: Environmental > Terrestrial > Plant litter > Unclassified | place: USA: California... | reverse complement strand
CTCGAATTCGACTGTGTCCGTTATGTAACAGTTGTGGGCCATGGGACTGACGGTACTTTGTCGGCCTGGACATGGAACAATACGACGGTATCAGCAATACAGTGTGTAAGTGCAACACGTAGCTCTCGATGTTGTCAGGTTAAGCCTGATCGACGCGTCTTAGTTCTGCCTTGATCGGTTGTCGATACGATTATGTCATCGAATTCTCTTGAGTCAGTCTCAAGATTACATTCGATATCAATCGAACGTCGAATGAGGAAGACGATATCCTGACATCCACACTTATTAACGCTGCTGGTTCGAGTCGTGTTAGGAAGCCTCGTGCTCATACCTGCACTCTCAACGCATACATGTATACATGCATCTACATGTATCGAGGACGCACTGTACAGATTCCCATACTTGCGGTCTTTGTTCAGGGTTAGTGTTAGGTTGAACCACCCGATTCATTTTTCGACGAAAATTTGTATATGTGTAACGATTCACTTGTCATCATGCTGCAGTGTTGTCATATCATTTCGAGCTTGCTAAAGCTACCCTCGATGTGTTCACAGGGTTGTTGCATGATTGGCAAGCCGATATGCTTGTTTTGACGAACATACAATATGCAGACCGTGGCCTGAATTATGTTTATATATCATCAGCACCCGAATGATATCAGATTTAGGAATTAACGGATTATGAAAAGACAGAAATCCGGCCATTTTGTAACATCGGATGTATAGGGGGTGAAAGAGTTTCCTGCAAGAAGTATTCTTTATTCTCTATCCGTTGCGAGCCAGATTTTGCACCTCGGACACTAATTGTCCTCAGCCATAACCCTGCTCTTCTGCCGTAAAGCAGCGCCATAAAACCAAAAGATGATAGGAATGGGTATCATGACCGCCGCGATGCAACCTAGTAGGGTTCCAGCCCACTGTATGCCTAGGTTTGAAAACATTTGACGAGTGAACAAAGGAAAGCCGGCCGCGATCACAGACCGGAGCATGATGTTGGCTGCGACGGCCGAAGCAGCGCTGGAGTCAGAGATGTTAGCTTGTGTTGCACTTTATGAGTGGCGTAGCAAATTATAAGACTTACACAGGAAGATACGCATCGATCAAGTAGTTGAAGCAAGGCATGAAGATGCACAGCATCCCAGACCCTGTAAGTATGCCGGCGGCTGTGGGTGCTATCCAGTGAATTGACGGATTCCAAGCTGTCCATGCGAACCTAATTTCTATGTTAGTCACATGAAAGCTGTGCGCTGGGGATGATGTGACTTACCAGAATAATCCAGCCGTGAAGATAGGAGCTCCAATAATAGGGTACTCGAGGCGCCATTCCGGAATGGGAACATCTTTATTGGCTTTCAATTTCCTCGTGTATGACCCGTTGTGAGCGAGGATGCAGACCACTGCAAGAACAACACCGACGATGATACCCAGAAAAGGAAGGCCACGGACGCCTGGGTTCATGTCGTAAATTTCCTCGAAGACGTAAGGATACGCCACGAGCAGAGCGTATACGATGCCGTAGATAAAAGACATGTACAGCGAAACGAGGAAGACAATCGGCTCGGTGAAAAGCATCTTGATAGGACGCGTGAAGTATTTGCGAACCATATCGCGCGGATTGAACTCGATGCGCTCTTGTCGAGAGTGAATGGCCCAGTTGCCAGTCTCTCTTCGGACCTCCACCGCTTTCTCAGTGAGAATCAGAGCGGCGTAGCTTTCATCGACAAAGGCAAGTACCAGCAACACATCAATGAAGCCGAGAATAGCTGGGATATAAAGCGTCCACCGCCATCCGAGTGAGCTCATTGAAATGAAGCCACCCATGAACGGTGCAGCTAACGGGCCGAGGAAGATTGTCAGGGCATAGAGAGTGACAGCCACGCCTCGCCAGACGTTATTGTACATGTCTGCTAGCACTCCGGGCACAACACATAGTGGGCTTACACCACATACGCCAGAAAAGAAGCGGCATATTATTAGTGTCTGGGTGTTGGCCGCAGTTGCCGCCCCAATCGTAAAGATAGACAACCCGAGCATTCCGATTAGAAGTGGCCATCGTCTGCCAATGACCTCGGAGCCTGGAGCCCAGATGATCGGGCCAAAGAAGAATCCAAGCATGAAAAGGCTTGTTCCCAGAAGGCCGACAAGCCTGCTAACATTGAACTCCTCAACAGCATAAGCACTGCCAGGAGCAAAGAGACCGCTGTCAAACGCAGATACGAAGGTCCCGTAACATACTATAGTCGATGTATAGCATCTACGAAGGCTGGTCAGCTGCTATGTATCTACGAACTGACCAGCTGCAATCTTACTTCTTCCAAGTTGACCAATTCTGAGGATTGCGGGGATCGTCCGGTCCATCGAAGTCTACTATGTAGTCGTCTTCTTTGACGGGCGCTGGTAATCGTCGTCCGTTCCCCAAGGAGAGCGAGCTTGACTCTGGCGTCTTCTCTTCCAATACGCTCAGCCGGGGCGTGCTGTAGCCGCTTGGTGTCGTTAATGTCGCAGTAGACCCGTGCGCCGAGGGGTTTTGTGATATTGTCATGTTGAAGTATTAAGAGTCGTCTGCCGGTTCGTTGATGAATTTCTCGACCAAGCCCGCTGAAGCTCTGTTGAAGAAGCTTCCTCTTTGCGCGAAGGCTCGACGATACAATCAATGGACAACAGGAGAAATGCAAGTCGACATACCGCTCTCAAATTTTGGCTGGTCGCCGGTACTCGATTGCTAATGGAATATTCTGGGCGACCGTGCACTGGGCAGAGAAACCGGGACATGGCGGGGATGTGCGGACATCATATGATGACTCCTGACGAGAATCGGAGGATCCGACATACTATTGAGTGCTCGCAGAGCTCACCGTCACTCCTTGGGCATACACGTCTGCGCCTCGTAGCTATTTTTCGCCCTGGCAATAATCTCAGGAGCCTTATCACGATATTTTTATGGTGATATGATGGACGGGACGCCGCAGAAACGCCGCAATCACAGCGGACTGTGGAGTGTGGATCCGCCGATATCGATGTGGCGTGGAGTCTCGATGTTAAGGCGGCCATAAGGGGCAAACAGGTCCATTGTCCTTAAGACAGCACGACGGTAACGTGAGAGATTCTCAGCCGTGAGCACTTGGTAAAAGCAGGTAGGGAGTGGTGAGCTCGGTTGAACGACAGCTGAGGTCGCATTTTGGTGACAAAGCCTAAGGTAATTTACGTCAGTGTGCTGCAACCTCACTGCCTTAGTAACCTAGATTCAAACTCCGTATCTATCGCCGAATTGTAATGCGGAGTGTACAGACTTTGAAGCTAGACTCTGAGCCTTCTTCTCAGACTAGAGCGGTGTTGATGCCTCAGGCACTACCGCACTTCCCGCCAGTCCGAGGTCTTGCATTTGGCTTACTCAACTTCTACGCGTGTCAGGTAGTGATATTGGCGACGACGACCTTCGATCCCTCGACAAAGACGGAGTAAGTCATGGACGATTCAATCTCACCACACTCACAGCTTGGCGATGGCTCCAACCACAAGCCATCAATCGCGCCATCAACAAATCACGTCCGGAGGATGCGTGCCAGGAAAGCATGCGAACCCTGTCGCGAGCGTAAGCGAAAGTGTGATGGCGGAAATCCATGTAGTTGCTGCGTCCGCTATGAATACGATTGCTATTACTTTTCTGTTCGCGAACGACGGGGTATGACCGCGTCCTCACATCGTGCTTCCCCTCCCGTCGTGGAATCTCGCATCGCGCCAAGCGCGCCACCACCCATACGCGATGGTCACACACACTCACCAGGTCCGAATAGCCAACTGCAGTCTCTGGAAGCAAATTCGGGCGCTGCATTTGTTAGGAAACTGGCATTAGGCATTGATCCGGCTAACGCACCTCGCTTACACCTATTTGCTTGGAACTTGTTTCTTGGAGCTCGAACATCTAATCGAACGCCTCTCAGCCTGCCAATCACGGAACTCATCTCACGAGCCACTATGGAGGGGTTGATGGCGATATATATCGAAAAGGTCGATCCATGCTACAGCTTTGTTGATCGAATCATTGTGGATCAGCGCATACAAGCTCGTTGGAACATAGGCACGTCTTCAGACCAATACGATGCTGTGCTGTGCGGCATTGCAGCTCTTGGATTGCTATTCTCACAGCGGTTCGTAACGGACACGGAACTAGATTTGGTGGAATCCGCCAAACGTATCCTGGAACGGTCGACAGAAGCCCATCCTGGCGTTGACATTGTGACTGGCTGGGTTCTTCGAGTGGCATATCTCAGGATGACCGCCTCTCCGCATACAGCATGGATGGCCAGCTGTACGCTTATGCATATGGTAGAAGCCGCGGGCATCCACTCTGCTCATCTGTCAGAGAATATTCCAGGCATACAGCGAGAGAGCTTTGCCGCACCAGAACTATGCAGACGCCTGTTTGGAGTTGCTCGCCATCTTAATGTATGGATGTCGTTCGATCTCGGACGATCACGAGTGATATTGCAGAACGCAACCCATTCGGCGCCTTCGTCTCGTCCTGGAGAATTTCACGCAGAGATTTTGAGTCTTCTACCTTGGTCAGAAAGTCTCGATCCCGGCAAGGACGTCGATTTGGTCAGCCTCAAGGCAACACTGTCAAGTGTGCTCGAAAGAGAGCTCACTATGCCATCCACTATACTGGCGCATTGTAACCTTGTCCTGTGCCTCTGTCGCCGTCTACGAGCACTGGACTATGTTATTTCTGGCCTCATGTTGGACAAGATTCTGGCATTGACAGCCAAGAGCATGATGTGTGCTCAAGCAAACTTGGATTCAGGAAGTGTGTGGCATCATACAGCCAATGTACCCTTCCAGGTAGTCTGCATCTTGCTTGCTTTCGACACGCCGTCCTCCATTGCCCAGCTCGGCAATGCCATCGGCGTGTTGAAAAATGCTGCGCAACTGTACCAGACGGATGCGGCTCGGGAGGCATGCAACACTGCGTGTCTACTCGTCTTACTACACCAAAAGCGCAAGGAAGCCGACACGAAGAGCCTATCGAATGTTCTCCAGGCGTACTCACCCGCGCCTTTCGCCGCTGAGCCACACACTGCACCATATCCAGCAACGGAGACAAATGGGCTCCACAGCTGGAACGACTCGTCGTGGCTAGACGATCTCATGGTCGACATGCCTAACCTGCAAGGTTTCGACATTGGCCAAATTCTTGATGGCAACAATCTGTGGGATACACCAATTTTGTGATTTGGCGCTCGTTGCTACGTCAACAAGATAATCCTAATATTGTGAAGGCCAGAAATCCTTATGTACACTAGGTCGAGGGTTCTTGTCATGTCTCCCTGCGAGCTGAGCAGTTCAAAGTCTTGCTAGTGGGCTCAAAAGCGCCCCTTGGCCACTCGATCCTCAGAGAAGTTGCTGCAATTACATCCCCAGGAAAGCGTTGGAAAGAGCCATACATTGGAACGCTCAATTCAGGATTAAGTCGATGAGCAAAGCATCGCTCATCACTCAAAGCAGCAAAGTCAAGCGACTTCCATGCCGCGCCAGTACTTTTAGTACCCTAATCAAAATAATGATGCTTACGACTGAAACTTCACACGTCACGAGAGCAAGCACCGCGTAGCGTAGCAGCCATTCTGTGGTGACCAGTGCACGAAATAGTTTACAATTGACAAAGATCCTACTCCATTTAAACCTATCCCAGAACCCTCTCACGCGAAGCTCGCGCCGATACTCAACACGTAATACAACATCGCCAATCACCAGAAGTGACACAAAAAGTAGTCTCTGTTGTTGGGCGGGGTTTGGAAGGCCGCCAAAGATGCATTTTAATCATCTATGTTCTGGGGTTGAGAATCGCCATCATTAAAATTGTATACCCTCTTTCGCTCTCGGAAAATCATCCCTTAGATGCCAGAGTCGTGCTTCGCGTACGCAGCGCGGTTGGAGTAAGCACTCCAGGCGCGGCACTCGTTGTCGAAGTCGGCAGGGAAAGACTCGACCTGGCCGATCCTCTCGGGCGACTCCAGGAACTGGACGGCGAGACCCTCGTCCGCGTGCCATGCAATGTGACAGTGCTGTGAGGTTCGTTAGTAAGAGTACTTGATGGCAATGAATAATTAAGCACTTACCATAACCCAAGCACCAGGGTTGTCAGTCTGGAAAGCAAGCGCCAACCAGCCGTTGGAAGGCAGCATGGCGGTGTCTCTACGGGTGGGGTTGTTGTAGTTGAGGGTGTTGATATCGCTCTCCCTCCAGGTCTGCTGACCGGCACCGAGGACGTAGAAGTCGTGGCCGTGCAAGTCTGTCGGTGAAAGTTAGCGGCTTGGTTCGTTCCCACGCTTCAGAATAGTTAGGACTTACGAATGGGGTGGGGAACCTGGACGTTGTAAGGGTTGCCTGGAACGGAGCGGATAACCCAGTAGACCCACTGTCCTGAGCTGGGAAGCTCAATCAAGTTGGCGCGCTGCTGGAAGTTGTTGAGCTGGTTCTTCTTGACGTAGTCAAGAGTTGGCTTGTTCCAGTCGGCGTTCAAAGACGAGCCGTTGACGTTCCAGTAGAGGGTCAGAGTGCCATCGGCGCCCCTGGTCTGGTTGAGCCAGGTGTCAAGCGGAGTCATGTCTCTGGCAATCTCGCCCTTCGGGACGTAAGAGTTCCAGTAGGGTGTGAGGCCCTGCTCGTCGATGCAGCGCTGGGTGTATGCGGAGCCGGTGCTGATGGGAGTCTCGGTCTCGTGACCCTCGTAAGAGAAGATGGACAGAATGTTGCCGTTGTTGGCGTTGTTGCCACAGCCGGCCTGGTTCTGACTCTCAGCGCGGAACCAGTAGCTGCCAGCGGGCTGGTTGCCAGTGATGATCACGTCGTAACGCTGGCCGATACCAAGGAAGATGTGAGTAGTGTTGTAAGGAACAATGGGAACGAAATCAGCAGAGATGACCTCCATCTGGTGGTTGTCAAGAGAGACCATGAAGTGGTTGTCAACAGACATGTTGATGAGGCGGACACGGTGCTTCTTGTCCTGCTGGAGGCGAGTCCTCTCGTACTGGCCACCGAAGCGGCTGACCATCTTTCCGTTGATCAAAGCAGTATCCGCAGTAGGAGGGCCAGCATCGACGTGGGCGACAAAGGAGGCGAGAGAGTTGACTGTGCCGTAGTACCAGTCGGTGATCGAGATGGGACCGGCATCAATATCGTAGTTGGCGGTCGCGGGACCCTGGACGATGATCGGACCCACAACACCATCACCGTACTGGCAAGAGAAGTGAGAGTGGTACCATGAGGTGCCGTACTGGGTAGCCTGGAAAGTGTATGTCTTCTGCTGGCCAGGGGCGATAGGGCACTCAGAAATACCGGGCACACCATCCTGAGTGTTCTTGTGCCACTGACGGAGACCGTGCCAGTGAATGGAGGTACCGTTGTTGGGCATCTGGTTCTTGACGGTGATCTGGACGTAATCTCCCCAGTTGGCCTCGATAGCAGGGCCAGGGTATTGGCCGTTAATGGCAAAGACAGAGCGCGAGAAGCCATCGGGTGCCATGGTCATGTTGGTGATGGTCCACTCATAGGTAACGGTGCGTCCGGTGGTGGGGAAGTTGGTGTCGAAGTCGGTATCGATGGAGAAGTCCTTGTTCCAGCAGTCACGCGAGGTCGGGCTGTTGGTGCAAACAGGACCAGGCGCAGAGGTGGGTTGAGAGGCACCAGTAGTGCTTTGCCATGTGTCGGTGCGAGTAGCGGGAGCATTGCAGCTGTTCGGGACGGTGTAGCTGTGGTTGGGATCTTGCTCCCAGATGACGTTACCGTTGATGTCGAATTGAATGTACTTGTATTGGAAAGAAGTGCCTGGTGGCATGTTGACTGTAGTGGTCCAAAGAGGGTTGTTGTCGGTGTACTGCGATGAGGCGGACAAGAAGATTGCCTTGGTAGGGTCCCAGTTACCCAATTGGGGAATGGAACCAACAAGGGAGATGCTCTCGCCCCATGCTGTCTTCCTCAGCTCGTGGAAACTGACTGAAACTTGCACGCAGTCGGCGTTGCCGTTTTGACGAGCAAAGACTTTGGTGTTTTCGCTTCTGGGAAGAACCGCAGACGCTGCTGCAGAGGCAGCCAGCGCCACAACGCTCACTAATGAGAAAGAGGAAAACATTATAAGGAACAAAAATGAAATGAAAGAGTGTGTATCTGTACAATATGGGATTGTACAAGACGAAAGGCGTGAAGAAAGGAAGGTATGATTACAGATGCGAGGGCTCAGATACTTAGGTGACAGTGCCAGGCCGAATCCGCCATAGCTTTCCATCGCAGTACGCCTCCCACGCCCAAAGCGTCGGATTGATGTGCTTCCATTCTCGTGTCGAGTGGAGATTCGCCTCCGATCTATCAGTGAACTATCGCGAAAGTGCCGTGGACCGGGGGCACAGTTGACGAGCTGCACGGGATGCTAGGCGGGTAACGGCTCGCAAAACGCTCCGATTGCTCACTTCTGCAGGTTTCAATCCACTTGGCTGGGGTCTTGGGGCAGGCTCGCCTGTCATTCAGAATCGATTGGTACGCGAGCCGTGCCATGCTAAGAATTGTTGACTAGGCGGCGTGGCAGACCTCCTTTTCTTAGCAGTAAGTAGACGCCAGCAGGGGCTAGGGCTAGAGCAGAGGTTGATTAGATTGCGTCTAGGAGACTATTAGGCTAAGCGTGGTGGAGTCGACAAGCACGCGAAGACACGAGAAGGCTATCGTAAACGGACCGGTGCATAACATACAGATCTGGGTATGCTTAGTTGCACATCACCGTAGATTAAGGGCGGCGTCTCGCCATATCACCATATGATAGTGGTGGCTGTGTTGTGAAGACGGAGCTTACTCCAGATAGAAACGGTGCAGAATCGAGCTTCTGAAGAGCAGAAAAGCAGAGCAGCAGAACCCTTTCTGCAAGCATTTTGTTGACACGGCCCGGAGCATTTCGGCGATCACCGCTCGTAAGGCTGAGATGAGTTTTGCCGTGGCCAATGATTAGGGTCAACTCTCGAGCCTCGACAGGAAGAGACTTTGGTACAAAGCTGCCTGAAACACCAGCAGCCACACTTTAATATCGATGGGGCTCAGGCATATGCAGTGCTACACTTCGCGTGAAACGTCAACATGCACTCCGTACAATCTCTTCTCTTTTGCCAGAGGTATTGATCTGCAAAGGAACCGCTGTCGTATGCATAGCATTCAATATCGTATTTTCAACCCTATCGTATAGGAGATTCAAATCGAGTATCTGTACAGCCGGTAGCCGCGAGCTGCTATTTTGGGTCCCACTCGCGAGGGCCGGTCACACGGCCGTTGATTAGCAACGCTCGAGCGCAGAAACGGCGTGTCTTTAGCATCTTGCGCTCACGTCACTGGGTCCGGGGTCGATTTATCGTATTCCTGATGTGATGTTTAGCCTCATGCGCCGTAACGCTCAGACGGGTGACGTGGCAAAAGTCGTGCTGTCGTCTTAGTAACTGGCAGAGTACCAGTTGGACAAAGGTAGAGTACTTCGTAAGGCAAAAGTTAAGTTGGCATTGTTAGAGCAATGGCAAGGTATACGCTTTTCCAAAGTTTTTCTGGATTGGCAGGCGCGAGAGCGCCTCATCCAAAGCTTCCGCCCAATTGTCGCCCGCTGTCAGACACAATTGACTTGCGCTCTATAACATGCGAGATAGATATCCCATCACAACGACAAATGCAACTAAACAGCACCAAGAAACAACCTTGCCATGTACACACAATGCACAAGATCCCAAGGATCGCTTAGGGCACAAAAACCAAACTACCCTTACAGAAAATCCGGCAGGATTTCGCCTCTCCTTTGTGAAACACAACCCTGTACAAATATCGAGGTCGAGCCTTCGACCGGGCTTTGCCAAGACAATATATTGCATGCAGTAGTAACAGTACAGGACACTACTTGCCTGGCTATATGAGTCAGTATGGTATCCTCTTAGTATATAATATTGTCTTGGACAGACATGCCATGAGAAGACTATCAGCCATCGCGTCGGCGCTTTCGTGAGTCGTGATAGTACTTGGTTAGCAAGGAGTTGTCTTGGACACCTGTGCTGCTATGCGAGGACATCTCATAGTGCCTGCGATCTTGGGAGTCGAGACCGTCGTTTCTTGCCGATGCGATATCTTGAACAGACATGCTATGCGAGGCCGAACAATAGTGCCATGAGTCGTGACCGTGCCTGCTTATCAAGAATCTGTCGTGGGAGACATACTGCTACTGTATGCAAGGACAGATTGTGTGTAGCGCCTGCGATCTCGTAGGTCGTAACCGTCCCCATCTCCGGATGGTTTCTCGAGCATCTCAACACACAGTCGAGGTCATTATACATGCATAGACCTATCATACACCCTCAAAACACCAAAAACGCACCGCTAAACTTCCCGCAACCCATCTGTAAGCCAACCCAACCCAACCCCTTACCATCACTCTTCTTCACCCCCCTCAATCATCAACAATATCATCATCCTCCAGCACCAACCTCTCCACCTGACTCTCAACCGGAATCCCAAGCCCACCGCCCTCAGTCCTAGTGCCGGCAGGCATTTTGCGCTTCGCCTTGGTCCCTCGCAAGCGATCGGAGGCATCCGCATCGGGCTTGTCCGTCGCCCACTGTTCTCCTGAACGGGCTTCCTGCTCGGCCGGACTCTCCATATCGTCGTCGTCGTTGTCGGCAGCGATATTGATATTGGAAGATTCGCGAATCCGCGTAACGCTGAGGATTTGGCTGAGCTGGGAGGGTGGGGGTTTGGAGGACTCGAGGATGCGGGCCATGTAGGGGAGGCGCTCCATGAGCATTTCGGCCTTGGCTGAGGCGATGGCGGCTGGGGCGCTGGGGGTCGCTTGGTTGTTGTCGCTTGACTCGCGTTTCCAGGCTGCGACTCCGGACGAGCCAGACGTTGGTCGTGTGTTTGCGGAGCTGTTGAGGCCTCCCTTCTGCATCTTTGTTGTGAGGAGGTCCAGCATGTCGTTGATCTCTTCCTTCTTGCGCCATATCTTGAGCGACGTCGGGTAGAACATGTGGTGAGAATCGCCTTTCTTCCCATTTGCAGGCGTGCCTCTGTGGACAGGACAAGGAAGATTGAAGAGCACGCCACGAACGGCAGCTTGGAAGGACATCTCGTCCTGTCTCAAAGTATCCGTGGCAGATCCTTGGAAGGCACGAGTACCAAAAGAGAATCGATCCAGAGACAGCAGATCTGCATCCGATATACTATCGATGCAACCGCTGATGCTATCGAGAGAGTCTTCCGAGCTTGTGCAGCAGCAAGACAGTACATAGTTCTCATGCAAAGCCGCGACGTAAGTCGTTGCGTCTGTGCCTAGCTCATCGATCAGGCGGTCCACATCCGTCTCTGGCACTTTGCCACGACGGTGCTGCGGAAGCCAAGGTGGTGGATGGGCGACTACTGTCCCTCGTTCAGGCTCTTGCCGTTTATTGTACACAATCTTACCAACTGAATGGAAGATTCCCAAGCTGTTCTCTCGGTTACTTATCAACTTTAGAACTTCTTCCTCAGCATTCGTCAGAGCGGACTCGGCTTTCGATTTCTTGGTCTTGGTGAATGTGACCTTCGATGACCAAGTATCTCCATCGTCTCCTCGTAAGCACAGAAATTCAAGTGAGGACACGGCGCTCCTGATGTCTCCAGTCTCTGCTATGCGCTTGAGCACCAGCGGCCCAGGTGTTTTCCGTCTGCCAGATCGACGAGCCTCCTTCACCACTATGTTTTCAAGCGCTTTAGTAAGAATCGTCGGCGCAATTGCATTGAACTCGATCGTATCAAGCCAAGGATTGCTGAGGAGTTCGGGACCCAGCAGTCGATGTGCAGTGAAGCTGTCGGCCGCAGCCGTACTGGTCGATAGTAGAGTCTCTGATATGACAAGAACTATTGGTGTCGGTGTACCGTGCAAGATAGGAGGTGATGCAAGGTATTGCGAGATCGCCGATCGAAACGACTGCAGGACTGGCGATGTTCGGGAGAAAGTATTTGGAAATTCTTCAATCAAGAGCAGCTGTCGACCGTCTGCTGTCCGTGCCTCATCTGCAGATCGTTCACCATGAATTTCTCCGTCCTGGCCGCTGACTGCTAGAGTCAAGCCTCCAGAACTGCCCGCACGACCAACGAAATCCTCAAATTGCAACGACGAAGACATAGATTCTTCAGAAGTAAGATCGCTTCCAGCAGGGTTCTTCCACTCAGTGATCTGCACTCCCATGTCTTTGGCGAGCAATTCAACCGTAGTTGTCTTTGCCGCCCCAGCGGCACCCTTAAGCAAGAGGACCTTCTGACGCTTACCATTGTAAGCAGCTTCAAGCCAATTCCTCACATCGCCCACTTTGCGCTTGTGCACTGCGAGCTCGTCCAAATTCGAGGGGCCAAATTGAACCACCCAGGGTCGCTTGTCTTCGTTGACAACGGAAATAGAAGGTGCTCGCCCGCCATCGCTGGTTTTGCGAAACTTTTGGGTGGGCGGAGGAAGCAAACCGACGTCTTCGTGGCCCTGGGCATGCTGGGTCTTCCGTTTCCGCATAGCCATAGCCACGCTCGAACCTTTCGAGAGCGCAACGCTGGAAGCATTGTCGTCGTCGGAATCAATAGTCTCTGTCTGATTTGTTTGCGCCGGCGTGCTCATGGGACTAGCAGAGCGCTGCGAAGATTGCTGCCGCTGAGTCGCAGCGTTGAAGAAAGAGTAGATCGGCTTTGCTTTCGTCTTTGGCTCATCCTGGACATTTGCTTTGAGTTTTGTCTTCGTCGCGGCTTTCACTTTTCCTGGTGATGTTTGCGTCTTGGTTTCTGGAGCTTTAGCTTTCGCCTGGCCAGACGACTTCTGTGAACCGACGCCATTGAGCGAAGAAGCTGGCGTGGGCTGCTGTCGCGAAGACCTGCGTATTGATTTCAGCTTCCCTTTAGCTGGTTTCGGAATCTCATCATCGCCTCCATCATCGTCCTTTTGGACTGAAGCCAAAGTCGGCGTCTCAGCCTCCTCTTCGTCCGAAGAGCCGGCAACAACCCTTCGCCTGGTCGCCCGAGGCTGACCCATGCCGTCTACTGAGTTCAGGGCGTTGAACGTGTTGCATGGGTATGCTGCATCGAGATGGAGTGGAGATGTAAGCGATGGTTGACGTTGCATGTGGATTGGTAATAGCGTGGGTGGTGCCTGTCATTCGGAGGGTGACGCGCGGGGTTTGCGAGAGCGCGTCGCCACTTTAACTTCATGTGCTTTACTTTACGCCAGATAATGCGCATTTGTCCAGGCAACAGAATGATGAAATCAATGAGAACTTTGCTGAACATTTGGATCAATCATCTACATCATCAATAAATGAAACATCAAATCAAGTTGTAGGTACCCTCACTGAACATAACACAAGAAAAGTTGATTGAGTAGTATGTATACAGGGACGTCGAACAGCCTCCCTAGAAAAAACAGAGCGGGAATACCACCCAACCTTTTCGTATCAACACATACGCTGGCCTGCTCAGAAGCAAAGCCGGAGCCTCGTACACCGCATGCCCTTCCTAACGGACATGCATAAAAGAACCACCCTCTAAGTTACAATCTGCACCAAGTGATGCGAGCTCCACCTCAATCCTAGCCAGCTTTTTTCCATCTGCCAGTAGCAGAAATAGATACCTTCCAAAGCGCTTCCCTTTGATTTTCTTACAAGACCTCTCCGATGATCTTCGCTGCCTCCTTGTAGGTGCCGAGGAGCTTCTCGCACTTCTCGCGCTCGCTCTTGATCGCGTCATCCTCGTACAGTAGCTCCTCGAAGAGCTCCTCCTTGTACAGCTCGCTGACAAGACGGTTCTGGACAACGTCTTTGCTGTGGTTGACGAGCAAGTGCATGACAGCCTTGGGGACCTGGTCGGCAGTTGTCTCGCGAACGATGGCGAAGTATGAGCTAATGAGGCGGCGGATGAGCTCGGTCTCAAGAGCTTCACGCTCAGTAAGGGCAGGGTTGGAGTCGTCGTGGGGCTGCAGGAATTTATTGTTAGCTGACTGCATATACGTGCCGGCAAAAGTGATTTGACTTACGAAGCCAGTGTTCTCCTCTTGCTCCTCGTCGGCGACTGGTTCAGGCAGGCTGGCTGCCCTTGTGTCGCCTCTCCTGAAGCTGGCACTGATGCTAGGCTCGATGTTCTGGCTAACATGTCTGCTGGCACTGGTGATGGCGCTCTGTTGTGGTAGAGGCCCGGCAGAAGGGCCATTCTCCTTGCCGAAGAAGTAGTTGAGGAAGCTGTCCTTTCCGGCACCAGCACCAGCACCATTAGGCATGCTTGCGGCATGGCCTATTCTGTGACCATCCCTGCCAATTGCGGGTGACATACTCCTGCTCTCCTTCGCCTTTACTGCCGATCGCACAGGCAGAGCGCCAGGTGGTTGTTGGTGCTCTGTGTCCTCTTCACCATCTTCCGCACCGTTGACTCCGTTCAACTCCTTCTTTCTGCGTGCATCTCGCTTCGCCTTCTCCGCGTCTGCTGCAATCTTCTTCTCGCGATCTTGCTTGTCCTGCATCACACTGGCCATTGCTGCTGCGGCACCAAGGAAGTTGGGGTGGTTTGTGTTGATGTAAGCTCTCTGTATCGAGATGAGCGACTCGACGTATGATGAACATGGTCCGAGGCGTTCGCGGAGGAGGTCTGATACAACTTCGATGAGCTT
>Ga0265797_10007631_pt1 | contig 14683 bp, 10 predicted proteins | sample P2T30metagenome_FD_192433 | JGI IMG/M metagenome (GOLD analysis project Ga0265797, IMG submission 192433) | Plant litter microbial communities from East Loma Ridge, Irvine, California - P2 T30 | ecosystem: Environmental > Terrestrial > Plant litter > Unclassified | place: USA: California... | reverse complement strand
CGAATTCCTGGACGAAAACGGCGAGTTCTATTTCATCGAGATGAACACCCGCGTGCAGGTCGAACACCCGGTCACCGAAATGATCACCGGCATCGACATCGTGCAGGAACAGATCCGCATCGCCTGCGGCGAGAAGCTGCGATTCCGCCAGCGCGACATCATGCTCTCGGGCCACGCGATCGAGTGCCGCATCAATGCCGAAGACCCGTTCAAGTTCACGCCGTCGCCGGGCCGCATCACCAGCTGGCATCCGCCGGGCGGCCCTGGCATCCGCGTTGATTCGCACTCGTATGCGGGCTACTATGTACCGCCGCACTACGATTCGATGATCGGCAAGGTCATTGCCTACGGCGCCACGCGCGACCAGGCGATCCGCCGCATGCAGATCGCGCTGTCCGAGATGGTGGTCGAAGGCATCTCCACCAACATCGCGCTGCACCGCGAACTGATGGTCGACGCGCGCTTCATCGAAGGCGGCACCAACATCCACTACCTCGAGCAGAAACTGGCCGCCAAGCCAGACCTGCCGAAGGAAACCGCGCTCGGCGCCAAATCCGAAGCCAAGGTGCACGAATGAGCTGGACTGAAGTCGTCATCGAAATCGCGCGCGACAACGCCGAGGCGCTGTCCGACGCCCTGATGGAAGCCGGCGCGCTGTCGGTCTCGGTCGAGGATGCCGACGAAGGCACCGAAGACGAGAAACCGCTGTTCGGCGAGCCGGGCATGGAACCGACCCAGGCCGCGTGGGACCACAGCCGCGTGGTGGCGCTCACCGATGTCGACGCCGACCAGCTGGCCATCGTCACCGAAGCGGCGAATGCGATCGCGCTCGACGTGATCCCGTCGTTTACCACCCGCAAAGTGGAAGACGCCGACTGGGTGCGCCTGACGCAGGAGCAGTTCGAGCCGATCCACATCGGCACCAATATCTGGGTGGTGCCGAGCTGGCACACGGCGCCCGATCCGAATGGCCTGATCCTGGAACTCGATCCGGGCCTGGCGTTCGGCACCGGCAGCCATCCGACCACGCGCCTGTGCATGGAGTGGCTCGAAGCCCATCCTGCCCCGGGCAAGTCGGTGCTCGATTACGGTTGCGGCTCGGGCATCCTGGCGATGGTGGCCAAGAAGCTCGGCGCGCTTGATGTGGCCGGGGTCGACATCGATCCGCAGGCGATCGAATCGGCCCGCGCCAATGCCGAGCGCAATCAGGTTGCGATCGACTACTACCTGCCGGACGACCTGGCCGTGACGCCGAACGAGCGCCACGCCAGGGGCCAGTTCGACATCGTGGTGGCGAACATCCTGTCGAGCCCACTGAAGCTGATGGCGCCGATGCTGGCCGGCCGCGTCGCCGTCGGCGGCAGCCTGATCCTGTCGGGCGTGCTGGCGCGCCAGGCCGAAGAAGTGGCGGCCGCCTACGCGCCGTTCATCAAGCTGGGTGTCTGGGCCGAGCAAGAAGGCTGGGTTGCGTTGCACGGCACCCTGGGCCAGGACACCGCCCCCGAGCCGCGCGCAGCAACCGCCGGCTGACGGCATGGCGCTCGCCACCCAATGTCCCCACTGCGGCACGGTATTCCGTGTCGCCGCAGACCAGCTCAAGCTGCGTGGGGGCATTGTGCGCTGCGGCGCCTGCCAACTGATTTTTGACGGCAATGCGGGGCTGGTCGAGCGCACTGCCGCCACGCCCGCGCCGGCTCCTGTTGTCGCTGCCGTAGAACACTCTCCTGAAGCGCCGGCCGTTGTCGATCACGATGCTGATGCCGATGCCGATGTCGATGCTGCCGATACCGCCGATGCCGCCGCGCAGCCGGTGTACACCCTCGAATTCGACCACATGCTGTCGCCGCACGGGATCCTGCCGCAGGCGCAGCCCGACGCGGATGGCGCCGTGACTGCGGTTGACGATCAAGCGCTCGATAATCACGCGGTCCAGGAGCACGCGGTCGATGAAGCGCTGCAGGCTGCGCCGCCGCCGGATGCACCTGAGCCGCTGCCGGAGCCCGAGCCTGAATCCGAGCCGGAGCCGCAGCCCGAGCCGGCGCGCATCGCCGCCGACGACGCCCCGCCGATGCTGCTGCGCGAATCGGCTGGCGGCTCGCCACCGATCGTTTCTCCAGCAGTGCCACTCTCTCCGCGCGCACGCGCAGCCGAGGCGCGCACGCGCCGCGCCAAGGCGCCTGCGCCGCGCATCGTCGAAGCCAAGGCGCCGCCGCCAGACGCCGACGAGCCGGCGTTCGTACGCCAGGGGCGCCAGCGCGAGCAGACCAGCAAGGCCAAACGCATCGCCATGGCGCTGGCCAGCCTGGGATTGCTGCTGATCCTGGGCGCGCAAGCGGTGCTCAGTTTTCGCGACGTGCTGGCGGCGCGCCACCCCGGCATGCGGCCGGCGCTGGCGGCCAGCTGCGAACTGCTCGGCTGCCGCATCGAGCTGCCGGCGCGTCCCGACCAGCTGGTGATCGAGACCGGCGAACTGGTGACCCTGGGCGCCGGCGCCTACACCTTCAACACCGTGCTGCGCAACAGCGGCGACATGGCGCTGGCCTGGCCCAGCCTCGAGCTGACCCTGAACGACAGCGACGACAAGCCGCTGGTGCGGCGCGTGTTCGGCCCGCGCGACTATGCCGGGGCGGCCGCCACGTCCCCGAACGGCTTTGGCGCGCGCGCCGAGCAGCCGGTCAAGATCCATTTCAGGCTGGAGGGCCTGGCGCCCTCCGGCTACCATATCGCCGTTTTCTATCCGTAAAGGCTACCCCATGACCCACACCGCCCTGATTTGCGGTTCGCTCGCGTTCGACAAGATCATGCAGTACCACGGCCGCTTCGCCGAGACCCTGCTGGCCGACCAGCTGCACCGCGTGAACGTGTCGTTCCTGGTGCCGACCATGCGCACCGAATACGGTGGCTGCGCGGCCAACATCGCCTACAACCTCAAGCTGCTCGGCGGCGATCCTCTGATGATGGGCACCCTGGGCAAGGACGGCGGCGACTACCTTGCGCGCATGACCGGCCAGGGGCTCGAGACGCGCGCCATCCGTACCATCGACGACGCCTACACCGCCCAGTGCTTCGTCACTGCCGACCAGGACAACAACCAGATCAACGCCTTCCACCCGGGCGCGATGCAGTTCTCGCACCTGAACAACGTGGCCGACCAGGGCGCCATCCGGGTGGCGATCATCTCGCCGGACGGCCGCGACGGCATGCTCAAGCACGCGCGCGACTGCGCCGCGCAAAAGGTGCCGTTCATGTTCGACCCGGGCCAGCAACTGCCGATGTTTTCGGGCGAAGAGCTGATCACCTTGATCGGCCAGGCCAGCTACCTGGCCGCCAACGACTACGAATTCGAAGTCATCATGGACCGCACCGGCTTGAGCCAGGCCGACATCGCAGCGCGCCTCGAGGCCCTGATCATCACCCGCGGCGAAGCCGGTTCGGACATCCATGCCGGCGGCGAGCACATTGCGATTCCGGCCGTGAAAGCAGCCGACGTCATCGACCCCACCGGTTGCGGCGACGCCTACCGCGCGGGCCTGCTGTTCGGCATCACCAACGGCCTCGATTGGGCCACCGGCGGGCGTATCGCCAGCCTGCTCGGTTCGATCAAGATCGCCAGCCAGGGCGGCCAGAACCACACCTTCACGCCAGCCGAATTCGACGCGAAGTTCGAAGCGGCGTTCGGCTTCAAGTTCCGCTAAGCGCGATGCAAATAAAAAAGGGCACCGCCTGCGCGGTGCCCTTTTTTTGTGCCTGTGCAGTTCAGGCAAATCCGAACAACTGCCCCAGCGCGAACAACAGAATCTGGATCAGCACCAGCGCCACCAGCACCGACAGGTCCATCCCGCCAATCGGCGGCACCACGCGCCGGATCGGGCGCAGGATCGGCTGGTTCAGTGCGTGGATGAAGGGCGCCAGCGGCGCATTCGGATTGACCCAGCTGAACACCGCCTCGATGATCAGCAACGCCATGAAGCCGTACAGGATCCAGCTCAGGAACCGCTTGAGCGCATACAGCAGCACGATTTCGCCGCTGGCGCCCGCCAGCAACAGCACCGTGCTGGCCAGCAGCACCACCAGGAAGGCGCCGATCAGGCTTGCCCAGTCATAGCCGCGGGTGCCGGGCACCACGCGCCGCAGCGGCATCACCAGCCAGTCGGTGATGGTGTGCACGAACTGGCGGATCTGGTCGGGAAGACGCACGCGGATGGCATTCGTCCAGAAGCGCAGCAGCAGCACCCCACCGAGCATGCCTGCGACGATATTGACGATAAACTGAAGAATGGGCAGCACGAACTCTCCTCAAAAAAAAACCGCTGTGCGAACAATCACACAGCGGCATTGTGCCTGAACGACGGCGGCCTTGCCATGCGCAGATGACGCATGGCAGAGGCCAATTACATTACGGACGGCTGGTGGTCGGGAATGGCCATGCGGCTGGCGCCAGCACGGTCTTCGCGGCCGGCGCGGCTGCCGGAGCAGCCGTCTTGTCTGCCGCATCGGCAGGCTTGGCGGCCGGCTTCTTGGCAGCTGCCTTCTTCGCTTCAGGCTTGGTGTCAGCTTTGCTGTCGGCCTTGATATCTGCCTTGATGTCTGCCTTGCTGTCGGTCTTGGCCTCGACTTTGGTGTCGGCTTTGACTTCCGGCTTGCTGTCGGCCTTCGCGTCCACTTTTACGTCCGGCTTGGCTTCGGCAGTCTTGGCGGCTGGCTTGGCGGCGGCAGTGCTGGTGGTGCTGGCAGGCTTGGCAGCGACGCTCTTGGTTGCAGCAGGTTTACTTGCGGTGGTCTTGGTCGCAGCCGCTTTTACTGGCGCAGCAGCCTTCACCGGCGCAGCAGCTTTCACTGGAGCAGCAGTTTTCTTGGCAGCAGGCGTCGCCGATTTCGCTGCCGATTTAGCAACTGGCGCGGCCGATTTAGCCACTGGAGCAGCTTTTTTCGCTACTGGCTTGGCAGCAGTTTTGGTGGTAGCCGGCTTTTTAACTGGCGCTGCTGGTTTAGCCGCGGTTTTGCTTGCAGTCGCCTTTTTAGCGGCGGGCTTGGCGGCCGATTTAGCGCTCGACTTGCTTGCGGTCGATTTAGCTGCGGTCGCTTTCTTGGCGGCTGGCTTGGCTGCCGATTTAGCGCTCGACTTGGTAGCGGTCGCTTTCTTGGCTGCCGGTTTAGCGGCGGCTTTGGTTGCGCTCGCTTTCTTGGCTACCGGTTTTGCAGCGCTTTTACTTGCGGTCGCTTTTTTGGCGGCTGGTTTAGCCGCGCTCTTGGCGCTCGATTTAGCAGCCGGTTTAGCGGCGGCCTTTTTCGCTGCCGGCTTGGCTGCCGGTTTAGCGGCGGCCTTCTTTGCTGCCGGTTTAGCGGCGGCTTTCTTTGCCGCCGGCTTTGCAGCTGCTTTCTTTGCTGCAGGCTTTGCTGCCGGTTTAGCGGCGGCTTTCTTCGCTGCCGGCTTGGCTGCCGGCTTGGCTGCCGATTTAGCGCTCGATTTAGCCGCCGATTTAGCCGCCGATTTAGTTGCCGGCTTCGCTGCCGGCTTTGCAGCGGCTTTCTTGGCTGCTGGTTTCGCTGCCGACTTGCTTGCCGCTTTTGCTGCTGGCTTGGCCGTCGACTTCGCTGCCGATTTGGCCGCTGGCTTGGCCGTCGATTTAACGGCGGCTTTCTTCACTGCCGGCTTGGCTGCCGACTTGCTTGCCGGCTTGGCTGCGGTTTTAGCCGCTGGCTTGGCTGCCGACTTGGTGCTGGCCTTGGTAGCGGTGGTCTTGGTCGCGCTTGCCTTCTTGGCAACAGGCTTGGCCGCGGTTTTCGCTGCTGGCTTGCTCACTGCCTTGGCTGCCGGCTTGGCGGCTGCCTTGGTGGTGGTCTTGGTGGTGGTCTTGGCTGCGGTTTTGGTGGCCGTGGCTTTCTTTGCCACTGGTTTCTCTGCTGCAGTTTTCGCGGTGGACTTCGTCGTCGACGAAGGCGCGCTCTTCACTGCTGCCTTTGCTGCTGGTTTCTTAGCGGTTGCCATTATTTTTTCTCCTTCATCTACGATGGGAAATACACTCTTGGGTTTAAACCCGCCGGACATTGTCGATCCGACGGATTATTCATTGGCCGCATCGATTGCGATGCAGGCCAATGAATCCGCCACCGGCTGAACTGCTGCAACTCCTCACTGTTGCAGCGCTTCAGCCAACGTCGACAGGTCACCGATACCATATGTTTTCACATCGCTACCCTTACGGGTGCGAAAAGAAAAAGCCGCCGTGCCTGAGCAATTGGTCAGACAAGGCGGCTTGTTCTTTTCGCTTCGCTTACGTGCATATTGGTTGGATCAGTGTCCTATTATTCGATCGATTTTGCCCGGGTTGCCCGCGACAATATCACATCTTCCCGTTTTGACAAATTCAATCATGTGAAGGACACGCCTTCTTGCGCCTCCTTTGTGAGCGCGCAACTGCGAATCGGGATTATCGACGCCAAATTCCCACAATTGAATCCGCAGCCTGCGCGTGATTCGAGATCGATGCGCGTGCGATATCACGCCGCGATCGATTCGATTCAGACTGGGCAGGCGGAGTATTTCAACTGATCGATAAACCAGCCTCCCGGCGCGGCCCGGCCTAGCGTTCTGTTATGCGCAGCATGTCCATTTTGCACAGCCAGGCCAGGCCGCGCAGCAGCGTCGGGCGGTCGCAAGGGCCGAGCGTATCGATCAGTTCTTCGACCTGCATCGGGCGCGGTCCGATGGCGCCGAAGATCACGCCGAATTCTTCCAGCGTCGGCATCGAGGCGGCGGCGAAGCGGTTGATGCCCAGCTCGCGGTACTTTCGCACCAGCGCCAGCGAGGCTTCCGGTTTCAGCTCGACCAGCGAGACCGGCCCCAATGTGCGCGTGGCATGGCTGGCGAACAGGTGAAACGGATCGGGCCGGTCAGGCGCCTGCTGCGGCAACGGCGGATTGAGTGCAGGATCGGCGCGGCGGCGCTCTGCCAGTTCGTCGAACAAGGTGCGGTAACGCGCCAGCACCGCGCGCCAGTCGAATTCCTGACGCGCGCGCAGGCGCCCATTCTGGCCCAATGTGCGCCGCAGTTCGGCGTCGCGAATCAGGCTGCCATAGGCCTGCGCCAGCCCGGCGCCATCGAGCGCCACCGCCTGGCTGGCATGGCCACAGTACATCTCGAAGCTGTCGACGCCATCCTCGTAGCGCTGGGCCAGATCCAGTCCCGCGCCGGCCGCCGGCATCACGGTCGGGATGCGATAGCCATCGACGCCATCGCGCACCGTATCGCGGTAGCCGTTCCAGTCAGAGACCACGCATGGCAGGCCGGCGGCCATTGCCTCGAGTGGACTCAGGCCGAAGGTCTCTTGCAGGTTGTCCGCCAGCGAAGTGAAGATGTCGGCGCAGGCCCAGGCATCGCGCTTGTGCGCCGCCTCGCGGCCATCGAGCACCACCAGCCGCACCGAAGGACACAGCAGCGCCGCCGCTTCATGAAAGGCCGACTCGATCGCCTCGCCCGCGAACCAGCCGCACAGCACCAGATGCACCCGCCGTCCACCCTTGTCGGCCCGCTCGAGCGAGCTGAACAACTGCTGCGGATGCGACTTGGCGTGCACCGACAGGCGGCCCAGCGACAGCAGCGCGACGTCGTCGGCGCCGATGCCGAGCCGCGCACGCGCATCCTGACGCTCGTGCTCCTCGAAACGCAGCTCGTCGCAATGCACGCCCAGCGGAATCATCGGCAACTGCGGCAGTTCGAAACGGGTGGCGCCGAGGCGCGTGCGCAGATAGGCGGCCTGCTGCTCGAGCAGCAGGCGCATGCTGTCGCGCACCACGCGCGAGGTGCAGACGATGGCGTCCCAACTGCGCACCGGCGCGGTGAGCAGGCAGGTAACGGTGTTCATCATCTGGTGGCTGGCGACGTTGTGGACCACGCCGCACAGGCTGTAGTCGCGCTCGTCGAGGCGCAGGCGCTGCCACGCCATGCGTTCGATGTCGGCGCCGGCGTGATACAGGCAGCCATAGTGCGCCAGGTCTTGCGGCCTGGACGTCGGCACCCACGCCAATTCGCCCGCGTAGCCGTGATCGACCAGCGTGGCGCGGCAGGCGTCGGCATGGCTGCGCTCATGCGCGAAGCATCCGAGTTGGCCCGCGCCCTGCACCGCATTTTCTTGCGCCAGCGCGCGCAGCAGGCCGACGCCGGCCGACTGCTTGCCCAGCAGCTTCTGGCCGGCGATGTTGAATGCTTCGGGATCGTAGTGCAGGGCAAAGCGGTCAAGCATGGAAATTCCTGTGGCGGCGGCGATGGCCCGATCATAGCGCCGCCACGGATGCGGCGGCGCGAGGCTGCGCCGCCGTTCAGGTTCACGTGATCACGTGATCACGCGTCAGCTCAGCGCTTGGGCGCCACGCGCCAGACCACGCCGCCGGCGTCGTCGACCACCAGCAGCGCGCCATCCTGCGCCACCTCGACGCCGGATGGGCGGCCCCAGACATCGCGGTCGTTCAGCACCATGCCGGTCATGAAGTCCTGGTACTGGCCGGTCGGCGCGCCATTCTTCATGAACACCCGCACCACCTTGTAGCCGGTGCGTACGCCGCGATTCCACGAGCCATGCAGGGCCACGAACAGGTCGCCCTCGTACTCTGGCGCGAACGCGTTCCGCGCGCCCTTGGGCGCGTGGTACACCGCCATGCCGAGCGGCGCCGAGTGGGCCTGCAGCAGCACGTCGGGGACGATGGTCTTGCCTTTCAGGTCGGGCCGCACGCCCTTCTGGCGCGGGTCTTCGTTGTCGCCCAGGTAGTACCACGGCCAGCCATAGAAGCCGCCCTGCTTCACGCGCGTGACGTAATCCGGCGGCAGGTTGTCGCCCAGGCCATCGCGCTCGTTCACATTGCACATCACGTCGCCGGTGGCCGGATACACCAGCATGCCGACGCAGTTGCGCAGGCCGGTGGCATAGGTGCGGCGGTTGTTGCCGTCCGGGTCGAACGCCATCACGGTGGCGCGGTCGGTCTCCACGCCCCAGGCGCCGCCCACGCCGTGCGTGCGCTCCCATTGCGCCAGCGGCTGCGGCGGTTTGGGGCCGATGTCGGTCGCGACGTTGGTGGCCGAGCCGATCGACAGCAGCATGCTCTTGCCGTCTTTCGAGAACGCCAGCGTGCGCGTGGTGTGGCCGCCGCTGGTGTCGGACAGTTCGGGCACCACCGTCTCGACGTTGCCACGCGCTTTCAGGTCGCCATTGCGGTACGGGATGCGCACCACCGAATTGACGCCCGCCACATACAGGTATTGCGGATTGGCGCCGGACGGCCAGAACGCCATGCCGTAGGGGCGCTCGAGGCCACTGGCGAACACCTCGGCGCTGGCTGCCTTGACGCCATCTTTCGAACGCAGCACCTTGATCGAACCGGCGGACGTCGCACTCAGGAAGATGTCGCCATTCGGCGCGCGCAGCGGCAGGCGCGGTTTGTCGTCGTCCCTGGCGAACACGCTCACGTCAAAGCCCGGCATCACCAGCGGGATTGAACCGTTGGGGCGCGCCTGGACGCGCGGGCCGTTGCCGGCGCTCGGGGTGGCGAATGGCGGCGGCAGGTCGGCCAGTTTGACGTGGTGCAGCTGGCCCGGCTGGTGCTGGTCCCACGCATTGGCGCGATCGGCGCCGCCTTCGTCTGGCGCGGCGGCTTTGGCCGGCGTCGCGGCTTGCGTTGCCGGGCCTTGCAGCGTGGCCAGGTAGGCGATCAGCGCGCTGCGGGTGTTCTTGTCGGGCAGGCCGACCGGCATCGTGGTGCCCGGCACGCGCTTGGCCGGATCGAGCAGGAAGACATCGAGTTCGGCGCGGCTCCAGCTGGTGCCGGCGGCGCCGGCCTTGATCAGGGCGGCGGAATAATTGAAACCGGGGACGGCGGCCGCCTTGCGATCGACCACGCCGAACAGGCCGGGGCCGGCGAGCGGCGTCATCTTGCTGTCGACCGTATGGCAACTGGCGCAGTTATTCTGGAAGATGGTGCGGCCGCTTGCGGCCACCGGCGCGGCGTGCGCGCTCATGGACATCGTCAGGCTGGCCAGCATCAGGGCATGCAGCGTCGTGGATTTGGCGTGCAAAGGGGACTCCGGGTGGGCGTGAAAGAACGTCATCATAGGCCAACTCGCTGGCGGCCTGTTGCTTTAGTTGGCGCGCTGGCTGGCGCGTTCACTATGTCATTACAGGCGCGCCAGATAGTCGCGCAGCAGCGACGCGCGGCGCGGCCGGAAGCTGTCGCCGGTCGGCGCGCTCGACGTGATGCGTTCGGCGCGGAACATGCGGAAGTCGTCGCGCAGGCAGCAGCGCGCCAGCACCACCAGCATCCGGTCGAGGTAGACGATGGCCAGCGGCCAGATGGTCCTGGTCGTCGCTGCGCCCTGCCCGTCGATGTAATCGATGCGCAAGGCTTGTTCGCGCCAGCAGCAGGCGCGGATCAGGTCCATGTCGGGCAGCGCGGTGTACCGCTGGCCGAAATGCCGAACCTGCGACACCGCATGCAGCAAGTGCTGCTGGCTCAGCGACGGCAGCGTGGCGGCCACCTTGTCCAGCACCGACTGCGCGGCGCCGCAGAGGGCCGGGTCACCCATGTGGCGCACCTCGGACAAACCCAGGATCAGCGCTTCGAGCTCGATGCGGCTGAAGGTCTGCGGCGGCAGCGCGCCGTCCTCGACCAGCGTATAGCCGAAACCGCGCTCGCCATCGATCTGCGCGCCGCCGCTGCGCAGGCTGTCGATGTCGCGATAGATCGAGCGCGTCGAGACGCCGGTGTGCGCAGCCAACTGCGCCGCCGTGGCCGGCGACGGCAGGCGCCGCAAGGCAGCCAGCAGCTGGAATAAACGTTCGGAGCGGGACATCGGCAGCTGACAAAAACTGGCAGTAGGGCTGGCTATAGTAGCACCGCTTCCCGGCAGACCTTGCAGGTCAGGTTCGGGGCACCTTCATTCACATTCAGGCAGGAGTCGTCATGTCAGTCCAGGCAGTCACGCACATCAATTTCCGCAGCGGGGCGCGCGCCGCCCTCACCTTCTATCAGGCCGTGTTCGGCGGCCAGATCATGCTGGCCACCTACCAGGATTTCGGCGCCGTGCCAGAAGGCACGCCAGCCGATGGCGTGATCTGGGGCCAGGTGGTGTCCGATAGCGGCATGCGCATCATGGCCTTCGACGTCCAGGCCGACAAGCCATGGCATCCGGGCGAAAACGCATTCTATGTCTCGCTGCGCGGCGATTCGGCCGCAGAGATCACGGCCCTGTGGCAGCGCCTGGCCGAAGGCGGCAATATCGTGCACGCGCTGGCGCCGGCGCGCTGGACGCCGCTGTATGGCATGCTCACCGACCGCTTTGGCGTGACGTGGGTGGTCGATGTGGCGCCTGCTGCGCAAGGCGCCTGAGGGTCAGCGTTCAGCCGATCATAAAAACCGTATAAAAAAAGCCCCGCGTTGGCGGGGCTTCGTGTGCATGCAATCGGACGCGGTATCAGTCCCAGCTCAGCGTGCCACCAGTCTGGTACTCGGTCACGCGCGTCTCGAAGAAGTTACGCTCTTTCTTCAAGTCGATCATCTCGCTCATCCACGGGAACGGATTCTCTTCGTTCGGGAACAGCGGCTCGAGACCGATCTGCACCGCACGGCGGTTTGCGATGAAGCGCAGGTAGCCCTTGAACATCGGCGCATTCAGGCCCAGCACGCCGCGTGGCATGGTGTCTTCGGCGTAGCGGTATTCCAGGTCGACCGCCTGCAGGAACAGGGCCTTGATCTCTTCGCGGAATGCCGGGGTCCACAGCTGCGGGTTTTCCATCTTGATCGTGTTGATCAGGTCAATGCCGAAGTTCACGTGCATCGACTCGTCGCGCAGGATGTACTGGTACTGCTCGGCGGCGCCGGTCATCTTGTTCTGGCGACCGAGCGCCAGGATCTGGGTGAAGCCGACGTAGAAGAACAGGCCTTCCATCAGGCAGGCGAAGACGATGATCGACTTCAGCAGCTGCTGGTCGGTCTCGAGCGTGCCGGTCTTGAATTCCGGGTTGGTCAACACATCGATGAACGGGATCAGGAACTGGTCCTTGTCGTGGATCGATTCGATCTCGTTGTAGGCGTTGAAGATCTCGCCTTCGTCCAGGCCGAGCGACTCGACGATGTACTGGTAGGCGTGGGTGTGGATCGCCTCTTCGAACGCCTGGCGCAGCAGGTACTGGCGGCACTCGGGGGCGGTGATGTGGCGGTAGGTGCCCAGCACGATGTTGTTGGCGGCCAGCGAATCGGCGGTGACGAAGAAGCCCAGGTTGCGCTTGACCAGGCGGCGCTCGTCTTCGCTCAGGCCGTTCGGGTTCTTCCACAGCTCGATGTCGCGCTGCATGTTCACTTCTTGCGGCATCCAGTGATTGGCGCAGCCGGCCAGGTATTTGTCCCACGCCCATTTGTACTTGAACGGGACCAGCTGGTTGACGTCGGTCGAGCCGTTGATGATGCGCTTGTCGTCGGCATTGACGCGCTTCGCCACTTCTTCGGCCGGTGCGCCTTCAGGATTGGCGTCGGTTTGCGGAGCGCGCGTGGCGCTGGTTGGTTCGTCGTCCCAATTGAGCATGGTGTTTCCTTCTGATGTGGAACTGGCGCGCGAACGCGATAAGGCCACATGAATTTGTTGATAACTTGTCAGTCGCGCAGAGAGAACCTCGGGAGTTCGCGCTGTGCTGGCGAACCTGGGTTCCCGCCTGCGCGGGAAGTCATTGCTGCCAGTGGCAGCAATGACGGCTTGTTGAATCAGCGGTGCAAGCAGACGCCGGGGTCAGCTTGCACCGTCTTTACATCGATTACTGGCAGGCTTCGCACTCTTCAAAGCCGTCGTCGCCTGGACGCAGGTAGCAGGCGGCGCCGTCGGCGTCGTCGGCCGAGGCGGCAGCGCTGGCTGCTGCCGCCGCCGCTGCTGCTGCTGGTACTGCTGCCGCCGCGGCCGGTGCTGCATGACCGCCCGACAGGCCGCCCGAGACCGACACCGCGTTCAGCGCGCCGGTACGGGTGGTCGACTTCTCGAGGTGGGTCGCGGCGATGGTGCGCAGATAGTAGGTGGTCTTCAGGCCACGCAGCCATGCCAGCTTGTAGGTTTCGTCGAGCTTCTTGCCCGAAGCGCCGGCCATGTAGATGTTCAGCGACTGGGCCTGGTCGATCCACTTCTGGCGACGCGATGCCGCATCCACCAGCCACTTCGGCTCGAGTTCGAAGGCAGTCGCATAGATCTCGCGCAGGTCTTGCGGCACGCGGTCGATCTTCGACAGCGAACCGTCGAAGTATTTCAGGTCGGCGATCATGACTTCGTCCCACAGGTCGCGCGCCTTCAGGTCGCGCACCAGGTAGGCGTTGATCTCGGTGAATTCGCCCGACAGGTTCGACTTCACGTACAGGTTCTGGAACGTTGGCTCGATACAGGCCGATACACCGATGATGTTCGAGATCGTCGCGGTCGGCGCGATCGCCACGCAGTTCGAGTTACGCATGCCGAACTGCTTGATGCGTTCGCGCACCGGGGTCCAGTCCATCGACACGCTGGTGTCCTGTTCCAGGTAGCCGCCGCGTTCTTCAAGCAGCAGCTGGATCGAATCCTGCGGCAGGATGCCGCGGTCCCAGAGCGAACCTTCATAGGTTTCGTAGCGGCCGCGTTCTTCGGCCAGTTCGGTCGAGGCCAGGTAGGCGTAGTAGCAGACCGCTTCCATCGAGGTGTCGGCGAACTGCACTGCCTTGTCGGACGCGAACGGAATGCGCATCATGTGCAGGCAATCCTGGTGACCCATGATGCCCATGCCCACCGGACGGTGGCGCAGGTTCGAGTTGCGTGCTTTTTCGACCGCGTAGTAATTGATGTCGATGACGTTATCCAACATGCGCATCGCGGTGCGGATGGTGCGCTGCAGCTTGACGTGATCGAGTCCGTCGCCCTTCATGTGCTGCGGCAGATTCACCGAGCCCAGGTTGCAGACCGCGATTTCGTCGGCGCTGGTGTTCAGGGTGATCTCGGTGCACAGGTTCGACGAGTGCACCACGCCCACGTGCTGCTGCGGCGAGCGGATGTTGCATGGGTCCTTGAAGGTGATCCATGGGTGGCCGGTCTCGAACAGCATCGACAGCATCTTGCGCCACAGGTCGAGCGCTTCGATCTTCTTGAACACGCTCATTTCGCCGCGTTCGGCCTTGGCTTCGTAGGCGATATAGGCTTGTTCGAAAGCCTTGCCGGTCAGGTCGTGCAGGTCGGGCGTCTCGGACGGCGAGAACAGGGTCCAGGCGCCCTTTTCCATTACGCGCTTCATGAACATATCCGGAATCCAGTTCGCGGTGTTCATGTCGTGGGTGCGGCGGCGATCGTCGCCGGTGTTCTTGCGCAGGTCGAGGAATTCTTCGATGTCGAGGTGCCAGGTTTCCAGGTAGGCGCACACTGCGCCCTTGCGCTTGCCGCCCTGGTTGACTGCAACAGCCGTGTCGTTGACCACTTTCAGGAACGGCACCACGCCTTGCGAACGGCCGTTGGTGCCCTTGATGCGCGAACCGAGTGCGCGCACCGGGGTCCAGTCGTTGCCCAGGCCGCCGGCGAACTTCGACAGCAGCGCGTTTTCCTTGATGGCGTCGTAGATGTCTTCCAGGTCGTCGCCGACGGTGGTCAGGTAGCACGACGACAGCTGCGAGCGGCGGGTGCCCGAGTTGAACAGGGTCG